>Ga0111172_1058_pt1 | contig 36579 bp, 30 predicted proteins | sample DeeMarSWOR324_28_FD_80233 | JGI IMG/M metagenome (GOLD analysis project Ga0111172, IMG submission 80233) | Anaerolineae bacterium SM23_ 63 | reverse complement strand
GGTTTGGAAAAAGAAACCTATCGCGTCTTGGTCATCCTTCGAAGCGATGGCACATCTCTCTATGCAACGAAAGACTTACCGTTGGCGATCAAGAAATTTCAAGAATGGCAAATTGATAAATCTATTTATGTTATTGATGTCCGACAATCGTTGTATCTTAAGCAAGTCTTTAAACTACTCGAAATGATGGGCTTCAAACAGGGAGTGGATTGCTATCATCTGTCCTATGAGATTGTTAACCTTCCAGGAAATGTGACTATTTCCTCACGAGAAGGTATGATCGTGATGTTTGATGATTTAATACAAGAAGCAACTAAACGCGCGCTTTGGATTGTCGAGGATAAAAACCCCTCCCTATCCGTATCCCAGAAGAACGATGTTGCCGAGATGGTCGCCTTAGGAGCGCTTAAATATCCGATGCTCGCAGTGGATAACAACAAGGTCGCGACATTCGATTGGGAACGGGCGTTAGATTTCGAGGGACAAGCTGCCCCCTATATCCAATATGCCCACGTTCGTGCAAACAGTATTTTAAGCAAAGCCGGTACGATCCCTCTTCCTGTCCCTTCTAATTACGAATTGGAGGTGCAGGAAATATCCCTACTTGACCAGATCTCCCGCTTTCCTGACGAGGTAGCAAGATCGGCTGAGAACTACAAACCTTTGACGATCGCCAATTACGCTTACGATTTGGCGAAAGCTTTCTCTGAGTTTTACCAACACTGCCCGGTGCTCAAGGCGGAAAAAGATGTCAGGTCTTTACGACTTCGACTTACCGCGGCTACGAAGCAAACGTTGGCAAACAGCTTGCGGCTTCTCGGAATAATGTCTCCAGAAGTGATGTGATCAAGAATGGATCCAGGATTTATCATGGGGTGCAATACAAGCTGTCTTGGTGATTACCCTATTGATCTGGGTCAGCTCCATGAATCCACCCCATACTTCCAGTTTGGCCATATCATGCTACAACTTCGTGAGTGGTGTTCAAAAAGCAACGTTTCCTCGATCCGTTTCTATAGGAATTCGTTCGGATGATCCGATGAAGCGGTCTCGTCGTTCTAAACCCTTCGCCCGCCTTGAGTGGCATGGCCGTCGCGAACCAGCATACAGACCAGCATCACTCCAGCTAGATACAGAAGCCTACCCAAAAGGTGCCCTGACCTCATCAGATTTTTCCGGCCAGTTAATCTTGGGGGACAATCTGACCGTAATGACCGCACTCCTGACTGAATGGGAGGGGCAGATCGATCTTATCTACGTAGATCCACCTTTCCTGACGGGAAAAGCATATTCAACTCGCATCGGACGGGGCGAGGACTCACGTCGTCCATCCGAATGGCAGACAGTTTCTGGCTACCAAGATACGTGGCGAGATGGTGCTGAGTACTTGGATATGCTCTATCCTCGTCTGGACATCATGCGTAGATTGTTATCGCCTTCGGGAACGATCTACCTTCACCTGGATTGGCACGCCTCGGCTTACGCTCGAGTGCTGATGGATGAGATTTTCGGTCCTAATCGCCTGCTCAATGAGATCGTCTGGATTTACCATGGCCCCTCACCCATTCGTCGAGCATTTAAGCGTAAACATGACACGATCTTGGTCTATACAAAGTCGAAAGATTACAACTTCAATGCCGACGCAGTTCGTGTAGCATACGATCCTTCAACGGTTAAGACTTTTTCCAGTTCCCCAAAGGCCGGTTTTGGAAAGGTCCCCGATTTGGAACGCGGTAAAGTTCCCGAAGACTGGTGGTATTTTCCAGTTGTTGCGCGACTTCATAAGGAAAGAACGGGTTACCCCACCCAAAAACCTGAGGCATTAATCGAGCGTATCATTCTCGCTTCAAGCAACCCGGGTGATATCGTAGCGGATTTCTTTTGTGGCTCAGGGACAACGGCCGTCGTCGCAAGCCGTTTAGGCCGCCAATGGATAGCTTGCGATAGCTCACCCTTGGCCATCCATACCACATATCGTAGGCTGCTTCTCGAAAACTTAGACCACCCCTTCACAAGCTGGAGATCTGAAGAAGGGACCAGGAGTCAGGGGGTAAAACCCCTGGTTACAGTGTCTCAGTCTGGATCACTGGTCCAAGTGGCGCTCGAGGACATCCAATCGGAGAATCCCGAGGGTGAACCCTTCCCAGCCAACATCAATATTTGGGAAGTTGATTGGGAATTCGACGGAGATATCTTTCGAAGCCGCTCTCAGGCAGTCCGCTCATGGCGCGAAGATGAGATTGGTACACATCTAAAACATACTTATCAACAGCCCGGCGACTATACCCTCGGTGTCCGCGCCTTTGACAACCAAGGTTTAGTAGGTCTTATTACCCATCAGATCACACTACCAACCTAAGCGGTTTCTGGCAATCCTCGAAGTTGAATCTCGTTCGACAATCATTACCTCAGGCGGCAAGATATCGACACTCACGTTAGAGATTGTCTCACCTCTTAGGCTTCTATTCATAAAATAAAAAAGCGCCCCAGTGGGCGCATGTTCTTGAGGGGATGAAGTTTATACCTCTTGCGGAAGATCGAGGCGGTATCCCATTCCCCGAATCGTCTTCAAGAATGAAGGTTTCTTCGGGTCTGGTTCAATTGCGTAGCGAAGCCAGCTCATGTGGACATCCAACGTCCGTGTGTCCCCCGTGTAGTCAGTATGCCATACCAAGCGAATTAACCTCTTGCGAGTCATCAATCGACCGGGGTTCTGCATGAAGACTTCGAGCAACTGCGACATTTTTGGGGTGAGGCGCGTTTCCTTGTTTAAACAACGCACTTTGCTTTGGACTTGGTTGAGCTTGATGGGACCCATTTCCAAGGTGAAACGATCATCCCCCGGCAGAAGGCGAGTGACTCGGTTGAGCAGCTTACGAGGCGTGAAGGGATGGACCAATGTCACGTTGGAACCGCACCCAGGATCGGGATGCGTTCCGTTGGGCGATACCAAGATAATGGGAACGCCGTCAAGAAGGGTTCGAACCTTGCGGCACATGCGTGTCCCGCTGGTCTTCATCGATGCCGCATCTAAGACGATCAGATCCGGAACCTTTTTCGTGGCTGCTTTTAAACCGGGATCAATTCTATGGTAGACAGATACGGCGTACCCCTTCTTCTCCAGCGCAGGGCCAAAGGATGGCGCATTCGCTCTGCCACTTTCGAATAGAAGAATATTCGCCATTGACATTAGGGGGATTCCTTGGGTTCGAGTTAAAGCAGCACCCCTTCGCCTCGATGCTGCCTGGCGTTCATTATACACGCTTTTAAGGTTCCGTGAAATAAGACATTCGTTCTCCGGGTGATTTTAAGCTTTCGAAGCGGAAGAACAGTCACGCGCCTTATGATGGATGAAGAGGTGGGCATGCTACACAGCGACAAACCGATGTCAAGATTGGGTTACCCCACGATGATTGGCTTCGTTGTTCGTTTCTTGATCAAACCTTGCTCTCTCACCCTTTCGATGAATATTGCGACACATCTTCAGGTGTGATACGCGCACTACTCCGAATCAAGCTGGCACCACCACCTTCCACATGACTCCGCCCACCCCCAAAACCACGAAATGGTACCTCGTCCATCATGAATGCTAATCGACTCGCAAAAGCCACAGGTCCTATCCACAAGCCCAAAGGAGCAAGGGCTTCTCGTGCGAACGGAGACCAACCTTTGCCTCCTTCCCAAGTGCTTAGGTAAAACTGGCGTCCGATGGTTCTCGCTGCAGCTTCTACCTCAGACTCTCGACCTAGACTTCGCCCCTTGGAACTGAGCAGCCAAGTCGTCATAGACGAGGGCTCACAAAAGTATTCTAAATGAGCCCATTCCTCCACATCTTGTCCCCATGCTTGCACGCCCGCAGCTTCGATCAACTTCGCCGCTGAAAAGAGGGCCGAGCCGTATGCAGGTCCAGTCCCGAGGAAGATTACCGCCCCACCCGAATAGCCCCTGGCGGCTTCTTCACCCAACTCGATTTGCTCTCTATGCCAATCTCTCAATACATCTGGGATTTGTTCGAGACAACGCTCAAGCTCCTTTTGTCGAGGAGCTGGTGTCAAGACTGTGGTCAACGAAAAACCCATCAGGAGAGAAGCAAGATAATTTATCAAACCTGGTCCCACTGACATGGCGGGGGTAGACAGCGAAAGAAACATCTGAGCTGTGCGGGCTAACTTGCTTTCTGCAGCACCGGTGATCCCCAGTGTGAACGCACCCATCGCAGCAGCTAACTCGATTGCTTCAAGTGTGCGAGCGACTTCCCCAGAAGCGGAAATTCCAATTACCAATGTCTTAGCTGCTGTTGGGCGGATTGCCGGCACGAGATAACGCGAGGCTTCCATCGCAGGAGCAGAACGCACTCGTCGTTCAGTCCATCCCCCGATTGCCATCTCAAGGTTTCTAGCAGCGTGGTGGGAATCCCCACATCCACACAAGATCACTTCATCGATCTCGGAAGCTCGATGTGAAATGATTTCCCTCGCTTGCTCCAGGATGGGTTTCCATTCCTTCTCAAGGAAATCCGCAGCCATCTCGGATTGAAGTTTTAGAGAATCTACCACGAAGACCTCCCTGCTCAGGATGTATAATTTCTTATCATGTCGGAGTCTGAGTACCAATATGTCACGCTTGGGGGGATACGACAAGATTATTGTATCACCCACGACGGACAGGTTTTCCTAGGTGTCCTTGGGGGGAACGCGATCTACTCCGCAGTCGGAGCTCGATTGTGGAACGATAAGATTGGTATTGTCGGTCGAGTGGGCTCGGATTTCCCTGTCAAGTGGCTCGATCAACTCACGATCGCTGGATTCAACATCGAAGGGATTCACCAACTTCCCGAGCCACACAATAGTTGTACTTTTTATGCTTACCTCACACCGGAAGAGCGGGTCGATACGGACCCGGCCTCACATTTTCTCCGTATCGGCGAACCGCTTCCAAAAGCGTTATTAGATTACCGTTCTTCCACCGAAGGACAAACCAATCGTGACACATTCCCCCCTTTAGCCATTCGCCCTTCGGACTTGCCTAGATCGATTACAATGACCAGTGGTGCACATATAGCACCGGCTGATTATTTGTCCCATACAACGATCCCACTTCGACTGAGAGAATTCGGCGTTCGCACACTGACTCTAGATCCCTCCGAACGCTACATGGAACCTAGCTTCGAGAAAGAGCTCCCCGTTATCGTCAGCGGGCTGGATGCTTTTATCCCGAGCGAGAAAGAGGTGATCTCATTCTTTCGACCATCAAGACTAGACATCTGGCAAATGGCAGAAGCTTTCGGAGATATGGGATGTCGTTATGTCGTCATTAAACAGGGAGCTCGCGGCCAATCTATTTGGGACAATGATGCAAAACGCCGTTGGCATATCCCAGCATATCCAGCTAAGGTTAGGGATGTAACCGGTGCAGGCGATTCCTTTTGCGGTGGATTCTTGGTCGGATTAGAGCAGACTGGCGATGTCGTTGAAGCAGCATTACGAGGCAGCATCTCCGCATCGATCACGATCGAAGGTTCAGGCGCTTTATACGCAATCGATGCGCTGCCAGGATTGGTTCGAGCCCGTCTCGACGCGCTGAGGCCCTCAGTAATAAAGGTGTAGGCTATGGATCTAGAACGCATGATTGAGTGTGCCCGTGCTATTCAAGCCATTCCAGCACCCACATTCGATGAAAGGAAAAGAGCGCTCTTTCTCCAAGACACATTCGAAGGAGCCGCACTTGAGGATGTCCAACTGGATCAGATCGGCAACCTCTTGGGTCGGATCCAAGGAGGATCACAGCCGCCTTTAATCATCTCTGCTCATCTCGACACTGTCTTTCCTGCTGATACTCAATTAGCTTCGAAACACACGGAAGATCGATTGTCTGGTCCAGGGATTGGGGACAATGCTATCGGCTTAGCAACCTTGGTCGAATTGGCCTATGATTTACCCCGATCACCGCCAGGGGATATTTGGTTTGTGGCTACTGTGGGTGAAGAGGGATTAGGGAATTTACGAGGAATGCATGAAGTTGTGAAGCGATTCGGTGAACATCCTATTGCTTACATCGTTTTGGAGGGGATGGCTTTAGGACATATCTATCATCGTGGATTACCCGTCCGCCGTTACGAAATCACGACGATAACCGAAGGTGGTCACGCTTGGATACATGCAGGAAGACCCTCAGCAATCCACAGATTGATCGAAGTTGGAGCGGAGATAATCACATTCGCCCTTCCCACTCTACCTCGTACATCAATAAACATCGGCCGGATTGATGGAGGTACAAGTATCAATACCATTGCAAATCGAGCGAGCATGAAGATCGATCTTCGATCAGAGGAAATCGAGACCCTTTTAAACCTCGAGGCGCAGATGATGGATTTGGTTAATTCCTATCAAACTGAACAGAGTGAAGTCAAATTAACACTCATCGGAGAGAGACCAGGTGGTGGGATACCTGAGGGACACCCTCTAGTCCAAGTTGCTGTTCAGGCTCTCAAAGAATGCGGGGAAAAGGTGATCCACTTGAAATCAGGATCGACTGACGCCAGTGTACCTCTAAGCTTAGGTCTACCAGCGATTTGCATTGGCATCACGCGTGGCGGTAATGCCCATAGCCTGAGTGAGTACATTGAAATCGAGCCCATCTCTCGAGGCTACAATGCCTTAATGTCGACCATCGGGAGGGTACTCAACGATCGATCCATCTTTACGGTGTGACGGTAGATGTATTGGTAGGAGTTACCGAAGGTGTTGCTGTTGGCAAGGGCGGTTCACCTACGACTCTAAACCGAGCCGATACTTTCCACTGCTCCCCTAGAAACATTTGAATTTCATAATCTCCCGGGAGCCATTGATCCGGTAGGCACTCCGTGTAACCATAACCCCCTGTTCCACCATCCCATGCCTTTGTCTCAATGCATATCTCCTCTGTCCCTAGGTACCAGATTGCGGTCCAACGGATACCGTCTCTCAAATTGTTGTAGGTGAACGCGCCGAAGACCCTGCCCAGAGGGTTCTCGAAGACCTCAGCTGGGTCCAGAGGTCGGTTCAAACTATCAAGTTGTGTGGCAACTTCTATGGGGCTGAAGGCCGCATCGGGATCAGGAGTTATCGTCTCGCGGATCAACAATCGTGCTAAGGCCTCCGGCAGCTTTGGCGTTGGGGTCTCAGTCGGGGTCGCAGAAATTGTAGCTGTGGCACTGATGGTCGGAGTACGTGTGATCGTTGGTGTACGTGTGATGGTAGGCGTTAGCGTTGTAGTGCCAGTCGGAGTCACCGAGGGTGTTGGCGGAAGGATGACATAAGCCACACGAAGACCAACCGTTTGGGTTAACAACCCAGCTACTCCAAGCACAATGCCCAAGAATATCCAACGCCAACCCTGACCAAGGCGCTCCCGTCGCAGGAGGAAATAAGGCAACCCGCGCGCAGATCGGATCAGACGATATCCGTACCAAATCGCCGCCAGAAGTCCACAAATGAAAAGTAGAAACAGCGATTGTACAAATTGATCGATGGTCATCAGATTCAGGTATCCCAAACGATTTCTAAACGAGATCTCCCATCTATGGCAAGATCACATACGAACACATTGGATGATGCATGTTGATAGGTGATCGGTTTCCCATCCAATCTCATCGACAATGGCTCGGAGGGTAGTGTTAACCAAGCTTTACCCTGTGCTTCTCGACCTAGATCGAGTACGATTTCAAGCTGTTTGTCCAAAGATTTCCATTCTTGTACGGCCAATCCCTGAGAGATGTGCAGGGTGTCCCCAAGCCAAAGCGGAACCTCACCCACAGGACGTATCGCCAACAACCGAACACCATGTCCTGGAATTGAAGGCAAATCCAGCCAACCGTCCTCAATTCGGTGATAGGATTCCCCCCAGAAGTCCACTGCATGATAGGCTTCCGCAAGTGGTAATCCCAACTTAGCCAAAAGAATTCTGATATCTCCTTCCATTGCATCCCAATTAAGAACAGCGAGCAGATGCCATGACCCAATCTCTCCAGATAGTGGGAGCAAAAAACATGACGGATACGCGGTATCGAACCAATCCACTGCTTGGGCAGATCTCGGAAGCAGTGGCAGCAGCCGCGCCAGCCAATTCACCCGTGGATCGCATAGCGATGGCAAATCATCTGAGGTGAAAAGCGATCCGCCCAGGAGGGAGGTGATGGTTGCCAAACTCTGAACCTCAGCTTCTGTGAGCTGCGAATCCTGATCTCGAATTAACAGACAATCAGGATCGTTAACCCACCATCTCCGATGCAGCAAGCCGCGGTTGATGGCAGCCTGCATTGCGTTCCTTACCGAAGGAAAACCTGGTTCGTTCCTAAATGGGAACTTCATCCCCCGGTATGACGGCGACCAACTCGGGGCGACATCTGGTCCAATGCGCATCATATCAAATATACCAACTCCTGAACCCAATGGACAGCCGCACCCCAATAACAGCACATCCTCACCTGCCGATTGACGGATGACACGCAACGCTTTATAAAAAGCTTGCGCCCTCGTTTGTGTACCGTCATAGCGCACACCAGGTAAGGCACCAGCGTAAAGGAAATCCAGCTTCAAATAAGCATAACCCCATTCATGTGAGAGTTTTGAGATGAGATCCTGCAAATGCTCCAAGAAACCTGGATGCGTCACATCTATCGCGCGTGAAAACGTCTCGAATGTCAAACCTGGGTTGGTGGGTATACGCCAACGATTACGCAGGATCCACTCTGGATGGTCTTGTAGCAATTGGGCTCCAGGCTTGGCGATAAAGGGTGCAAGCCATAATCCTGGCATGAATCCGGCCTCTCGAATCTGTTCACTGAGCTGCGCCATCCCCATCGGAAATGATCTCGCATCGCTGCTAAGCCAGTCTCCGACCTCGGCCTGAAAACCGTCATCGATTTGGATAACTTTAATAGGGATTGCGTCCTTCCTTTTCTCCGCCCATCGCATGTTCGAGAGAATATTGTCCTGAGTCACTGAATTAAAGAAATAGTACCAGCTGCACCAGCCTATTGGTGAAGCTGAGGTTCGGCGAGCTTTGTTCTCCCTCGCAACAGCTTCGAGATACGGTCCCAAAGGAACTTCATCATCGAGGTCCACAAATTGAAGGCAAGCCCAATCCGTACTAAGGGTTTGACCTGGCTTTAGCTGCGTACCATCCCCATCTGCCCGTAGACACAAGTATGGGGTGGAATCATCTAAGTGGACATCTAACCTGCCGAAGGTATCGCGCTGAGAAAGGAATCCAGCAAGCAGCCCCACACGGTTATGACGATCTCCGATCACACCGAACATATCGGAAGTAAAACTCCCTCTTTGACGTGGTAAAGGTGAACCATGATTCACAGCCATTGGACCAGTTAAGGGACCGAGACGACTCCGAGGCAACCGCTCATTTGAGCCTAATGTTCCAGCAAAAGTCCAACTTTGCCAACCTGTGCTGTAAAAGCCCAGATCTCCTGGATCTGGATGCAACCTCAGGGTTCCCTCACCACCCTCGACGAACGGTCGACGGATCGGTATAAAGAGTCTCTTCCATAGTGTTCGGTTAAAAATACGTGCTGAACCGACATGCATCAAAACGAAGTTGTCTACAGTGACCGATTCATTGGACTTGTTTTCAACTTGGATTCGCCAGAGGAAGATCGGCCCTTGAAGGCCGAGAGCAAACTGGAGATGAAGATGGAGGCGACCCCCTAGGAGCATCTTGCGTAAGACGACGGAGTTCAGCGGTCCATGAATCGATTCTTCGACCATGGTTTCGTCCAATTCCGCATGGTCGAGATCACCATCCCACTGAAAACGGGCTCCACCTACCCGTAAAGTCATCGACATTGAGATCGATTCGAGAAAGGAGTTGGGCTCCTTCAGTAGGGAAAGATCCCAATGCCCATCAGGCAGGCGAAGGTTGAAAGTCATCAAGTTGGAGTTTAAAGTGAGGCTCATTCGCCAAGTACGTCGTGTATGGCGTCAACCAATTGGCGGTGGCTAAAAGGTTTACTCAGGGTCGCCGTTGCACCCAGTTCATTTGCCTGCTCCAAATCGGCCCGAATGCCAACGGCGGTGACAACTAAGGTGGGGATATCACAGATCGCTGGATCGGCTTTCATTTCCGCCAGCAAGTCCAGCCCACTTCTACCAGGCATCATTAGATCGACCGTCACAATGTCAGGCTGGAATGATCGGATAAGGTTTAGTGCCTCCTCTGTTGAAGAGGCAAGTCGGACTTCGTAACCCTCATCTTCAAGTACAAATCGAATCAGACGACGGATATAATCTTCGTCATCAACAACCAGTACTTTTACACCCATCGATCACCTCTCAAGGTTTTAGTAAATCGCCTTCGTTTAGAGCTTCTTCTACAGAGGTGAAAATTGGGAAGACCCGATCAAGCATGGTGAGTCTTAACGCAGTTAACGCCTGGGTTTGGGGTTGGCTCAGGTTCAGCACACCACCGTGTTGGCGTAATGCTTTCAATCCAGAAACAAGCGCGGACAACCCCGAACTGTCGATAAAATCGACGGCATGCAAATCAACAATGACAGATTCAGCACCGGTCTGCGCGATTTCTCGTAATTTGTCCTTAAGACTCTGCGCAGAATCAGCATCGACTCTGCCGTGTGGGCGAACTACAACATGACCAGATTGGGGGTATTCAATGTCGATATTCATCATCATTCGACTCCGGTTAGCTCTTTGACAAGGTGCCAATGGTTACGTCCACCTTCTAGCCTACGGGTTTCAACTCGATCCAACAATCCGCGCACCAATCTGAGTCCATAACCCCTCTCAGGGGGGTCGTCAGGATCCACCGGTACGATCGGTCTGTCAGGGGGTTGGAAAGGTGCTCCACGATCATACAAGTCAGCGATCAACTGGCTACTTCCAATCGAAATCCTGCCATGAATTTGGCCCTCCTGTCCCGAGAAGGCGTGCTGTATTTGATTGGTAACGACCTCAGAGATGGCGAGAGCGAAATTATCCGCCACTTGACGACGAAGTTTGCTGCTACGGATAGGTAGATTCGAACTAAGATTCCGCACCAGGTCTACCAATTGTCTTACAAATAAGACCTCAGCTGGGATGACGAATGGGAATACCTTAGCCTTCTCCTCGTCCTTGTTTAATGCCCGGACCATCATTAAAGCGACATCGTCTCTCAAAGGCAAGCCGTGACGATATACATCGAGGCTCTCTACGATCACCTTGATTTGTTCCTCAGCTCTTGCCGGGTATGTGGCGTCGATTATATCCGATAGCCCCTGTAAGCCAAGGATCCCCCCATCCGGGTTCTCAGCTTCTGTTACACCATCCGAATAGAGAAGTAAAATGTCACCCGGATCCAACGTAATCTGCTCAGAACGATAGATAGCAGATGAATCGATCCCCAAGGGGAGACCTGTTGCACCCAACAATTCAACTTTCTCCTCGCGGCGACGCCAAAGCACACAATCGGCGTGTCCAGCAGATGCATAGGAAAAACCCCTCCCATCGCTTTCCAGACGAACAATCACCGCTGTGACGAATGCCTCGGCTTTCTCAAGATCTGGGTGGAGCAAACGGTTCATTAGGCGGAGCAACTCTGCCGGATCACGTCGGTGCAACGCTTCACCACGGAAAGTGGCATGAACAACCGCTGTGAGGATAGCTGCAGGCGAGCCTTTTCCTGCCACATCAGCCAGCATCAACATCGGTTCCCCGGTTTTGGCTTCTGCCACGTCATAGAAGTCACCTCCGATATGATGTGCTGGTCGTAGGTAAGCCACCAGCTCCAATCCTGGGATCTGCGGCAGGCTGGTAGGTAGTAAGCTAGCTTGGATCCCGGCCGCGATTTCTAATTCATGCTCCAGTCGTTGGCTTTCCTCCCGCTCAACCCGCGCTTTCGCGGCTTGGATCAATCCACCCACTTGCTCTGCTACTGAAGCAAGGAGCTGAACAACACTTGAGTCGAAACAACCTTCCTGTGAATCCATGAGCCCAATGACCCCTGAAAGATCACCTTCACCGATCAAAGGCGCGATCAGCAGGTCACCAACCTCCGCTAATGGTGAATCAACCCTTTCCAATGCAGGTTTAAGCTCAGCAAGACCAAGAGGGCGCCCTACATAATAGACATTCTCAACCAAGACGCTAGGAGATACGAGCGGTTGGCCTGAGGCGGTCACGGATTCCCAACCAGCATCATCAACAGTGACGATGAAAACCTCCTCCGCAGAGACGACCTGTGAAAGGAGGCGGACGATTGAGTTCAACATACTCGGAAGCTCGGTTGCATGGCCTGCAATATGTGTCAGCTCATATAGGAAAGTCAAACGATCCCAAGCTTCTACTAACGCTTCTGTCAATCGATCCGCAACTGCTGTCTCACTACACGCGATCGTTAGCATATCTGTCCAGCTTTGGAGCAAATCCTTCCAGCCTCGATCTTCTGTAGCCCATGCTACAAGCTGTACTTGACCTCTCAGGTACGGAGAAGGGGAAATAACCCACCAGAAATTCCCTCGTATTTCCAGTGGTTCTAAGCGCGCTTTTTCTCGTACAGCATGGCGGACGGTAGCCGGTAGCTTCTTGCCACGAATCGAACCCGGTGAGTTTCCACCTTCTGTAATTACACACAAACCACCATCTGTGAGCGATTGCCACAGAGGTTTAATACGCTTTACGATCCCCAACAAATCAACATCCATGCGATATACTGTAACCTATCCAGAAACCTCGGGCAATCGTTTCTTGGTAACCCCCAGCTCCTTAGTTGAATCGATATCCAGCGTTCCAGATGCGCCCTTTTTTGAGGTGTAAACAAAGTCGAGCTATTCGTTCACCGATCCTTGAGTGAAGAATATCACGATGGGGTGATCGACCACAATTCGGCCTCCTTTCCTATTTAGGTTGAGGGACAGTCGGTAAATTTTAGAATTCCCGGGGCATTCAGCTATTCATTATTATGTGAAGGGGCAATTCATGTATAAGAAAGTCATCCTGAGCCTGTCGAAGGATGACGACATTGTAACAGCGCACCTTTTGACAAGCTCAGGGTGTTACCCTACTTCATGAATTGCCCCTACATCTTTGACCCAAGGTAACTCCTCTCCCTTTTAGGGAGAGGGCAGGGGTGAGGGTGGATCTTAACACTCAAACTCCCCTCACCCTAATCCTCTCCCCACAGGGGAGAGGGGATGCCTCCCACGCCTGATCTACGACGCCCCTTCGACGAGCTCAGGATGGGCATGGGAGCTGCTTCTACTGAAAAAGGCAGATAGTATGAATTTGATCCGAGGAATACAACACAAAAAAATCAACCTCTATCGCTAATGCAGAAGCGTTTTTTCACCCTCTCCCTTTTAGGGAGAGGGCAGGGGTGAGGGTGGATCTTAACACTCTCCCTTTTAGGGAGAGGGCAGGGGTGAGGGTGGATCTTAACACTCAAACTCCCCTCACCCTAATCCTCTCCCCACAGGGGAGAGGGGATGCCTCCCACGCCCGACCAAAAGCCCTCCAGCAGGTCGGCTCCACGCCCGACCGCCGACCGCCACCGCAACAAGAATAGATCGTAGGGGCAATTTGTGAATTGCCCCTAGATCCCTGCCAAGATCAACACTCACTCCTTTGGACCTCTGCCCCGTATCCGTATTATGAAAACAGCAAATAACTCCTTATGACATTCATATGGGAAATTCTCATGACGGTATGTAGAAAAGCACTTGGGCTCCAAGGGTAAATCTGATACATTCTGGAAGGGAATTCGCTGAAGAGATGAATTTGCATTAACGAACATAACGCACAAAGCACGATATCAAAGAAACGAAGAGGAATGCCATGAACGCGCGAGTTATATGGACAGATGGATTGACTTTCACGGGTACCGCCGACACGGGTTTCTCGCTTCCACTTGGTGCAGATCCCTCCGTAGGTGGAGACGATGATGGCTTCCGCCCGATGGAGCTATTTGCTATCGGCTTAGTAGGTTGCACAGCCATGGATGTGATTTCTATTCTGAGGAAGAAACGCCAAGCAATAACCCATTTCGAAGTCCATGTTCAAGCTGATCGAGCTTCTGATCATCCGCGAGTGTTCACAGATATGCAGATCACATACGAGATAACGGGTCATGATGTCCAGCAGGAAGCGGTAGAACGTGCGATCGAGCTCTCAGAGGAGAAGTACTGCCCTGCGCATGCGATGTTGAGCAAAGCCGTTTTGATTGAATCCACCTACAAGATTATCGAGGCCTCCTGACCCTAATGAGGGAACATCTCTGAACTTCTCCACAAATAAAAAAGCACGACCCAGCTCAGAATGAAACTGCGGTCGTGCAACTCCAAAGTATAGTGCTCATGAAATCGTAAAATACGTATAGTGGTATTGGATCGCCCCATTTATGAGACCAAGAGTGTCGTTCCCATTTAGAACCATCCCCTTATCGCTTCTGGCCGTCCATGAAAACCGTCTCGAGTTACCGTTACTGGTCCTACCCGTCAATTCGAATTGAGCATTCGGCAACAGATCCGTGAAGAGGACGTTGTACCACTGGGCGATCGATCCTCTGCCGAGAATGGTGCGCGCTCCCGTCACATGCGCCGCGTTATCTCGATAGAGTTCAGCGACATACGCGGGTTCATGTTGGTTCATACGACCGATCAAATGCTCGGAAACATCGGGTTTCGGGGCCTGAGGTGGCCAATCAAAATCAGCAATGGCTTGCCAGAGATCAATATGGGAGGATCGTGTGGCATAATCCCAACTCCAAGCATTCGCAGAAGACAGGCCCATGTCCTTTGCCTTCTGGAAGAAACGAGTGATCTCATCCACTGTGGGACGCCAACTGCCGGCGGAGTATGTTGGCGCAGTGGGAATTACAGGTCGAGCATGATCCAGCGCCATGAATTGCCCCACACTACGCTCAAGTTGTTCCTCGGGATTGTGGGCCTTTTCAAAATAGACCTGCGGCATGGCATAATCACACTTCTCTAAAAATTCAGAGTAGGGCACATCAGGGTGAAGCTTGGGATATCGATACGTGCTGAGGGCGATTGGCATGTCTGGCATCCCCGCACGTAAGTCCGTCATGTACCGAATTGCAGCTCTGGCCTTTGAACTCTTCTTGTATTCCGCTTCCGCATCAATGACATAGCCATCCAAGCCCAGCGACAATGTACGCTCGATCGCCAATTGGGCTTCACCAGCGGGGTCATCGCCTTTCACATAGTGCCAACCCCATACCTGTATACCTGCTTCTCTTAAGGCATACATTACGGGCGGGACAAGATCGACACCCTTTTCGTAGTCGTAGTTGTACGGCCAGTTCGGTCCATCGGCGATCTTGATCATGACGTAAGCGAGGTCGGCATCCACCGCCCGCGCTGCGATCGCACTCGGAACCCCCTTATCACACCTGGGGATTTGCCATATGTAGTAGCCTTTGCCACACAAGGTCATTCAAAATCCTCCTGAAGGCGAACCCATGACCTTATTTACTCACCAAAAAAGACCATTTTCCGGATCTCACGAAGTGTCGCCAGAAACGAGGTGCGCTTTGTCATTCAACTAACATCATTCTCTTCTCTTGATGACCTACGCTTATACTTTCGTTTCAGCGCGCCTCCACGTTGGAGCGCACTAGAACCATACCTGGCACGAATTTCATCGATCGCTCTCAACAATCTTCGATCCTGCTCCCATGCTTGGCTGAAGAGCGCTAGCTGCCGGACCGGAGGGCCAAGATCCGATACTCCTACACCAAGCAACCGCACCGGTCGTCCTTCCCTCCATACTCGCTTGAACAATCTCATTGCAGCCTGGTAGATCTCTCCATCCTGATTTGTGGGCTGTTCGAGCTTCGTCTGACGAGTAAGGGTCGTAAAATCAGGCCAACGTAGTTTGATCTTGACTGTTTCGCCAGCAAGTTCCTCTTTCCGTAAGCGTTGGCCCACATTTCCGCAGAGCTGTAATAAGATACTTTTCAGCTCATTTGAATCTGCGATGTCAAGCTCAAATGTCCGTTCGGACGACATGGAATGTGTTTCTCGCTCGTCAGTGACCGGACGCTCATCGGTGCCCTTTGCTTTTGTTGCAAGATCCAGGCCATGCTCTCCAATGAGCCGTTCAAGGTTAGACTCCGACATCCCTGCCAAATCACCAATCGTACGCACACCATGCTCCGCTAAGCGGACCTGCGTCTTCGGTCCTACCCCCCAAAGCATACCCACCGGTAACGGCGCCAGGAAAGCGGCTTCTTCACCATGTGGCACGACTACCAATCCATCCGGTTTTCCAACCTCGGTCGCGATTTTCGCAACCAATTTATTGCTCGCCACACCCCACGATGTTGTAAGTTTGAATCGCTCTCGAATTTCATTCTTAAGCTCTAAAGCAACTTGTGGTCCCCCTCGCGGATCATCACTCACATCCAAGAAAGCTTCATCAATCGAAATTTGCTCCACAACTGGTGCGGAGTCACGGAGCAGTTTCATCACTTGCCTCGAGTGCTCGCCATAGATTCGATGCCTCGCGGGTAGCACGATCAGATCTCGGCATAGGGTTAATGCACGAGCCGTCGGCATGGCAGAACGAATCCCGTATTTACGCGCAGCGTATGATGCTGAGGAGATAACTCCCCGCCCCTCCGCGCTACCCCCTACAACAAAGGGTTTTCCTATGAGTTCAGGATCCCGGAGCTCTTCCACCGAGCAAAAGAAAGCATCCAAGTCAACGTGCAGGATTGTACGCTTCATGGGAAATCATTCTCCAAGCTCTGGTTTTTGGCATGCTTGTGGTGTGGGATGAAAAAACTTAAAAACACTTTGTGAGTGCTATTCGATTGATCCATCATAACAATTTGACATACCTTCACTTCACGATAGAATCCATTCAACCTAGATCTTCGGGAGGATCATCTCGTGCGTACCTGTACTCTCTGTAATACTCAATCACCCGATGATGCCCTGCGATGCTCACAATGCGGAGCTGACCTCTCGCAACATTCAGCTACAGCGGTGGCATTGGCAAAGCTTCAAACCAATCCAAGGGTAGGTCGAGTTCGATTGATCGTCGCCAATGATGCTTGCCCAGCATGTCGTGCTGCGGAGGGGGATTTTCAGAAAGACCAAGTGCCGGAACTGCCTGTCCGAGGTTGCTCCCATAAAAATGGATGTCGTTGTTTTTACGAACCCTTCCTAACAGAAATCTATCCTTGATTGACCCAGGGAAAAGCCCGATAGCAAGCAATCGAACGGTATTTTCTGAGGAAGTGCTCTACCCAAAGTCAAGTAATTAACTAATTTTCCTGCTGGGGATTGGTCCTCTCAAGATCCTCGTCCTAAGGGTATATCGACCTTAATTCTTTCGGAGTCATCCAACCCCTCAAACCACTTTGTTGGGATTTTGGCCACTTAGCTATTCATGAAGTAGCTCTTCTACCATTCTTCCTACCAAAGCGTGAGCTTCTTCCCGTGTTTTTACCTCACCAGTTGCCTGAGCTTCCCGGAGTTGTTCTAACAACAATCCAACCGCAGGTCCCTCTTTGATACCAAATATGGTGATGATTTCGTCTCCCTTTAGCAATGGTGAGGGATCGATGTACTGATCATATTCATAAAAATAGGCTTCCAGCAGTGTTCTGGCGACCTCGACTCTCATCTGCCAAGCATTCTGTGGAGCTGGAGGAATATAGGTTCCTAAGAACTCCGCCATGGACAAGATGATGACCTCTATCCCCGCTGCTCCCGTCTTCCGGAAATAACGGTAAATCTCACGCGGCGAGATGGGGGTCGAATGATCAAGAATTATTGGTTCCTCTTGGTAACGGAGAATCTGCCCAAGCCGAACTATTTCTTTGTTACTAAGGCGCAGAGCCCTCGCTCGCTGTTCCACCATCTCTGCACCGATTTTCTTATCAAAGGTTCGTTTTGCACCCTGATCCCCTGGAACCTCAGGTTTCCCAACATCGTGATATAGCGCAGCAAGGTAAATCAATTGACGTACCGTCCGAGTATTGCTCAGGTACTGGCTCAGGTGATGGTTAAGTTGATCACGAAAACGGCCTATGCGTAGCGTCACTTGAGCAAGGTGCATATCAGCAGCTTCTTCAGGGTCGTGCTTTTTTTGCAATACCGCCAGAATGTCGCCCATTCGATCCACGACTGCTAAGCTGTGTTCTAAAGCCGGATAAGCATGGGGAGGTGGTTGAGTGAGACCCTCAAGGTCCAAGAGCTCCGGGAATACAATGGAGAGTAGACTGAGGTGATTGAGCAATCGTATGGCCCGGCCGGGTCTCTGCGCGCTGAAGATCTGGAATAACTCATCCCGTACTCGCTCAGGCGAGGTTTCTCTAAGCTCCTCTTGAGAATCTCGAATTTGTGCTAATGTATCTGGTTTTATTGAGAGGTCGAATTCGATGGCCAGCCTAACGGCTCGGAGTGCACGAACTGGGTCATTTCGTATCGAATCAGGTCCACACGTTTTTAAAACCTTATCCTTCAGATCGTTCGCCCCCGCCATTGGATCAAGCCACTCATCAGGATCGAGCAAGTTGATCGCCATCGCGTTAATCGTAAAATCACGGGCGGTTAGATCTGCGGTGATGTCATCCCCACGGATTCGTGCAAAATCTAGGGTTAGGCGCTGTCCTTCCTCATCCTGGTGGAGAACCCGACCAGTCCCTCGCTCCTCATCCAAGGTGTAATAGTAGCCACCCAATTGATCCGCAACACGCCTGGCAAAAGCAATCGCATCGCCATCAACAGCGAAATCCAAATCGTATGTTTTTCGACTGAGGAGATGATCGCGGACCCCTCCCCCGACGAACCATATCGGTACATCTTGCACCAGGAGGGGGATCAAAATAGAAACCGATTCAGGGAGTTGCTTTCGAGAGGACATGTCGTTCAAGGGAACTAATCCGGAGCCAGGTACTTGTCAGGCCGGACGACCCCTATGAAGGGAAGATTGCGGTAGTATTCGTCGAGATCAAGTCCGTAGCCAAAGACAAACTTGTTCGGAATGACGAAGCCACAATAGTGAATTGGAACGTCCGTTTCGCGCCGTTCGGCTTTATCTAGCAGCGTGCAAACTTTCAAGCTCCTCGGGCGCCGGGCATGCAGTAATTCCAAGACAGAGGCGATCGTATATCCACTGTCAATGATATCTTCGACGAGCAAGACATCCCGCTCCTCGATCGAGGTCGTCAGGTCGAGCGTAATCCGAACTTGTCCGCTTGAGTGTCGAGCGCCGGCACCATAAGAGGACACAGCCATAAAATCGATGTGGTGGGGAATTGTGAGTGCGCGCATAAGATCGGTGAGGAACATCACACCCCCGCGCAGGATGCAGATCAAGAGCAGATCCTTACCCTCATAATCACGACTGATCTCCTGTCCCAGTTCGCGAATGCGCTTTTGAAGTTGATCCTCGGAAATCAGAATCTCATCAAGAAATTCATGATAATGCTTCACAATCAATCCTTAACTGAACTGAAAAAAGTCTATGGTCAGGAAGAGGGGGATATTGATCAGGAGTCAGCATTCCGCATACCCCATATCAACTTCTTTCGTCTATTGGCTGTTGCTTTCTTCAGTGGACATGTCCCTGGGTACTTCATGGTGATCACGGCAACGCGCCTCATACAATTCGCTTGCTCCCACGATGACGATAGGATCATTGAAATGTGCTGGCTGTCCATCGATCAATCGCTGGGTGCGTGGTGCGGCGTCACCACAGACGATACAGATGGCGTGGATTTTATCGACTTGTTCTGCCTGGACCATGAGCACCGGCATGGGACCAAAGGGTTCGCCGCGAAAATCCGTATCCAGGCCAGCGACGATTACACGAATCCCGCGATCTGCGAGCGTCTGTACTACTGAAGTAATTTCGTCGTCAAAGAATTGCGCCTCGTCGATGGCGACGACTGTTGTCCCTTCCTCTATACGATTTAGGATTTCCCCCGCTGTATCGACTGGTGAAGCTGTAAATTCCGAACCAGCATGCGAGGCCAGCTTCTCTGTTCCGTAACGCTTATCGAGGCTAGGTTTGAAAACTTGAATCTTCTGTTTTGCGATCTCCGCTCGACGAAGCCGCCGGATAAGCTCCTCCGTCTTTCCGCTGAACATGGGTCCAGCGATGACCTCCACCCTGCCACTGATGTGTTTCATAAAGCCCTCAATCGTTGCAGCTTAAATAGATAGGACAGGTGAATTACACCCGTCCAAAGTGTACACCAGGGCAGACTTGATGCAAGTGAGATCAAGTTGCTTGCGTTTCGAGAACTCCCTCCGGAAGCTCGAAGCCGCGTCTTCGTAAGGATCGTTTCAATACCGCCAGACTCTTTCGCCCAAAACCATCAATGGCGAGTAAAGCCCCGTCACCTTCCTGAAGCAGCTCAATCGCTTGACCGACAGTCTCAATTCCTGCTTTGGATAATGCCGCCTCGGGACGAGTGCCGAGTTCAAGTTCAACGATTGGAAGCTCAGGTGAAGTTCTTTCTGCGTCCCTCTCCTCAATATCTTGGAGATAGTCTTCACGAGCTTGTAACCTCTTGTAAAACCTGTCGACCTGTCCTTCGGAATCCACGATGCGCTGTTCACCCGTGTAAAATGGGTGGCATTGAGAACAAACATCGGTGTAGATGACCTCAACAGTTGAACCAGTTTGCCACGAATTACCACAGGCGCATACAACGGTGGCGCTCGGATAATATGTCGGATGTATGTCTTTCTTCATGTTCCATAGACCTCCCCGGATGATTTGTGATCGTCCCTGGCTCGCTGATCCCCGGGGAAGGACTCAGCTGGCGGGGCAACGTTCACTCGGGATTTATCCGCATGATTACTTCTGGAGAACGTTTACGCGTTTCCGCCCTTTGCGTAGATAATCATAGACGACATAACCATCGGCGATCGCAAACAGCGTATCATCGCGACCTCGTCTGACATTGATTCCGGGATGAATTTTCGTGCCGCGTTGTCGTATAAGGATATTTCCAGAACGCACACTTTCACCCCCGAATTTCTTTACGCCTAAGCGTTTGGATTGGCTGTCTCGACCATTGCGGCTTGAGCCGCCACCCTTCTTGTGAGCCATAATCAACCTCGCAATGACCTACTCCGTATCTTGAGTTTTACCCTTGGTTCCCGTGCTTGCCTTTGGGCTTCGCGTTTTTCCTGTACTCTTCGCCGGAGCGGTCTTTCCCTTACTCTCTGCAGTTGTTTTCGTTGCCGTCGATTTCTTGGTCGTTGTTGGTTTGGACGCCTGTGTCTTTTCGGTTGTGGTTGGTTTCCTCGCTGGTTTCTTCACTTCTGACTTTTCATCCGCATCCGCAGTGGTCGCTTTCTTGCGCGGGGTTGTCAAAGTGATTTTGTCGATAGCAACTCTCGTATAGCTTTGTCTATGACCACGCTTCCTTCGATAACGTTCCTTGGGAATATACTTGAATACAATGATCTTCTTTGTTCTGAATTGCTCGACAACATTGCCTCGAACTTTAGCGCCTTTGACAAAGGGGGTCCCAACATGGACCTTCGCGTTATCGACTAACAGTAAAACGTCCTTAAAATCGATCGCCTCACCAATTTCTACCTGCAAACGATCGACCTCGATGGTTTCTCCCTCCCTGGCGATGTATTGCTTTCCGCCAGATTCGAGAACTGCGTACTTCATTCCTTACCTCCAACTTCGCTTCACCGTCGTGCCGGCAGGTTCTATCGTTCTTCGCTGGGCGACGAGGAAGTGGGGGATTCATACATCCGCCCCAGCCTCAGTAGGCGGGGCAGGATGAGGCATTATAACCGTCTGAACCCAGTCTGTCAACGCTCCTGTGGCCACAGGCATCAACCTACGCTGCGTACCTGATACCAAGATCTAAAATCCCCCTAGGCGCAGATTTTAGCCTTCCCCAGACGCACTATTGGATACCGATCAGATCATGTTTATTAATCAGCCGCGACTGCTTCTGGTTGTGGTACGACCTCTTCGACCTCAGCTTCTACTTCGACCTCTAACTCCCCATCCAATCGTTCATCATGTAGGGCCACGACTGGACCAGGAAAGCCAGTTCCTGCTGGTATGAGTTTGCCGATGATCACATTTTCCTTCAACCCTCGAAGGTAATCCACCTTTCCTTCGATCGCAGCACCTGCTAAGACCTTGATCGTATGTTGGAAGGAGGAAGCCGAAAGGAAGGATTCTGTGCTCAGCGACGCCTTGGTCACACCAAGGAGAACCTGCATCGCACGAGCCGGCAGCAAACCTTCTTGCAGCATCTGCTCGTTTAGCCGCATTAAGAAACGGCGGTCAACCAGATCACCTGGCAATAGATCGGTATTACCCGGTTGGGTAACCTGCGCTTTCGAGAGCATCTTGCGGATGATGACCTCGAAATGCTTGTCGTTGATATTTTGCCCTTGTGATCGATAGACTTTCTGAACCTCCGTGAGCAAATACAACTCGCACGCCTCACGACCAAGGATTCGCAGGATGCGATGAGGGTTCAATGATCCCTCAGTCAGCTGCTGACCAGCTTGGACTTTTTCACGATCTTTAACCAGCAAGCGAGCGCTGGGGGGTATGTCATACTCTGCTTCGTCTACTTGGTCGTAAGCGACGATTACTTTGCCGTCCTCGATCCTCAATCGACCGCTATGGCTAGCAACGATGGTCGAATCTCCACGTTTCGCGATCAATTCGCCGGCACCTATTTCAGTCCCGTCATCTACTTTCAAAGCCCAGTTGCCCGGAATGGAGTACTCATCCGTAATCAATTGGCTTTCGACAATCTGGACTGAGCGAGGGCCATCAGGCACTTCAGGAGCGATGACATGAGTCGTGCCTGAGATCTCCGCAATAACTGCTTCACCCTTTGGCTTCTTACGCGCTTCGAAGAGTTCCTCGACACGAGGAAGACCGGTAGTGATGTCACCGCCCGCAGCCACACCACCCGTGTGGAAAGTACGCAGCGTTAGCTGTGTGCCAGGCTCACCGATCGATTGAGCTGCGACGATACCTACGGCTGCGCCTGATTCGACCATCCTTCCTCGACCGAGATCCATACCGTAACACTTCCTGCACAAGCCAAATTGAAGTTCACATGTAAGTGGGGATCGTACGAACATTTCGGTGAGATTCGATTCACCGATCTTGCGAGCCTTAGCCAGGGTGATCTGCGTTCCTTTCTTGGCTAAAATCTCACCGGTCTCCGGATCGGTTGCCCGCTTCGCGGTTACTCGACCCATAATTCGATCTTGGAATTGCTGTCCCGCCACATCGTCGGAACGCCTGATCCAGATACCATATTCTGTTCCGCAGTCCTCATCGTTGATGATCACGTCTTGAGCGACATCAACCAAACGCCGCGTCAGATAACCTGCATCCGCAGTACGCAGGGCTGTATCGGTTAAACCTTTACGAGCGCCATGGGTGGAGATGAAATACTCCAATGTGGTCAGTCCATCGCGGAAGTTTGACCGGATGGGCAATGGGATGATCCTCCCTGCAGGATCCGCCATGAGTCCACGCATCCCAGCGAGCTGAGAGATCGGTCCAAAACCACCTTTGGTAGCACCCGAGATCGCCATCGTGCTTAAGTTACCCGTGGGATCCATCCCATCACGCACAGCATCGGCTACTTCGGTCGTCGTTTGCTGCCATAGTTCAATAATGTGTTCTACTTGCTCCTGTTCGGTTAGCAACCCTCGTTGGTAATCCAAACGTACTGCTTCTGCTTCCTCCAGTGTTCGATTGATGATCGCTTCTCGATCTGGGGGAACCGTTATGTCAGATACAGCTATTGTAGATCCCGATCGTGTTGCATAGGCAAACCCAATATCTTTGATCGCATCAACAATCGCCGGTGTACCCTCCTCACGTAGTAAGTAGTAAATATCGCTAACCAACTCTTGGATCGCACCTTTATCCAGCACGCGATTGACAAACCGCAATTCTTCAGGCAAAACACGATTGAAGAGTACCCGACCGACGGTTGTTTTGATCAAGTGGCTTTCGGCTTCTTCAAGTCGTTGACCCTCGTCGCTGTACCAAGTCTCAGTTTTAAGCTGGATCGGGGCATGGAGAGTAACCTGGTCCAGGGCGTAAGCCATTTCCACCTCATCGATATCCGCGAAGGCTCTTCCCGCACCGCGATGCTCTTTCCCCTCGACCTCCATGGTCAGGTAGTACACTCCTAGAACCATATCCTTGGTCGGTCCAACGATTGGTTCACCATCGGCAGGTTTGAGCAAATTCCTTGAGGAGAGCATCAAATCACGTGCTTCATGAACGGCTTTCTGAGAGAGTGGGAGATGGACCGACATTTGATCGCCATCAAAGTCAGCGTTGAACGCAGCGCAAACCAACGGATGTAGCTGAATGGCCTTCCCCTCGACGAGGACAGGCTCAAAGGCTTGGATCCCGAGACGATGCAATGTAGGCGCTCTGTTCAGCAACACCGGTCGGTCCTTAATCACCTCTTCGAGAACCTCCCAAACTTCAGGGCGTTCACGTTCGATAATCCTCTTTGCACCTTTGACATTGGCGGCGTATAGGTAAGAAACCAACTTCGATATTACGAATGGCCGATACAACTCAAGTGCCATCGTCTTCGGTAGCCCACATTGATAGAGCTTCAGATGGGGTCCGATCACGATTACCGACCGCCCCGAGTAATCAACGCGCTTACCCAACAGGTTGCGGCGGAAGCGACCTTTCTTTCCTTTGAGCATATCGCTAAGTGATTTAAGCTCACGACGGCCGCGGCGAGAGAGAGCTTTACCCCTCTGCGCGTTGTCCACCAAGGAGTCCACCGCCTCCTGCAGCATGCGTTTCTCGTTACGGACAATGACATCGGGTGCGCCCAGTTCAACCAAGCGCTTCAATCGATTATTGCGGTTGATTACTCTGCGGTATAGATCGTTCAAATCCGAAGTCGCAAAGCGTCCACCATCCAACTGAACCATGGGGCGTAAATCTGGTGGGATGACAGGCAGCACAGTGAGCACCATCCACTCCGGTCGATTCCCGGATCGCCGAAAGGCTTCCACAACCTTCAGTCGCTTGGTTGCTTTCTTCTTCTGCTGTTTACTGCGCGTGGTACGTACTTCCTCCCAGAGATCTTTGGCAAGTTGGTCAAGATCTAATTCGCGCAGGATTTCATAGAAAGCTTCTGCGCCCATATCGGCTCGAAAGACCTGGCCCCACTTGGTTTTCAACTCACGATAGCGGCTCTCGCCCAAGAACATCATCTGGTGAAGGCCAAGCACTTCTTCACCATCGCGCTTCAACTGCTCACGAGTGGCCATACTTGTTTCATCGGTCGTATCACGTGTAGTTTCAAGCTCAAGATCGACTTCCGCCTTGACCTCCTCCTCCTGCATCTTGATTTGGTCAAGCTCACGATCTCGCTGTTCCTTGAGTCCGGCCTCAATTCCCTCCAACTGTTGTTTTACCGCTTTCTGGACTCGTTTGATGTGATCCTTCCCGATCGTCTCGCCTTTCTCAGCAACGACTGTATTTGTGGCTTTGAATTCTATCGGGACGCGAATCGTCTTTTCAAGTTTCTCATTGAGTGTCCGTTCAAGACGCTGACCCTCTCGGATAACAGGATCGATCTTGGCCGCAACCTCTTCGTCGTAGGCCTCCTTGATCTCCCGCTTCCGTTCTTTGAGTTCCTCCAAGCGATCTTTGCGAGAGGCTTTGATCTCCGAAAGTTTCCCTTTGATCGCATCCTCCTGCTCGCGCTCCAAACGTCCGATCTCTTCCTCGACACGTTTTACCGCCTTGCGGCGGGCATCTTCATCGACGTTGGTCACAATATATTGGGCAAAATAAAGAACACGGTCTAAGTTGCGTCGCGAAACATCTAATAGAAGCCCGAGATAGGATGGCACCCGACGTGTGTACCAGACATGTGCAACCGGTGCCGCTAAGGTTATGTGACCCATGCGCTCCCGACGTACAGAAGAGCGCGTGACCTCAACGCCGCACTTTTCACATGTTATCCCCTTGAAGCGAATATTCTTGTACTTCCCACAGTAACACTGCCAGTCCTTTGTTGGACCGAATATGGCTTCGCAGAAAAGGCCATCTTTCTCAGGGCGAAGCCTGCGATAGTTGATCGTCTCCGGTTTGAGAACCTCACCATATGACCAGCTGTGAATCGTCTCAGGAGAAGCCAAACTGATTCGTAGCGCTCGAAATCCTTTTGCTTCCACCAATAACCCTCCGTATCAGATATAGAATTTACCTACCGTAATCGTACTGACAGCTAGATCGAACAAACGTGCTATTCAACAGGCATAGCAAAACTAGCGCATGAGGAACCTTCTTTCCTCAAGCGCTATGTTTTAAACCCCTTCACATTGTTCTCTACTACGGTCCAAATTATACGGAAAGTATTAGTTATGTCAAGGGTGAATCAGCATCATCGAATTTGCTGACCATCCACCCTGCTTGTCGCTTGCCGTTCGACGTTTAAACCAACAGAGTTCTACACTCAAGAATTCTTTTCCAGGGAACCCGTACCTTTTAGCGGGCCTGACCATGGCCCTGGAAATAATTCAAGTGCTCGATCCGAAGCTTTAACGATGTGTCCATCGCGATCAAATTGTCTAGCTTGAATAGCAGCCTTGGCATCCGCTGTGTGCCATTCGACTAAGCGTAATAACGCCACCATCCGTGAGCGATCGTTATTGCTCTCGATCGTCTCACCTTCTTCGATAATAAATCCTGTTCGGGGATTTTCAAGGATCTCTATCAGGATCGGAATCACCGAAGGATGGGTCATCCGGGAAAGATATAGAACTGATTCATGAACGACATCAAGATCTGCCACACGAATGGCGCGGAACCGATGAAGTTGAGCAGTGGTAAGGATCGCTACTTCCCGCACGAGGGGATCCGAATCCTGCATAGCCGCTTCGATTTCCGCCAACGTCTCCTCGTCCTGAGCCATACCAGGGCGGTTGGCAAATGTGATCGCTTCTCTCAACCGTACAGAAGTATCACTCCCCCTGAAGTCGTATTCGGTTCTCGCACGCTCAAGCAATCGCTGCACTGAGGTCATTTGAACTCGCTGTGGTTGTATATCTAGGGCAGCGAGTTCATCTTCTGGGGCATCAAGAAGGTAGATCGCGTGCTCAATTGCTGATTTGATCATCTCCTCTTCTAGCTCCAGCAACTCATCCAAGACTCTCCTCAGGCTTGCTGTGCCCGGTTGCTGGGTAACAGATCGTGCACGATCCCGCCAAATGTTGATCTCTTCAGCGAGCCCTTGTTGTTCTTCACGTAGCGCTTTTTGATCGTCCCGTAATCGCTGACGATCCTCGTCTTCGGCTTCAAGCATCAATCTTCCGAGTTCGTCAATTCGCTCACTGAGCGAGATGAACTCTTTCTGAATGGAATCTGCTTTGCGATTAAGCGCGTCTTGAAGTTGACGGAGTCCTAAGCCGATCACAATGCTTATCCTCCTCAGTTATAGGCTATCCCGTAAAGAACATGAGGATAAGTACTTGTGATAAATCGAGTGTTGCCTATAAACCGAGGCCGCCATTGTTGAATTATACGTATCAACAGAGAATACGGCTGCAGGCTTTGTTTTTGTCCTATGATTTTCATCTGCCAGTATAGTGAAGGATGACGAGTGCGTCAACACCACTTAGTACTACAAAATAAGAATGAGTACACTGAAAAACAACACGCGCAAGGAGCAGGGAGAGGTAACCCAAGAGCATGTTTACCCCTCGGTACGCACAGTGTGTCTCTCCCACTCTGGAAGATCGCCATTCCGCACTCATCGCAGGATGACTTTCCAATACCACATCCTTCGACATGCTTACGCTGTTCGCAGGATTTCACATCGAAGTCTGGTCGGGGAGACCATAGGTATGCGACTTGAAATGCTTCGATCCGCTCAACCACGATGTTGTGCCAATCACATCTGACGCTTCGAGTGATTGACGCTGAGGTTCATTGTACTTACAATGGTATACCGCATTCAAATGAGGAGGGAGACATGACAAGCATTACGAGCGTCGAAGGTATTGGTTCCTCGTACGCTACTAAGTTGAGGCGCGTTGGTATTCGAACGACCGAAAAATTACTCGATGCAGGCGCCAATAAACGAGGTAGAGCAGACTTAGCAAAACGATCAGGCATTTCCGAGACTCTGATCCTTGAATGGGTAAATCTAGCTGACCTGATGCGCATTAAAGGTATCGGTGAAGAGTACAGCGACCTGCTTGAGGAAGCCGGGGTCGATACGGTAAAGGAATTACGTGTTCGACGGCCCGATCACCTTTACCAAGCCATCATCAAGGCAAACGAGGTGAAGCGGCTCGTACGACGGGTCCCATCCCAACGCGCGGTTAAAAACTGGGTTCAGCAAGCGAAGAAACTCCCACCTCTCGTTACGCACTGACACGATCGATTCATCGAATAGGGGATGGAAAGACTTGAAGCTCATCACTTCACCATGCAAAGCGATGAGAAAACATTGGTATCCTGGATTTTAGTTTGCTCAATTTGTTGGGAGTACGCATCCCCTCCCGAAATGGTCTATCTCCTCGATCTCGTCTTACTACGCGGAGGTTTTCGAATCTCTCATCAGGCCAACCAGTCTCACCTCTGCTGTAGCACTGCGAGTAGATAGACGGAGGCGAGAGTTACAGCGTTTCGACCCTCTTAGTGGACTTACGGCAACCAATTTAGAAGTCATTCGCAGATTACGCTTGAACCTTCTTCGATCCAAGTGCCTATGCGCATTGTTGTTAAATGTCCATTGCTATCGTGTTGAATATTCTTCGTGGATGCCTGTTGGAGGCAAAGGGCCTAAGATGAGCAAGGTATTCTTTCAAACTGAAACTGGAGCACAGGTACCCGCGGTCACCGCGGAACAAATGCTCGAAGTCGATCGCTTGGCAATGGAAACCTACCATCTCGGTATCCTCCAAATGATGGAAAACGCCGGTCGGAACCTTGCCCACCACGTCTTGGAATTGATCACTGAAAAAAATGCTGTGGTGACTGTCCTCGCCGGACCTGGGGGCAATGGTGGTGGTGGCATTTGCTGTGCGCGGCACCTGCACAATCGTGGGATCAAGACTCATATCGTTCTCAGCCGTTCGATGGATGAATTGGGAGAAGCAGCGCGACATCAAATAAAGATCCTGCAAGCTGCTGGTGTTCAACCGATCCAGACGAGCAATGCCGAGGAGATGATTAAGAGCGCCGGTCTGGTCGTCGATGCGCTCATCGGTTACAGCTTACGCGGCGTCCCCCATGGATTAACCGCGGATCTCATTCAATGGTGTAATCAGCACGCTGTCCAGGTAATCTCGCTCGATGTTCCCTCTGGGATGGACGCCACTACGGGTGAAGCCCCCGGTGTCGTTGTTCAACCCATTCGGACGCTCACCCTCGGACTGCCAAAGACGGGCCTCAGGAATCTCCAGAGCGACATTTATCTAGCAGATATTGGCATTCCACCTGAACTTTACCGTCACCTTGGCATATCCTTTGAACCACCTTTTGGGGATTGTGACTGGGTCCGATTGATCGCGGCTGCGTAAGATTTCCTACACTTTCAACAGAGAGAGCACGGATACCCACTCTCCCCTTTGGGGAGAAAGTTAGGGTGAGGGGAGGTCGACGTACTAAATTCACCCTCACCCCAGCCCTCTCCCTAGAAGGGAGAGGGTTAGGATGAGGGGAGGTCAACGGACGAAATTCACCCTCACCCCAGCCCTCTCCCTAGAAGGGAGAGGGAGAAGGCATTCTCTCCCCTTTGGGGAGTGAACTGGGATGAGGGGAGCTGCAACATCATCACGCATTACGCATCACGATTCACGAGGTCCACATTTCTGACATCCAACTTGATTTATCATCCGAGCCTGTTCCCTCATAGAAGACCTTCCGGTATAATCCACTCCGTGGTCGAAACCAAAGAACGTCTTACCTCACCCAATCGCCATCAGGAAGACCTTGGCGAACGCGGCATCCGACCCCGCCTTTTGGCCGAGATGATCGGTCAAGATCGGGTTAAAGAGAACCTTGCCATTCTCATCCAAGCTGCGCTCGCGCGTGAGGAAGCGCTCGATCACGTCCTCTTCTACGGGCCGCCTGGTCTGGGCAAGACAACTCTGGCCCATATTCTGGCAAACGAGATGGATGTCAATATCAAAGTGACCTCTGGACCGGCTGTCGAACGCGCCGGTGATCTCGCAGCCATCCTGACCAATCTCCAAGAAAACGACATCCTGTTCATCGACGAGATCCACCGCCTAAGCCGCGTGGTGGAGGAGATCCTCTATCCTGCGATGGAGGATTTTGCCCTGGACATCACCATCGGTAAAGGGCCAAGCGCTCGATCGATTCGCCTCAAACTACCGCGGTTTACAATCGTCGGAGCTACCACTCGATTGGCGCTCTTAACGGCACCCTTACGGACGCGATTTGGGGCCACGCACCGTGTAGGATTTTATGACCTACCTTCGATGGAAGCCATCGTTATCCGAGGTGCTGACGTGATGCAGGTAGACATCGATGATGGCGGCACTTCTGAGATCGCTTGTCGAGCACGTGGTACGCCTCGTGTTGCCTTGCGTCTTCTTCGTCGTGTGCGCGATTACGCTCAGGTGCGTGCCGATGGATGTATCACCCGTCCCGTTGCGAAGGAAGCTTTGGCGCTGCTTGAAATCGATGATCTGGGTTTAGATACAGCCGACCGCAGTGTGTTGGAAACGATTATCGAAAAATATCAAGGTGGACCAGTTGGCCTGCAAACGATCGCAGCCTCAATCAGCGAAGAACCTGATACTGTGATGGACGTCGTCGAGCCCTACTTGCTCCAACTGGGATTTATCGATCGTACACCACAGGGTCGCGTTGCGACTCCTATTGCGTACGAACACCTCGGTCTGGATCCCCCAACCACACCTCAGCAGCGTCTCCCTGACATGTGACCGTGTTAGACCAATGTTCGATCTGACTGCTCTTGCTCGCTGGCTGATCATTGCTGGACTCGTTCTCGCCGGAATCGGCGGTCTGATATGGATCTTCAGCCGCCTAGGCCTTCCTCTGGGCTCCCTCCCGGGAGACATTCGATTCCAATCGGACCAAATCACCTGTCTGATCCCGCTAGCAAGCTCAATCTTGCTAAGCATACTCCTTACACTCATCCTGAATATAATTTCCCGAATATCGAGCAAGTAATCCGTGCGAACAGCTGACTTCGATTACCACCTGCCGCCTGAAATGATTGCCCAGCGGCCCGCTGATCCACGGGACTCGTCTCGCTTGCTCATCCTCGATCGTAAACGTGAGACACTGAGCCACCACATTTTCCGTGACCTGCCAAACTTCCTCTCTCCCGGCGACGCTTTGGTGCTCAATGAGACGCGGGTGCTCCCTGCTCGTTTGCGTGGGCACAAGATCCCTACCGGTGGTCACGTGGAGCTCCTTTTGCTCAATCGTCGATCATCACGAACATGGGAAGCCCTGGTGGGTGGCAAAGGGTTGGTAGTGGGGCGAAAGATTTCTTTATCGAAGGAGGTTAAGGCGGAGATCCTTGAAGACCTTGGTGGGGGGCGGAGGGTTGTCCGATTTAATAAATCCATCTCGCCCATCCTAAATGAGATGGGTGAAATGCCGTTGCCACCCTACATCAATACTCCTTTGAAAGATCCCAACGAGTATCAAACCGTCTTCGCTCGTCGACCTGGATCCGCTGCTGCACCAACGGCTGGTTTGCATTTCACCCCAGAAGTGCTGAGGGCGATCGAAACGAAAGGTGTAGCGATCGTCAAGATCACCCTCCATGTCGGCTTGGATACATTCCTTCCGGTCAACGAAGAAGATCCTGGTGAGCATCCGATCCATCGCGAGTGGTGTCAGATCGCCCCACAAGCTGTAGAGGTCATTAACAACGCACGTTCAAAGGGCGCTCGGATTGTCGCTGTAGGGACGACAACCGTACGTACATTAGAGACTGCAGCACGGTTAACGAAACCTGATCATGAAGTTGCCCCCTTCGAAGGTGCTACCGACCTCTATATCTTGCCAGGATTCCAGTTCCACGCGGTGGACGCGATGATCACTAACTTTCATTTACCTCGATCAACCTTGTTGATGATGGTTTCAGCTTTCGCCGGTCGTGACAGGGTTCTCAAGGCGTACGACGTCGCCATGAAGGAGGGCTATCGCTTCTATTCTTTTGGTGATGCAATGTTGATTCTTTAGGCTGATGTAGCAGCTTATATTGCATTACTTACTCTTACGATGTGATGCTAATGATTCGAACTTGATGTAGGGGCGCAAGGCCTTGCGCCCCTACAAATACCGCGAAGTCATCCACTACAAATTTGGTAAAGCCCCTCGAAGCTACATCATAAATGTGTCATTCTGAGACGGAACAAAACGTAGGCGAAGAATCTCTGGGATGATTCGAATTAAGAATAATCATCATAGGGATTCCTCGTCGCAAAGCCGAAGGTCCTGAGCAAAGCCGAAGGGCTCCTCGGAATGACACATATCCGTATGTCATTGTGAGCCCCGCAGGCGCGAAGCAATCTCCTCAACGATAAGATTGCTTCGTCGCCTAAAGGCTCCTCGCAATGACAGTTTGAGGAATGTTGACATTCGACCCTCCCTATGGGATACTCTTCCGAGCGTTCACATTGAACGCCCTCCCCTTCGCTATCTTTGAAAAGAGGAGGTGATGCCAATGGATAATTATGCAAGTAAACGCGCTGCGGCATCCCTCCTCTTGAATCGCTATCTTTGAAAAGAGGAGGTGATGCCAATGGATAATTATGCAAGTAAACGCGCTGCGGCATCCCTCCTCTTGAATGGATAAGGATGCCGCAGCGCACAGGTGGGCCGTCCATCAGGACGGCCCTTTGTGTACAATGGATGTTTGAGATGGATAAGTTACCGATCGGCAAGCTCCCCCCAGAACTGCTCAAGGACCTTCTCCGCCGTCATGCTCCCTCGGACCCTCGTGTCCTCCTCGGCCCTGGCATCGGTTTAGACTGCGCTGTGCTCGATTTTGGTGACACTTTACTCGTCGCCAAATCCGATCCGATCACATTTACCGAAGAAGAGATCGGATGGTATGCGGTTCACGTCAATGCCAACGATGTCGTCACAACGGGCGCCGCACCTCGATGGTTCCTCGCAACGCTCCTACTGCCTGAGGGTAGAGCTGACAGCGAAATGACAACGGACATCTTCGATCAAATCGGCGATGCGTGTAAATCCATCGGTGCCCAGCTCATCGGCGGGCACACCGAGATCACAGCGGGTCATGATCGTCCAATTGTCGCGGGCACGATGTTAGGAGAGATAGAACGGGACCGCTTGATCACGCCCCTGGGCGCGCGTCCAGGAGATCATCTGTTGTTAACCAAAGGTATTCCGATCGAAGCCACCAGCATTCTTGCCAGGGAGTTTCCCGATCGATTGGCATCCCTCCCAACCGAAGTCGTGTCAGCTGCGCGCGAGTTCCTTCATCAACCCGGGATTAGTGTTGTCCCAGAGGCACTCGCTGCGGTAGAGACCGGGGAAGTGACCGCGATGCACGATCCGACCGAAGGAGGTTTGGCCTCAGGGTTGTGGGAACTTGCGGAAGCCGCCCGCGTGAAGCTGGTAGTTGAAAGGGATTCCGTACTCATACCTCCAGAATCCTCCATGATATGCGAAGTTTTGGGGGTCGATCCGCTGGAGGCGATCGCCTCGGGGGCGTTGCTCCTCTCCGTCAAACCAGAGGGGCTTGAGAGCGTCCGTGAAGCCATTGAAGATCAAGATGTGCATGTTTCTATCATCGGTCAGGTCATTGAAGGCCATGGTGTGGCTATGCGCACTGAGGGCGTTGAGCGACCACTTCGATGGCCGCCACGCGACGCCCTGGCTTGTCTTTTCGAGGAGCCGCCATCCACGGAGTAATATTTTAGCAAAACCCCAAAAGCCTAACTATCTAAAAATCATCCTGAGCATCTGTCCTGAGCCTTGCCGAAGGACGTCGAAGGATGGTTTTTTCTCTATGGTACAAAAATGTTTACAGGTCTTTAGATATCGTGGCTGAATTCTTGCTTATGAAATAAGGAAGTGAATTGAAAAGAACGTCACGCAATAAATTGTGATATGTATCCCAAACCCGCTAGTAAAGCTACAAGTGCGATGTGTCCGGCAAGATAAATCGATACTCCCCAACGCGGAGACAACTGAGCACATCCCCCCCCGGCAATCGCGTACATCCCACCCATGCTAAGCCATGCCAACAAGGCTGGGGATCCAGGAAAGAGTAATCCAACAATCCCTCGCGAAATGGCTCCCAACATATAGACAACCCACTCGGGGGTACAAACATCTTCTAGCCCGAATCTCAATCGCATATTTGACACCATGGCTTCGCATTGTGCATTACTGGAAAGCAGAATCTCAGCAATACCCGCCTCGACCAAAAAAAATGCCGCCGCGAACAATGCGCCTACCAAAAAACGTTGCCCACCAGTAAGCTTATTTCTCTGCCTTCGTCTCACGTTTCACGCTTCCCGTTTCACGCCTCACGCTTCACGCTTCCCGCTTCACGCCTCACACTTCAACTATCCCGCCACTTTTTTCACGCCTCACGCTTCACGCCTCACGCTTCACATCTCACGTTTCACGCCTCACGCCTCACGTATCACGTATCATTCAGTCCCCCAAGCATATCCCCAATCCCCTCGCCGTGAGGACCGCATCGCCTTCCACATCCACCCTTTTGGGTACTGCCAATGCCTCCGCTATACTGACATCTGTCATGCTTGTGCTACGCAAGGATACCATTCGACCATACTTACGCTCAGCGGCCAGGCGGACAGCCGCAGCGCCGTAGCGTGTTGCCAGCCATCGATCGAAAGCTGAAGGCGAACCACCACGTTGTAAATGCCCCAAGACGGTCACGCGTGTTTCCATGCCCGTCACCTCCGCTATGTGATTACCCACAACTTGGCATATCCCTCCCAGTCTTGCGGCCGTGATTTCATCGCCGGCACGTGAGAATACTTGTTGTTCACCCACAGGATGCGCACCCTCCGCCGCAGCAATGATGCTGAAGTGACGACCGGCATCAGCACGCTCCATGATCTTTTCACAAACACGGTCAAACCGGAAAGGAATTTCGGGGATCAAGATCACATCGGCGCCACCTGCCAAACCGGCATGCAGGGTGATGAAACCTGCGTCACGGCCCATCAACTCCAACACCATCACCCTGTGGTGCGCTTCGGCCGTAGTATGCAAACGGTCGATGGCTTCGGTGGCGATGTTGAGGGCAGTGTCGAAACCGAAGGTGACGTCCGTCCCTCCGACATCGTTATCGATCGTCTTCGGGACCCCAATCATGGGACAACCTTTCTCGAAGAGCTCTTGGGTGATACGTAATGTGCCATCCCCACCAACAACGATCAGAGCATCCAGTTCTAACTCATGAATGCGTTCTACGACCTCGTCGGAGACGTCCACGATCACTTCTTCGCCATTTCGAATGACCTTGCGCGCGAAGGGATTACCTCGACTAGCAGTTCCCAAGATCGTGCCACCACGGGGAAGGATACCGCGAACCGATTCAGGGCTTAGTGGCTCAATGCCTTGTTGGTCCAGCAACCCATCGAAGCCGTCCTTGATACCCAGCACTTCGCAGCCATACTCACCGTGGGCGGTCTTGACCACGGCCCGTATCACAGCGTTCAAACCAGGTGCGTCACCCCCACCCGTGAGCACTCCGATTCGTTTCATGGGATCCTCTTTTTCTTTACTATATTTAATCGAAGCACCAATCCCCGATCCCTAATCCCTGATCCCCAGTCCCTTATCCCCGATCCCTAATCCCTGATCCCTGCAATCCCAGATTGATCAGTCGCATCACTGGCCTCACCAGCTTCGACGAAGGCTTTGATCGTCGAAACTGGCCGCAATCCTAAAATCCAAACAGCCAAGCCACCGACAATTCCTAGCATGAGAGCGCTCATGGCATGATACAAAACCACTACGCTCGCCGCCAGTTCCACACCAACACCGAGGGCGCTGAACACCAACGAACCAAAAGCCTCCATGCTACCGACATATCCCGGAGCACCTGGCACCAAGAAGGTAAGCGCGAAGAGAGCATATCCAGTGAGCACAATCGCATAAGGAACATCTGCCCCGAGACTCAGGAATAAAAAGTAGAAGAGCGTCCCATCTAACATCATGGAGAGAAAGGAGAGGGTTATCATCTGTAACAAGCCCTTAGGCTGGCGCCCAACGGCGGTAAAACCAGCCAGGAGACCCTCAACGATCCCCAGAAGACGATTCCTAAGGTGGAAAGAAAGTCTCTTGGGCAACATTCGATCAGCTATAGCAAGCAAGCGGTCCCCTGAGAGGATCGCCAGTATGACGAAAACCACAAACACGAGGAGCAGCACCCCCCCTGCGAGGAGAACCGTCGACAATCTACCGCCGACGCTAATACCCGAGAGGGCTCCAAGGGTCCCGACCACCAAGACTGCAAGCAAGTCAAAGGAACGGTCTATGGCGATCGTTGGGAGTGAAGCTGACATCGATACGCGATGCCGTT
>Ga0111172_1030_pt1 | contig 36977 bp, 31 predicted proteins | sample DeeMarSWOR324_28_FD_80233 | JGI IMG/M metagenome (GOLD analysis project Ga0111172, IMG submission 80233) | Anaerolineae bacterium SM23_ 63 | reverse complement strand
AAGCGCTGGCATTTCGACCCCCAGACACTGGCCTGGGCCAATCTGGTCCTGCGCGATCTACCGCCTTGCGATATCGTGATCATTGACGAGCTCGGTCCTCTCGAATTCTCGCGGGATGAGGGCTTACAGGAGGGGATGCGCATCGTCGATGACAAGCGTTTCCCTGAAATGTGCGTCGTGGTAAGACCAGAACTGTTATTACGTGCATTGCAGCGGTGGCCTTGGGCAGAGGTGTTGGACGTAAGCAAAGATAATAACACCCAGGATTCTTGATACAGGTTCCCTGTGAACATGGGGCTCGCAGGTGCAATTTCTCAATCCTCATATGGATCGTACTTCTCTAGTTACGCAGGTGAGCCTATTCATCTTAGTGGCAGTTCAGGAACTGCCTCTACATTTTTGGTAGTATGAAAGTGCTTCACACTGGTCTGCTTAAAACATGTGAAATCTTTCATATGTAGGGGCGCAAGGCCTTGCGCCCCTACAACCTCGCTGGGAGATGTCTTACAAATACAAGTAGTAGCGACTTGGACTGGCACATAAACTGTCGGTTCGTGAAGAATACCGATCGTTTGTTTTCGATGTCTCCTGCGTTTAGAGTTTGGGGGCTGCATTAACCTCCCTTGACTTAGCCCCTGGTGCCCTTATAATCAGGACCACAATCGAACGGCATCGCAAAGATGTCGTAAAAGACGTACACGGAGCGCAGTATTCTAGGGTACCCATGACAGAGAGTCGCCGGTTGGTGTGAGGCGATGGGGTAGCTAGGAGAATCCTCTCCGTCGGCCCATAAATGTGGCCCGTCGCACCCGCAGGGGCGGGAAACCGTCGTAAGGGAAGCCGGGTTCGCCCGTTACAGCGCTAAGAGGCCGTTCCCAATGGGAGCGGCAAAAGCAGGTGGCACCACGAGCGCCCCCTCGTCCTGCCGGTGAGGGGGCGAGTATTTTTGCCTCGGAGGCGTACCATGATTGATCTGCGGTACATTCGAGAACATCCTGATGAGGTGAAGGAGGCCTTACGCAAATTGCACGCGGAGGCACCCATCGACGCTATCCTCCAGTTGGATACGGAATGGAGAGAGATCCTGAGTGAATTAGAGACCCTGCGTCATAAGCGTCGGGTTGCCTCAAAAGAGATCGGTCATATGGACGATCAGGATCAACGCCAACCTCTCATCGACGAGATGCGCAGTGTTGGTGTGCGAATCGCGGATTTGGAAGAGCGGTTGCGGGACGTAGAATACCGGCTTCAGCAATCTCTTTACCAGGTGCCCAATCTTCCACACGAGAGCGTCCCGATAGGTGCTGATGAAAGCGAAAACGTGGTCATCCGTCAGGAGGGTGATCCCAAGACAGCAGAGGATTTTGGCTTTGAACCATTACCGCACTGGGAGCTAGGGCCGCGCCTCGGGATACTCGACTTTGAGCGAGGGGCCAAGTTGTCAGGGAGTCGGTTCTTCGTAATGTTTGGTTTAGGTTCACGCCTACAGCGGGCATTGCTTCAGTGGATGCTAGACTTTCATATCGAGAAACATGGGTACACCGAAGTCTACCCACCTTTCATTGTCAGAGAGGAATGCATGTGGGGAGCGGGTCAGTTACCCAAATTCATCGACAACATCTATCACGATGTGGAAGACGACCTCTGGCTCATCGGTACAGGGGAGATTCCTATAACCAATCTCCATCGGGACGAGATCCTCGAGGCGAGCGAGCTGCCCAAGAAATACGTAGCCTATACAGCTTGTTTCAGACGGGAGAAGTTCTCCGCTGGTCGCGATGTGAGGGGGATCAAACGTGTCCACCAATTCGATAAAGTTGAGATGTACAAATTCACCACGCCTGAGTCATCGTACGAGGAACTCGAATCTTTGGTGCAGGACGCTGAAGATATCTGTCGAGCGTTGGAGATCCCCCATCGCGTATCTGAGATGGCAACTGGGGAGTTGGGCTTCACAGCGGCCAAGAAATACGATATCGAGATGTGGGCGCCTGGGAGTGGAGAGTGGTTAGAAGTCAGCTCGTGCTCCAACTGTGAAGCTTTTCAGGCTCGAAGGGCTGAAATTCGCTATCGTCCGAAACCAAGGGCCAAGCCCGAGCACGTCCACACTTTGAACGGTTCCGGGTTAGCTCTACCACGAACTGTGATCGCTATTCTCGAAAACTACCAACAAGCGGACGGAAGTGTAATCATACCCGAGGTTTTACGACCAAGGATGGGGGGTGTGGAGATCATCAAGCTGGATGTGATCGATGTCTGAAATCGTCATCGCCATCATCGTTGGTCTTGTCATGCTCATCGGATTAATTGGCGCCATCATCCCTGGCTTGCCGGATATTGTCCTAATCTGGGGCGCCTCTCTAGGATATGGGTTACTCGCAGGTTGGGGTGAGCGGGGGATATGGCTCTTCGCGTTGATCACACTTATCGGTCTAGCGGGATTATTCGCAGAAGTATGGGTCAGCGGTACAGGAGCCAAGATAGGCGGCGCTTCGATCCGAGCCATCTTCGGTGGTCTCGCGTTAGGTCTTGCGGGGTTTATCTTTTCCGGTCCCATTGGGGGTGTCATCGGCCTCCTTCTGGGCACCTTCCTGTCAGAATACATCCGCCTGCAAGACGCGAACAAAGCCGCGCAAGCGATGTTCGGAATGGGATTGGGATGTGGAGCATCTTTGGGGATTAAACTGTTGCTCGGGATGGGTATGATCGCTCTTTGGTTGGTGTGGGTATTTTCTGGTTGAGTCGCAAGCCTCAAGCTACAAGCCTTAAGTCACAAGAAACAAATAACTTTCTCCGTTTATCATACGCTCTGCTTAAATAATCTTTCGGAGTATGTTGTTCGTAACTTGAGAATAGGGGCTTGAAGCTTGGAGCTTGTGACTTGCGACTTGTGACTCTACGGCTCAAAAAACACCATCCCGACCCCCAATCGCTCCAACCCCTGTTCTGCCCAATAACATACCAGTGGTGATGGATCGTCCAAAGCGGCAAAAAGCGCATGGATAGCAAGGGGGTCCTCGATCGCCGCCAACGCTCTCACAGCCTCTATGCGTACAGCAGGATCAGGCGATTCAATAGCAAGAGAGAGAGCTTCGATCGCTGAAGGCCCAATGGACACCAGTGCGTCAGCGGCGAAACGAGCAACCAAGCGATCGGTATCGTGGAGGGCGTTTATGAGTGCGGGGATGGCTGAAGGTGTAGGACGCAAGCGCAGGCTGAGAGCGGCGCACTGCCGTACATTAGGGTCATCATCTCTGAGAGCGATCTGAATTCCGCCCTGCGCCTTCGAATGATCAAGGACCGCTAAAGCTCGTGTCGCCCACCAGCGATGGTCAGTAGAGGGGGATTCGAGCAAGGCAAGCAACGAGTCGACAACGGTCTCACCCAGCGAGGCCACTTGAGGAACGACCGCCTCTGCGCGCTCATCGTCACCAGAGGTTAACTCAATCAGTATGGATTTGACCAATAGGTCAAGCTTCCGGTGGGGGGACCGGCAAGTCATCCACATCTACATCGACCCATTTGTCCCCCTCGTCGATAAGCATCACCGGGATATCGTCCTTAATGGGATACTTTCGGCCGCAATCCGGTTCCTGGCAAACCAGCCAGGTATCCTTGACCAGCGTCAGCAATCCTTCCTTCTCGCGTACGCAAGACGGGCAACGTAGGATTTCGAGCAGATCTTCACTGATCATGGTTTTCTCCTTGAGGCATGAATTCTACCATGTGAGCCTAATGGATCAAAAGTACGGCACGGATCATGTTCGGTTAGCTTCACTCTTTCTTGGCATCGCTTGGTAATTCGGTACCGGGGCCGTATTCATAGATCGCCCGCCACGGTAAGTAATGGGTTTTGATCGTGTCTTGATAGAGGATTTCACCGCCACGGCTGACGATACGGTACACGATCACGTCCATGCCATCTGCTTCCCAATCGACCTGTTTGATCTCCCCTTCCGGTAACTCGGGATTCTCTCGATAGAGAGGTTCAGGCGCCTCAGTCTCGCTGATGATGTCTCGACGCCACTCGACGTTACGCCCATCCGATGTGGAATAAAACTTCCAAAGGAGTTGGTTGCCGTAGACATAGGTCTCTAAGAGCAGCCAATTGGGACTATCATTGATGAACTTCATGTCCACCATGGGCACGAATACTGTCGCGTCTAAACCCGGGCCAGGTGAAGTAGGTCCGATCTCATAATACCCCACTCGATAAGCATGCGGATGTCGCTCAAGGATGGGATAACCCCCGAAGAAGGCGGCACGGAACAGGGTCGTACTCACCTGGCATACCCCACCACCCACCCCTTTGATCGTGCGGTCACCGAAGATGATCAACGCTTCCGCATAGCCATTATCCAGGCTTATGTCGCCCAGCGCCTCAGCCATCGAGAGTTCCTCTCCAGGTGCAATCAAAAGACCATGGAATGCGCTCGAGGCGGTCTTGATATTCTGGATTCGCTCTGGGCTAGAACCTGAGAAGTAGGTGGAAACCACACTTACGGCCTCACTAATGCCTAATTCGGCTGCAGTAGCGTCGTTACCCACCACCGGCTCGGTGATTTCTAAGGCCAGTGGGATCTCATGCGCTCCTTCAACGAGGTCGGTATTGATCACCTTAATCGAGTCGGGGATGTCGAGTGAGCGACCGATCACCTCTTCTTGGATGAGCACCAACTCGCCGGTATCGTCGTCAAAGTAGACCCGCGCGTTCTCCGGGTCGCGTTCCAGCTCCGAGAGAAGAGGTTCGAGAAAAGCGATAAGCGCTTGTGTATCAAGCTTGACTTCATAAGCTGCTCCATCTTCGCTTTCAAGGACGTCGAACCGCAGCATGTTGGCCAAGTCTACTGGCTCGATCTGCCATGGTCCTGCGTCTTCAACGGTTAGCTTAAGGGGCTCTCGCAGGATCTCTCGGACCACCTCTGCTTGTTCTGACACATCGAGCACCAGTGGGGGCGTTTCTTCGATCACCAATTCCAGGTCAGCATCGTGAAGTTGAGAGATAGGATCAGATAGGATTTCTAAATTAACATCGATATCCAGCCGCCGCCCAACCTGACCCGGGTGGACCTCGATCTCGACTCCGTTCAGACTTAAATATGCCTCTCGCGTCGGGAGATCGATCAGTCGAGCTATCCTATCGAAATAAAGGCCTCCGAGTACATGGTCAAAGACGATGACCTTGGTGATCGGATGCCCAAGAAACCAGGCATCTAACTGTTCCTGTAAGCGTTGAATGATGTTCCCGTCCCGACCGACTGACAACGCTTGGCGCGCCATTTCGCTGAAATCAATCGATACGCCAACCTCTTCCGGAGAGGCAATCCAGAACCGATCACCATCGTGGAGCGCGATCAAACCGGTTTGGGGATATGTCACGGCTTGAGCTAAGGCGACCTTGATCTCCGCGACCGTCATCCCGCTTAAGTCCACACCATCACTGCGAACCCCCGGGAGTGCGCGCTCTGTATAAACCATTCGTAAACCTATCAAGAAAACACCGACGCTGAACAATATGGCTATGCCGGCACTGAAAAGCGCGAACAACGCACGCGTCGCAAATGTGATCAGGTCGTTTTTTCTTTTTTCGGTAACGTTTAATGCACTCATATTAATCAGACGACATAGGTACGTTAATGGTTCCGACTACGGTTTGAGCCAAACCTCAACACTTGTTAAGTGTATCAGCCCCGGAATATCGGCACTGTGCTCGGATACGGCTACCCTGGCCCATTGTGATAATTTTGTCTCATAGGGGACTTCCACCTGGAAAGTGCCAAGCTGACCGATGGCAGGAGCATCCAGATATACTTGCGCTGACCCCAGGATATCTCCATGGCGATCGAGGATCTCGACGGTCAATGGGAGATCTGTGTTCACCCATCCCGCACCCTGCACGTTGACCCGACCACCTTCGATAATGGATTCCTCACGTAGCGAGAAAATAGTTAATTTCTCCGGTCCATCCGTCGCATAATAGACCTGTGGGTTTCCCACAGAGAGCAGCGTCAGATCGACTGTGCTCAAGTGGCTTAGCTGCCCATCACGATAGCTATACATGCTGATCTCCAAGCGACCAGCCTCAGCAACACCATGGATTTCAAATGGGACCTCTCCATAGAAACGACCAGCTTGCGCAACTCCCTCCAAAACGTGCAGCCAGGTTGTCCCCTCAGCAAGAACACGACCATCCTCACCATACAATCTCATTCGTACACGATCCTTGTAGCTAGGTCCTCCCCAGCCTGCAACCCTGAAAGGACTGACCACTTGGGAGCCAGGTCCAGGTTGGTAGATCCTCAATTGCTCCATTGGGAGCGATATCGCTGGAGGGTTGACGGTCGTCGTAGGCAAGGTTTGGGAGGATTCGACGACAACCGCAGGTGTAGCCGCCGTAAGCGGTCCTGGAGTAGCCGAGACATCGAGAGTAATTGTAGGCGTTGCAGGTATGGGTGATGGCGTAGGCGGTTCGTGAGTCGGTTCTGGGGGAAGTGATGTGGGTGCACTACATCCAACAACTGTGAGAAGAAGTACGAAAAAAATCGGACTTTTCGTCCACCAACGAAAAGTTCGATGGGGCTCTTTACGACAAAATCTTGCGTATCCTCTATATGCCATCGTGTGGAAAACGGGGATGTACGCTTCCCAAGCGTTCAGTGCCGTAATATTACACAGGTTGTTGGTTCGCTGGATTTAACCATCGTTAATGCTCGAAAATTCTCCTCCGCGACCGATAGCCCAAATCCCTGAAATCCAATGTGCGATAACACTTGAAACGCTCTAACTTCTTTAATTCTCTCCCAGCGTCTTCAGGACAGTTTGTAGATGTCCTCATACTTACCGGACAAGTAATGCAGATACGGCTCAACCGACAATGTATTTCCAGTGACCCGTTGAAGCAATTCCAGTGGCTCGAACTTGGCTCCATGCTGGTGAATGTTCTCCCGAAGCCAGTTCAGCATCTCGGTGAATTGGGCTCGCTCGATCTGGTTTGTAAGGTCGGGGATGTCTTCTTCCATCTTGGCCCAAAATTGAGAGGCCATCAGATTTCCCAAGGAATAGGTGGCGAAGTATCCAATATAGCCAGATGACCAATGTACATCTTGAAGCACGCCCTTAGCGTCGTTAGGAGGGGTGAGATCAAGATATTCTTCCATCTTGCTATTCCAAACCTCAGGCAGATCCGCCACGGATAACTTGTTTTCCGCTAGCGCGATCTCGATTTCAAAACGCAGCATGATATGCAGATTGTAGGTCGCCTCATCAGCTTCAACGCGGATCAGGGAGGGCTCGACCTTGTTGATCGCCCGATAGAAAGATTCCATATCCACCTCCCCTAACTGGCTGGGGAAGTACTTCTGCAATCGAGGGAAAAAAGCCACCCAGAAGGGGCGACTGCGGCCAACCAGGTTTTCCATCATCCTGGATTGGGATTCGTGAACCCCGTATGATGCCCCAGTGATAAGATCCGTGCGGTCAAGGCTGGGGCTGACACCCTGATCGTACATGGCGTGGCCTGCTTCGTGGATCGTGCCAAAAAGAGCCGTTCCAAGGTATTTTGGATCGAAGCGTGTGGTGATGCGTACATCGCCGATCCCAAAGCTTGTCGTGAAGGGATGCGCTGCTCTGTCTTGGCGCCCACGATTGAAATCGTAACCCAAGGCCTTAATCACCTCGACGCCAAAGTCCCATTGCTTGCTCACATCGTAATCTTGACGGAGGACGGAATCGTCGACGGGTGACCCCCGTTCAGCGATTTCTCGTACCAATTCAACCTGTCGGGGCCGCAACTCATTAAAGACAGCCTTGACGTCGGAGGTTTTCATCCCCGGCTCGAAATAGTCGAGCAACGGATCATACGGATGATCAAAGGGAGCGAAAAATTCAGAGTACTGCTGCCTCAGCTTGACGATCTCTTCCAGGTGAGTTTGGAAGTGCGCAAAATCATCGTTTGCGCGTGCTTCCTCCCATGCTTGATGGGCAAGCGTTGTTGTGCGCTTGAATTCACCCACCCATTCAGATGGCACTTTGCGCCATTGATCAACCTCACGTTTCATGTGACGGATGATGCGTACCTCATCTGAATCTGGATCGAGGTTCGCGGTTTCCTCCTTGGCTGCTTCCAGTGTGGCGCTAAACTCATCACCGGTTAGATTCTCATGCCAAAGTCGATAAACAGTCGCGATCTGCATCGCTCGAACCTGAGCGCCACCAGACGGCATGTAGGTTTGTTGGTCCCATTCCAAGACGCTTACCACGGCATCCAGATCAAAGATTTCACCTACTAACTTTCGGAACTGCTGGAATTTCTCTGTCATTGGTTCTCCTTTGCCATAATTTCAAAACCTGTTCCGGTAGTTTTTGATGAGAGCCAGGGCACAATTGAAATCCCGACCATGTCAAATCTTCGCGTTTCTGCAGCATGAAACCGTGCTATTGTACACCGATTGTGAACTGAAGACGGGAATCCATCACGAGGCTAGGGCAGATAGAGATCAGAATAAGTATGCACCACTCACGCTGACGAGCATTCTACACATTTAACTTTTTAAGTTTCGATATTCACGGCACGCTGTAAATCCCCTCGATCTCGGAAACTTGGGCCAAGCAGGCGTCGTCCTCGGGGTTGGGTTTATAGTCCGTATTGAACCAAGCTTGTAAGATTTCCATGGCGATCGTTTCCAAAATCCGTCGCAGGGAAAGACATAGTACGTTGGCGTTGTTCCAAAGCCGGGCTCCACGCGCGGTTTCGGCGTCCTCGCACAGCACGGCACGCACACCAGGGACTTTGTTGGCCGCGATGCTCACGCCTGTGCCCGTCCAAAAGAAGAGGATCCCCTCCCGGGTTTCACCACCAGCCACTGCTTCAGCGACATCCCTTGCGACAATCGGCCATGCAGCTTCCGCTCCTGCTAAGGGACCATAGAGGGTCACGTCATGGCCACGCTCCCGAAGCTCTTTCACGACGACATCTGTAAGGTAACTCTTCTCATCCGAACCGACCGCGATCTTCATGCGACGCCCTCTTTTGTTCCATCATTCTGTTCAGAAGACTCAGTTCTCCCTGCAGGTTCTCACTCGAACACTCAAGTTTTAGGGTTCACAAGCCCCACATTTACCTAAAAGCAGAGCTTGTGGAATCTAAAATCATCATAGATTCTTAATCTATTTGGGAACACTCCCAAATCTCCCCGCGAGTTTACAAGCTCGCGGGGAGATCTATTCACGGAAGGTTCACTCACGACCGCTAACGCACCACATCAAGCGTGATAATCACAGGAAGATGGTCGGATGCAGTGCTTCTGAGAACCTCCGCATCCAAGGCCACCAGGTCATCTGTGTGCCAAATCCAATCGATTCGTTTGAATGGATCGCCGGCGCTATACGTGTAGCCGACACCCGACCCCGCTTCAGTCCATGAGTCGATCAACCCTGCTTGCAGAATGAGGTCCATATCAGCCTCACCCGGCCTGGCGTTCAAATCTCCCAAGATAACACTGCCCGGGGCATGATCCCAATACTCAAGCAACACGGGCACCTGAGCGAGGCGGACAAAGACTTCATCGTCTAGGTGATGTAAGTGGGTGGCGATGATCTGGATCGGATGTTGAGCACCGACATCGAATTTCGCCCAAAGGTAACCTCGGCCGAGCAGGGATCCAGCCAACGGCAATCCACCTGAGCCATGATCCATGATTGGAAAACGAGTGAGGATGGCATTACCCCACACAGGTCCGGTGGTACCTTTGAATAAGATATGCATATTGAGCCGTCGCGCGAGCCACGACACGAGGTCGGTCGACCCGTTGATCAACCAACCGCGAGAAACCTCTTGCAGGGCGATGATATCAGCACCGCTCTCTTCGATCACGCGGGCGATCTCCTCCGGATCTTGGCGACCTTCAAAGTTGTAGCTCGAATGGATGTTATATGTCATCACCCTCATAGGAAGAGAGGGGGGCACTTCGTCAACAGGTCGCGCGAGCGCCTCCGTCCCGATCCAATAGAGAAGTGAAACCACGGCCAAGGCGAAAGCAGCTGCCAGTGGGGTCCAATTATGCCTGGCCGCTATGGGAGAACCCCTCAACCGTATTGAGGTAACGAAAAGGGCTAATCCAAAGAGGATGGATCCTATTGGCAGGAAAGCATTCCTTGGGATAGGAACGGAAATATCAAGCGAAACGTAGTACAGGAAAGCCATCAGCAAGAACAGGACCATACTCAGACCCAGAAGGACCGTTGTGCGCCCGATGCCAGGGCGCGAGGTCGGGGAGTGTGCGTTGGTCAAGAGCGCCCAGCCCCAACCCATCAAAAACTGGCTGATTAACAATGTGACGAGGAAGGTCGCCCCTGGCTTGTCAGCATAGATTGTGGCCAATCCGAGATAAACTGCGATCACAAGCGCCAGTGAAGGGCGAAAGGTATGTGGACGACTGAAGCCCCAGATGGATCCTATGACGGCCAACAGGTTGCCGACCATTAAAACCAAGAATGAGGTGGCAGAAGACAAACCACCGACCTCAGAAATCCACCCCTGGTTTTGTAAGATCACGGCTTGGATCAACAGATAGGGGCCCAGCGCGAGCAATGGAAACGCTTCCCACCAACTTGCGCCACGCGGTGCCTCCGAGACCGGGATTGACTCGACCCACAGGGACCAAAGGACGAGACCGAACATGAGAACGATGATGCCAAGAGGAAGCAATCCTGGGATCCAACTTAAATCTAGCGTCCCTGCGACGCCGTGGATTGTGCTATCTAGGGCTAAGCCCAGAAGGATCCCAAAACTTAGACGTTGTGCAGCGGTGTCCTTCCCCTCAGCGTATACATGCTCTATGAAAATCGGCATGAAAAGGACAAACAGGACCGTGCCGAATATACTAAGCCACAGATCTACTTTTGGGCTCACAACGACCTGTTCAACCAGCCGGAAGAGCGCGACTCCTCCAGCAGTGAGCCAAAGGGCAAGGCGAGGACCTGCTAAACGGCGCAGTATGGCAGCCAGGAAACCGATCAGAAAGGGCACAAATGCAGAGACAGCGAGGGTTATTGTGCCAACACCCACAGTATCACGCATATACCAAGCCAAGCTAGGGAAGAACACTCGGAAGGTTTGAAGACCAAGGGTAATCATCAACATCGGTAGGGCTAATGTGCGCAGGTTGTTCGTTCGAATCAGGGAGTGCGCTCTGTTGTTCATGAGGACCTCCTGTCACCTAAGGTAGGGAATCATTAAGCATTATAGGCGGAATTTCTCCGGATTATTAACAAGCCGACGGTGCTTTACCATCTGACCCGAAGCTTCCCGCGTGCTTAAAGCTCGCGGGAGGCTAATAAATAACCTGTCTGAAATTTATGTCATCCTGAGCGGAACCCTTCGGCGGAGTTTATCCCGAGCGAAGCCGAGGGGCTCAGGACCGGCTCCGTGAAGCTAAGGATCTCGTTTTACGAAATCAAATAGCTATCTCTCCCAACAACGAGATTCTTCGGCGCTACGCGCCTCAGAATGACATCCTTCCAATATGTCATTCCGGGTGAGCATTCGCTCAATCTGTCATTGCGAGGAGCACGCCAGTGCGACGAAGCAATCTTTTGGTTGAGGAGATTGCTTCGCCTCTGTGGGGCTCGCAATGACATATGGGGTTGTGTCATTCCGAGAAGCATGGCGACGAGGAATCCCTGGGATGTTTCGATGGACTTCGTTACATCCTAGGGATTCCTCGCTCCGCTCGGAATGACATTAACCAACCCGTATCCTTCTGCCGTCCCAGAAAAACATAAAAAAACAGCGCTTCATGAGCTCAACCAGTGTTCCCCTCAATTTTAGCGCCCTCGAGCCAGCCCTAAGTTTGTGCGATAATAGGTACCTTGAGAGGAGGGGTCGCGTGGAATTCCAAACCCTTTGTGTCCTCGGTTTAGGTTACATTGGTCTACCCACGGCCAGCACTTTCGCCACCCATGGGTTGCGCGTGATCGGGGTCGACGTCGACCGGCACGTGGTCGATGTGTTACGTAACGGCGAGGTTCATATTTACGAACCCGGGTTGCGTACCCTGGTCCAGGCGGCTATCCACTCTGGTAACCTGGTCGTGAGTGAAGCGCCTGAGACGGCCGATGCCTTCGTGATCGCGGTACCGACTCCGCTAGGTGAGGACGATGGCAAGCAGGCAGATCTACGCCACGTCGTCTCGGCCTCCGAATCGATCGTCCCACACTTGCGGACGGGAAATCTGGTCGTGCTTGAGTCGACCTCGCCTCCACGAACAACGCTGGATGTTGTTGCACCAATTCTTGAGCGCTCAGGCTTACAGGCTGGCTCCGATTTTCACCTCGCCTACACGCCGGAGCGCGTACTTCCTGGGCAGATCTTGAGGGAGTTGATCGAAAATGCGCGTGTAATCGGGGGGATCGACCGCGCTTCAGCAGAAGCCGGTCGCGATTTGTACGCCATCTTCGTCCGTGGTGAGATCTTGCTCACCGACGCCACTACGGCAGAGATGGTGAAATTAATGGAAAACACGTATCGCGATATCAACATCGCGGTCGCAAATGAGTTTGCACGTGTAGCGAATCGTCTTGGTGTGGACATCTGGGAGGCTATCGCTCTGGCCAATCTACATCCGAGGATTGACATTCTCCGCCCAGGCCCAGGCGTGGGTGGGCACTGCATCAGCATCGATCCCTGGTTCTTGGTTCAGGCAGCTCCGGATTTGACGCCCATCACGCAACAAGCCCGTCGGACCAACGATGACCAGCCAGCCTACGTTGTGAACCTGGTGTCCCAATCCCTCGGTGGTTTGAGTGGAAGGCGCATCGCCGCGCTCGGTCTGGCGTATAAGTCCAATGTTGATGACCTTCGGGAAAGTCCCGCGATCGAAATTTCACGTATCTTGGCCTCCGAAGGGGCAGAAGTGCGTACCTACGAGCCTTTTGATCCGGAAGCCGTCGTACCGGGAGCCAACCCCGCGGCCTCCCTTGAAATGGCACTGCAGGATGCCGAGGCCGTCATTTTGCTTGTCGACCATCAGATCTTCTGTGAGCTCGACCCCCAACAGGCAAAAGGGATGATGTCGGGGCATGTAGCGATCGACACGCGCGGTGCGTGGGATCGTGCCGCATGGAGCGCGGCAGGTTATGAATTACATGTGTTAGGGGTTGGAGGTAAGAATGCCTGACCCGCGCGTCTTATCCATCTTCGGCACACGACCCGAGGCGGTCAAAATGGCACCGGTGATCCGACGTTTAGCAAGCGCGCCTGAGATCGAATCCGTCGTTTGTATCACTGCCCAGCATCGAGAGATGCTCGACCAGGTACTTGAGCTATTTGAGATTCGACCCGACTATGATCTCGACATCATGCGCCCAGATCAAGCTTTGTCTGAACTTACCGCAGCCTTGTTCGCTGACCTCGATCCTGTGCTGAAAGAGGTAAACCCTGATTGGGTTCTGGTTCAGGGAGACACGACGACGGTGATGGCGGCGGCTCTGTTGGCTTTCTACCATCGGGTGAAGGTGGGGCACGTTGAAGCCGGATTACGCACAGGCGATAAATGGCAACCATTTCCAGAGGAGATCAACCGCTGCGTCGCCGGTGTCGTCGCTGATCTTCATTTCGCCCCCACCACGCATGCCCGCGACAATCTAATGCGTGAAGGCGTTCCTGCGGAACGGATCCTCGTCACAGGAAACCCTGTGATCGATGCCTTACAGGAAATCACCGCTCGTCCCTATGATTTTGAAACCGGTCCCTTGAGGGGCATACCCTGGGATCGAAAGGTGGTCTTAGTAACTGCCCATCGACGAGAAAATTTCGGCCAGCCTTTGGAGGATATTTTCACCGCCCTGATCCGCATCGCTGAGATCTACTCCGACCATGTGCAGCTTGTATATCCTGTCCATCTCAACCCGAATGTGTACGGTACAGCACATCGTATGTTGGGAGAAATCCCGAATATCACCTTGCTGGAGCCGTTAGATTACCTTCCCATGGTCCATTTGATGAAACGCGCATACTTGGCGCTGACTGATTCGGGCGGCATCCAGGAGGAAGCGCCAGGTGTGGGTACACCCGTATTGGTGTTACGTAATGTCACCGAACGCCCAGAAGCGGTCGAGGCCGGTACGGCTTTGCTCGTGGGCACGGATCCTGAAGTCATCCTGGCTGAGACGAGACGGCTACTGGAAGACGAGCAGGCATACACGTCGATGTCGTGCGCGGTCAATCCCTTCGGCGACGGTCACGCTTCAGAACGCATCGTCCAAGCGCTCCTGGATCATTAAGAGCGGATTAATTTGAAATGGCACACCGATCCTCTAAACGACTTTGCGTCATACCGCATCTCTCCGGCGTAGGTGGTCCATCATCCTTCCAACTCAGACTCGTAAAAGGTCTGTCCGCATATGGCATAGAGACCTGCCATGAACTGAGCGACACACCTTACGATGCGGTACTCGTGATCGGGGGCACCCGTCAACTCGCGGGGTTGTGGCGCGCGCGGTGGCGTGGGATACCTGTCCTTCAACGCCTGGATGGCATGAATTGGATCCACCGGCGATACACCACCGGGCTTCGTCACTTCCTGCGCGCCGAGAGGGGGAACTTGTTGCTGTCGACGATCAGGGCTCGCATGGCCGATATCGTGGTTTATCAAAGCCAATTTGCCCGCTCGTGGTGGGAGCGCGAACGCGGACCTCAATCAAAACCCACTTACGTTGTGCACAATGGAGTCGATCTCACAGAATTCCACCCCGCTGGCATAGGTGAACGACCCACGGATCGCTACCGCTTGCTTTTGGTCGAGGGAGCGTTAGGCGGCGGGTATGAGTTGGGTCTGGACCACGCCATCGCGTTGACGCAGCGCATGACGAAGAAGCTTGATAAGCCCGTGGATCTCATGGTGGCAGGCAAAACTTCTCCTGAGACAAGAGCGCGAGCGGAACGCAATAAGGATGTAACGGTGCGGTGGGCCGGTATCGTTCCACGCGAGCGCATCCCGGAGCTCGATCGCTCGGCACATCTGCTATACGCCGCAGATCTGAACGCCGCGTGTCCCAATGCCGTGATCGAGGCGATGGCTTGTGGACTTCCGGTGGTGGCTTTTGAGACTGGCGCACTTCCTGAGCTCGTTAAGGGTGATTCGGGCCGCTTGGCGCCTTACGGTGGCGATCCATGGAGGCTTGATCCTCCTGATATCGACGGCTTGGCACATGCTGCTTTGGAGGTATTATCAGACTTATCACGGTTTCAAACCGACGCCCGAGCGCGTGCTGAGGCCGCGTTTAGCCTCGATCAAATGGTGAAAGGTTATTTGACCGCGCTTGGGTGGGCTGAAGAGAATCCAGGAGCATGGTCAGGTAAATAAGGAAGGAGCGAGAGATCGTATACCCAGGAAAGGTTGGTCTGCAACAACGCGTGCTCCCTTCATACAGAGCACCGTTCTTCGATCGGCTAGCCGAGGTATGCCAGGGTGGTTTGAGCGTTTTCGCCGGTGAAGCCCGATCAGAGGAGGCCATCCACAGCATAGATCGTCTCGAAGTCGCCCACTATTCGATGGCGAGAAATCTCCACTTTTTGGGTGGACCCTTCTATATATGCCTGCAGCTCGGGTTGATGAAATGGCTGGATGATTGGGATCCCGAGATCTTAATCCTGGAGGCCAATCCGCGCTGTCTCTTCAATCGAGCAGCGATCAGGTGGATGAAACACCGTGGCCGACCTGTGATTGGTTGGGGGTTAGGAGCGCCAACAACTCGAGGTGCGATGGCCAGTCTACGTAGGCTGACGCGAGAGAATGCTTTACGCCGATTCGATCTGCTCATCGCTTACAGCTCCTTGGGCGCCGAGCAATATCAAGCCATAGGCATGCCAGAAAACCGTGTACTTGTGGCTCCAAACGCCGTCTCACCACCCCCACCCCCACTCCAGGAACGTGCCCCCCTGGTAAACCGCCCCGCACGCTTGCTCTTCGTCGGTCGATTACAAGAGCGTAAGCGTGTCGATCTTCTCCTGCGCGCCTGCGCACAATTGGAAACTACCCCGGACTTGTGGGTCGTAGGTGATGGACCAGCTCGAGCGATGTTGGAACGGTTGGCAAGAGAGATTTATCCGAGGGCAAACTTTGCTGGTCCTCAACATGGCCACGCTCTCGATTGGTTTTTTGATAAGGCGGACCTCTTCGTATTACCTGGCACAGGTGGTCTAGCGGTTCAACAGGCAATGGCCCACGGTTTGCCCGTGATCGTTGCCGAGGGCGATGGAACACAAAACGATCTCGTGGCCGGAGATAACGGTTGGCTTATGGCGCCAAGCGATCTACATGCCCTGACAGAGACATTACGTGAGGCGCTGGCGGACCCCAAAAAGCTTCATGAAATGGGTGTCAAGTCACATCGCCTGGTATCTGAACGCTATAATATCAATACCATGGTGCAGGTTTTTGTGAAAGCCATGAATGAGTGCAATAAAAAAACTGCTATCGAGAAGTAGGGAGGGGTATATGTGGGTGTGCAGGCGCGGCCTGCACACCCACATATACCGGTCCTCTTCTCGCGGTTGATCTTTTTTCAGTGGAGTCATGAATACCATAACTGGAGAACGCTGAGATGCGCTTATTATTCGTTGCCGATGGGCGGAGTCCGATCGCATTAAATTGGATCTCTCACTTTATCGATGCTGGACACGAAGTACATCTGTACTCAACCTTCGACTGCCAGCCAGATCTGGAATTAGCTTCGTTGGAGATCGTGCCGGTGGCATTCAGTAGTTTGACAAAGTTCCCACGGAGATCCTCCGGTTGGATCCCCGGAGGGGCAAAGGGTATCGATTTCCGTACCACAATGCGTCATTGGCTCGGTCCGTTGACGATTCCATGGGCTGCCGAGCGCGTCAGAAAGGGGCTGCTGAAGCTTGAACCCGATTTGATTCACGCCATGCGTATCCCCTTTGAAGGGATCGTAACCGCTGCAGCCTATCCCACAGCACCCCTGATCGTCTCGGTGTGGGGCAACGATTTCACATTGCATGCTTCCTCTACACGTGCAATGGGGTTGCTCACCAGGCGCGCTCTAGGTCGCACGGATGCTTTGCACGTCGATTGCGAGCGGGATCTGAGGCTTGCCTATGAATGGGGCATGTCGCGCATGCGACCAACCTTGGTCGTCCCCGCTGCGGGCGGGGTACATCCTGAGATCTTCCACCCTGGCGAAACCGATACAACCCAGCTGAGTGATCGTGTCGGGAATGTCCTGCGTGATTTACCAACGGATACACCGGTCGTGGTCAACCCACGTGGTTTCCGCGCTTATGTCCGCAACGATACCTTCTTTCAGGCGATCCCATTAATCCTGAAGGATCACCCTGAAACGATCTTCCTCTGCCCAGCCATGGAGGGTGAATCGCAAGCCGGGGAGTGGGTTGATCAATTGGGGATCAGCGCTTCAGTCCGTCTTCTGCCCAGGCTTACACCCACTGAAATGGCAGCCGTATACCGTCGGGCGCAAGTGACCGTCTCGGCGTCGGAGCACGATGGTACACCAAATACCTTGCTGGAAGCGATGGCATGCGGTTGCTTCCCTGTGGTCGGTGATTTGGAGTCGATTCGAGAGTGGATCGAGGACGATCTTAATGGCTTGTTGATCGATCCCGGGAAGCCTGCCGAGCTCGCAGATGCTGTCATTAAGGCTCTATCTGACAAGGCTTTGCATTCCAAGGTTGTCGAACACAATTTTCACCTGATCGTCGAAAGAAGGGTGACCTACGTTGAGGTAATGGCTAGAGTGGAGGCGTTTTACAGACGAATACGAGGAAGGATCGTAGCGTGAAGTGTTCGCTTCTTTCGAAGCGTTCGGTATGCTCCACGTACAGGTCCATCCCCATGCAAAAACCCAATATGTAGGGGCAATTCACCGTTCGTGCCGCGAGACGTCGAGAAAAACACTCGGCACTTTCAGCCGGCAGGGCAGTGCGAGACGGCATGAATTGCCCCTACGCTAGAGATGGGATACTCACCACCGATAATTCCGCTCTATCAAGCAATCAGCGTTACGCTCAGGAGTTACAGCTATCCCAGGCTTCCATCCTAGTGCTATAATCCTCACAATGTTGATTCAACGGAATGGAGAGCATCGCTGGCTCCCGTTCTCTTTCGCATGATCATCTAAGCCATGAAACAGGTTATTCAGGACGTTCGTACAGGTGAGACCTCCGTGTTTGAGGTCCCTACCCCTAAGCCGAAACCGGGCACTGCGCTTGTGCGTACGGCCGCTTCCCTTGTCTCTGCAGGCACCGAGCGAGCGTTACTTGAGTTCGCCGGTAAGAGCTTATTAGGAAAAGCCCGTTCCCGACCCGACCTGGTTCGCCAAGTCTTCGAAAAGGTTCGCAAGGAAGGGATACTAACCACAATTGAAGCCGTTCAGCGCCGACTTGATCAACCGATGCCTCTGGGTTACTCATCCTCTGGGATGATTGTGGAGGTTGGTGAAGGGCTGATAGGCTTCCATGTGGGTGACAGGGTGGTTTGTGCCGGAGGGGGATACGCCGTGCACGCCGAATACGCCGTCGTCCCTCAGAATCTGCTCTCTCACCTGCCGGAATCGGTCGATTTTGAATCTGGAGCCTCCGCTACCCTCGGAGCGATCGCCTTACACGGCTTTCGCCTCGCCGAACCCCAAATTGGTGAGCGTGTTGCGGTGATCGGGCTGGGGCTGCTGGGATTGCTCACGGCTGGGATCGCTCGAGCAGCGGGTTGTGTTGTATTCGGTGTCGACCTCTCGACGGCTCGGGTAGCGTTCGCACGCAGCATGGGGGTCGAGGCCGTGTCACGTGAGGGCGCGGAGGAGGCCGCAGCTTCTTTCAGTAAAGGGGCGGGATTTGACACAGTACTCATCTGTGCAGACACTTCATCTGATGATCCGGTTGAATTTGGGGGGACGATCGCTCGCGATCGGGCACGCGTTATCGCCGTTGGGGCTGTCGGGATGACGATCCCCCGCAGGCTCTACTACGCTAAAGAACTGACTTTCCTCGTTTCTCGCTCCTACGGTCCGGGGCGGTATGACCCGCTATATGAAGAGGCGGGGCACGACTATCCCTCCGGCTATGTACGCTGGACAGAAGGGCGTAATCTGGCAGCCTACGTAAACCTGTTGGCGGAGGGCAAGCTCGACGTAGCACAGCTCATTACACACCGTTTCCCGATCGAACGAGCCACGGAAGCATACGATCTGATCACAGGAAAAACAGATGAGCCCTTCCTCGGCGTGCTCATAACCTACCCCGAAATCCCCCATGAACCGGCCACCCATCTTACCATCAAGGAGCGACCCATTGAACCGACCCCCACAATTCGGTTAGGAGTGTTCGGCGCGGGCAATTTCGCCACTTCAGTACTCTTTCCGATCCTACGGCGGATGCGTGGGATCGAAATGGTCGGTTTAGCGACGGCAACTGGGATGACAGGCGCCCATGCAGGTCGAAAGTACGGTTTCCGATACGCAACGACAGATGAAGAGGAGATCCTGGGGGACAAGGGAGTTAACACCGTCACGATACTCACCCGCCATCATTTACATGCTCAGCAGGTGATCGATGCACTTCAGGTCGGCAAGCACGTTTTCTGTGAAAAGCCACTTTCGTTGACCCGTGAAGGTTTGATCGGGGTCGCTAAAGTAGTGGAGGTCAGCAACCGTTTGTTGACTGTCGGATTCAACCGTCGTTTCGCACCACTCGCGGTTCAACTTAAAGCCTTTCTCGAAGGTATGCATGAGCCCGTGTCGATGTATTACCGGGTCAATGCAGGTCTTCTACCCAAGGAACACTGGCTTCATGATCCTACGCAGGGAGGTGGACGGATCATAGGGGAAGCCTGTCATTTTATCGATTTTCTGACCTTCCTCCTTGGCGAACCACCAATCCGTGTACAGAGTAAAGGCTTGCCTGATGATGAACGATACCAGGAGGACAACGTCCTCCTAACCTTCGAATTTCCCGATGGTTCCGTTGGTTCGATCGCATACCTTGCCGCAGGAGATCAAGCGTTTCCAAAGGAGAGGTTGGAGGTTATTGGTGGTGGTCGTGTGGCCGTATTGGATGATTTCCGCCGCCTCGAAACCTTCTCCCGCGGGCGACGTCGGATCCATCGATCTTGGTTGCGACAAGATAAGGGGCATCGCGCCATATGGCAGGCCTTCGCAAACTCAATTTTAACAGGAGGACCGCCGCCGATCCCCTACCATCAATTGTTCGCGGTTTCCATGGCGTCTTTCGCTGCCGTCGAATCCCTGCGTTCAGGCGAAGTTGTACCCCTCAAACCGCTCAGCCTAGAGTGATGGCTCCACTGCTCCGCGCTTTTCGTGAACTCGGCCTCGGTCCGTTAGCCCTCTATGGGGGTTATCAGACCTTGTTGCGTACGGGTTGGATAAAAGCTCGTACGCCTAGCTACGATTGGGCTAAGCGCCCGTTAAAGCGTTGGATCCTCCCCGATGTACCCGCAACACCGATGGCTTATGTCGAGTATCGCATTAAACATGCACCTCCTTTCTTCTTGAAGCCGGATGTGTTCTTGAAGACCGAATTGGGCCAGATCCTCGCTGGCGACGAAGAAATTGCTCTGAAAGAAGTAAATGAGATCCTCTCGGGCTCTTTTCGCCTCTTTGGGGGTGCACCGATTAGACTGGGCTTTCCACCTGACTGGACCGCTTTTGCCCCGTTGACGGACGAAGACGATACCTTTCATCTCGATCTGGACCGTCACTGGACAGCCTATAACATCGACGATTTCCCGGCGGACGTTAAACTGCTGTGGGAGATCGCCCGTTTCGGCTGGATTTACCCCTTGGCTCGGGCATATTGGTTAACGGAAGATGACCGTTATTATTGGGCCATCCTGACATTAATCGACTCCTGGCAAGAAGCGAATAAACCCAACACCGGTCCGCATTGGATCTCCGGGCAGGAAATAGCTTTACGTGTGATGGGTTTGGTCTTCACCACCTATGCCTTCGCACACAAACTTAATCAAAACCCCGAACAGGTTATTCGCTTGACGGAGATGATCGCCGCACACACCGATCGAATTCCCGTAACATTGACCTATGCACGTTCACAGAACAACAACCATCTGCTTGTTGAAGCGGTTGCACTCTATACCGTCGGTCTCCTCTTTCCTGAATTTCGATCCTCGCCGCAATGGTATCGATTGGGCAAACACTGGCTTATGGAAGCCCTCACTAGCCAGGTCCTTCCGGATGGCGGTTATGTGCAGCATTCGACCAATTACCAACGCCTGGCGATCCAGGCTGGCTTGTGGGCATCCCAGATAGCGGTGGCCAACGATGAGCCGCTTCCCCTCAGTGTGATCGACGCCCTACACCGGATGAGCATATGTTTAGGTTCGTTAATCGATCCGGAGAGTGGAAAGGCACCGAACTTCGGTCCCAATGACGGAGCCCACATCTTACCGCTCACTACATGCCCCTTCGATGATTTCCGTCCTGTAATCCAAGTGGCTAGACGAGCGTTCTCAGGTAAGCGCACCTACCCATCTGGACCATGGGATGAGGGGTGTGTCTGGTTTGGTATGAAGACTGAGAGAGGCGTAGTTGAACAGAAGCTAGGTGCGGCTACACCTGGCGTTGACGCTATAGCAAAATCTCCCCTCACCCCAACCCTTTCCCCAAAGGGGAGAGGGGATTCAAGCCTCGATCGAAAGGAACATTTCCAACACGCTGGCCTCTACCTCATGGGTGGTCACCAGGCGTGGGGAATGCTACGATGTGCTCGTTTTTCCTCCCGACCGGGTCATTCCGATCAGTTGCACTTCGATCTCTGGTGGGGGGGACAGAACATCGCCTGTGACCCTGGCACCTACCTTTACAACGGCGCAACGCCATGGGACAACGGCTTAACAGGAGCGCACGTTCACAACACAGTCGTTGTCGACGATCAGGAGCCGATGACCAGGGCGGGCAGATTCCTGTGGCTTGATTGGTCGCGTGGAGAACTGTTAGGCCGTTGGCGGTCTCAGGAGAATGGATTAGAGGTTTTATGCGCCGAGCACGACGGTTATCGTCGCATGGGTGTGGTTCATCGCCGCACGGTTGTGCGCGCGGGTGAGGATATCTGGGTTGTGATCGATGATATCTGTGGTACAGGCTCCTACACCGCTCGTGTAGGCTGGTTACTCCCTGACAGCGAGTGGCGATTAGAGGGGGACGAGTTGAACCTAACACCTTCACGAGTCCGGCTCACAATGCGTACACTGGGCGCAAAAGGACCGGTGGGCTTGTACCGCGCGGGCGAGCTGATCGGAGGGGAACCGGTGAGCGGGGAGGGGACGCTCTGGGGATGGCGCTCGTTGACCTACGCGTCCAAAAAGCCGGCGCTGCGAATCGTTAGCGAAAGCATGGGGAATCTCCCGCTCAGGCTTGAAACATGGTGGGCTTTCAACGACGTGGATCCCCTCTTCCTTACCCTTGAACGGCGTGATCCCTGCTTGGGCTCGTCCGGGGTATCCAAGCTTGAATATAAGGGCGCGCGTTTGGACATTGACGATGCACATAATGTTGATTCATCAGGCCTTCGCTGAACTTGGTGAGCCTGGTGGAACTCGCCATCATGAATTCGCACGACAGCTTGTGGTCAAGGGCCATCAGGTGACGGTGTTAGCTGGTCAGGTGAGCTACCTGACCGGGGAACGTATTGAAAAAGGCTGGCTTAAAAAGAAGGTGGATGACGTAGGCGTAACGATATGGCGCTGTTATACTTACCCATCTTGGCACCGATCCTTCGTCCATCGTGTGCTGAGCTTCCTCAGCTTCACACTCTCCTCTTTCCTAAGCGGTCTTCAGGTAAAGAATGTCGACCTTGTATGGGGAACTTCACCACCGATTTTTCAAGTCCTCACGGCTTGGCTTCTGGCTCGACTTAAGGGAGCGCGGTTCTTATTTGAAGTGCGAGATTTATGGCCTTATTTTGCCGTTGCGGTGGGTGTCCTACAGAATCCCCTACTTATTCGCCTATCGGAGTGGCTTGAGCGCTTCCTTTACCGTCGGGCTGATCACGTCATCCTGAATTCCCCAGGATTTGTGGACCATGTGGAGAGACGTGGTGCGCGATCGATCGATATCGTTCCGAACGGGGTTGACATAACCATGTTCAACCCACACGATAACGGGGAGGCCTTTCGTCGCTTACATGGCTTGGAAGATAAAATCCTGGTCGTTTATGCTGGGGCGCATGGGATGTCAAATGACTTGGGGGTGGTGCTTCAGGCGGCTGAACATCTGCAGGAGAACCGGAGGATCCTCTTCGTCTTCCTTGGCGATGGCAAGGAGAAGCCCAATTTGATGGCCACAGCAAAGGCGAAGAGCTTAAAGAATGTGCTTTTTTTACCTCCTGTTCCTAAGGTGGAAATACCGGGCGCGTTAGCTGCAGCAGACCTCTGTCTTGCGATCTTAAGACCGATCAACGCCTATAAGACGACTTACCCTAACAAGGTCTTTGATTACATGGCGGCTGGAAGGGCGGTGGTGCTTGGGATCGATGGAGAGATCCGAGAGGTCCTGGAAAAGGCTGGCGCAGGCGTCGCAGTCACACCTGGAGACTCCAAAGCCTTAGCTGATGCCGTTCGTACCTTAGCTGATGAGCCTGAGCTAAGGCGACGCATGGGCTTGGCAGGACATGACTATGTGAGGCGGAACTTCGATCGACCATCTTTGGCAAGAAAATTGCTACTGGTAATGGAGAAGATGGTAGGAGGTGATCCTTCAAATGATCGTGAAAGCCGCCTCAGCGGGGGTGAATAGCATAAGTATGAGGTTCTTTCCCACGGGCGTTCCAATCCGCAAACGCCTCCTCGACCTCCTAATAACCATACCGGGCATCATCCTGATTAGCCCACTTCTGGGACTGGTGGCCTTATTGGTCTGGCTTCGTTTTGGCGCACCGGTGCTCTTTCGCCAGGTCCGCCCCGGCTATCGTGGAGAACCCTTTACCATTTATAAGTTTCGAACGATGACCAACTCCTATGACAAGAAAGGTGAGTTGCTACCTGATTCAAAGCGCTTAACCCGCCTCGGACAGTTTTTGCGGTCCTTGAGCCTCGATGAGTTGCCCGAACTCATCAATGTGTTGCGTGGTGAAATGAGCCTGGTGGGTCCACGCCCGCTCTTGATGCAATACCTCGATCTCTACTCACAGGAACAGGCTCGACGTCACGATGTGCTGCCAGGCATCACCGGGTGGGCTCAGGTCAATGGTCGTAACGTGCTTACCTGGGAGGACAAGTTCCGATTTGATGTGTGGTACGTCGATAACTGGTCTTTTGGATTGGATATCAAAATCCTCCTTCGAACTCCCTTGAGAGTGCTCCAGCGCAAGGGCATCAGCCAGCCAGGACACGCTACAGCTGAGGAATTTATGGGGAACGGCGAAGGTCGAGAGTAGGAAAAAAGTAGGTTTTTCTGCTAAAAATATGCCTAAATCAGACTTGCGCAATTCACAGAAGATGGTTAGTATGATGGGTAAGACTTAGGCCTAAAAGGGCACTTCGGAGGAGGAATGCTATGAAAGAAGAACTCGAATTCTTCGATGTCAAGACTCGCACGAAGTTCAAAGCTACGGAGTGGCGAATCGAGACGAAAGAAGCTAAGGGACGAACTCGCTATTTCGCAGTGACGAAAGCGCCGGGCGGTAAACATGAGGCTTGGCGCATCGTCGCGAAAGACTTCGCACTGAAGCATAAGTAGCGGCAGGGTTTCGATCGAGTTCGAGGTCGTGGGCCGCCCATTTATTTGGGCGGCTCACATACGTTATAGCGTTGCAGACGGACTCTTCTTGCGTAATTACATATTGAGGGGCAGCTCTTCACTCTGACATTCTGCTCTAAGAACCAGCATAATGCCAGATTGAAGGAAAGCTCATCGCAATGACAGATTAAAGGGCGGCCGCACCGCCTACCGAACCGATAACTACCATTTTGCGATTTAAGCGTATTAACTGACAAGAGACAACCGTCCATTGCTTTCCCTCATCTCATAGACGGTCTGGTGGTATCATTTCACTGTCCCAAGACCGATCGAGCAAGTACCACGAGTGAGGCGGTCCTTGATTGCAGGATCTTCCCCTGATGATGTAGAACTATACCGTCAGATGCTTCGCATCCGTCGCTTCGAAGAGGGTGTCCTTACGTCTTTCTCAAGCGGCATTTTTTACGGCACTACCCACACATACATTGGCCAAGAAGCAGACGCTGTTGGTGTCCTCGCCTGTCGTAGGGAGGGCGATGTCGTCGTTAGCAACCACCGCTGCCATGGGCACTTTCTGGCATACGGGGGTTCTATGCATGCTTTAGCGGCCGAATTAATGGGCCGTGCCACAGGCGTAACAGGTGGACGAGGAGGGAGCCAGCACGTACAGTGGAAGGATTTCTATGCCAACGGTATCCTCGGTGGCACCATTCCGCTGGCTGTTGGCATGGCACTCGCTGAGAAATCTCTCAACACAGGAAAGATCGTTTTCGCTTTCATGGGGGATGGCACGCTCGGCGAAGGTGTGGTGTATGAGAGCCTAAATATGGCTTCGCTCTGGAGTCTGCCTGTTCTTTTCGTGCTTGAGAACAACCGCTACGCCCAGACCACGCCCGTCCAGCTTCACTTGGCAGGTGAGATTGCGGATCGCTTCGAATCTTTCGCCATCCCGACCGCAGAAGCCGACACAGTTGATGTGATCGAGATCCTTGAGCTAGCTCAAGAAGCGGTCGCCACTGTGCGCGCCGGTGAGGGACCTCAAGCACTGGTCTTGCACACCTATCGATACGGACCTCATTCGAAAGGCGACGACACTCGTGATCCGGAGGAGGTTCTCCGATACAGGAAACGTGATCCGCTTCCGCTTCAAGCCGAACGCCTTGATCCTGATCTCCGCCAGCGTGTCGAGGTGGAGGTCGAAACCGAAGTAGCCGAAGCATTTCAACGGGCACAAGATGACCCACATGCAGACCCAGCCTCCCTCACTTCACCTCTGGATATTGCCCCATGAATGTGCTCCAGGCGTTAAACGGCTCGCTGCACGCCTCCATGGCCGAATCGGAACAGGTGTATTTCCTTGGCGAGGATATTCTCGAGCCCTATGGTGGAGCTTTCAAAGTAGCCCGGGGGCTATCGACGACCTACCCTGATCGAGTGATCACCACGCCAGTTTCCGAAGCGGGTATCGTCGGCTTGGGGACTGGGATGGCGCTGCGTGGCTTAAAAGTGGTGGTCGAGATCATGTTTGGGGATTTCATCGCCCTAGCGGCTGATCAAATCATCAACCACGCTGCAAAGTTGCGCTGGATGAGTCAGGCAAAAGTCCGTATTCCCCTCGTGATACGCACACCTATGGGCGGAGGTCGTGGCTATGGTCCAACCCACAGTCAGACCTTAGAAAAGCATTTCTTAGGCGTTCCAGGACTACGCGTCCTCGCGGTTACATCCATGGATGATCCTGGGGAGTTGCTGAAGAGCGCGATCCTGGAAGACGACGACCCAATTTTGTTCATCGAGCATAAATTACTTTACGCAAAGACTATTCAAATTTTTAATGATACATCCGAGTTTACCCTGCAAAAAAGTGGGGAGCGCTATCCTGTCTACCATCTTAAAATTGTCGGTACCCCTGCGCCCACGCTAACGATCACAGCTTACGGCTACATGGCCGAACTTGCACGCCAGGCTGTTCAACGTTTGGCTTTTGAGTTTGAGATCTTCGCTGATCTCGTGGTCCCCACCCAACTCAGCCCATTCAATCTCGATCTTCTACTTGAGTGCTTAGCGAACACAGGTCGCTTGCTGACCATCGAGGAGGGCACACACACCCATGGATGGGGTGCGGAGGTTGTGGCTCATGCGGTCGAAACACATGGAGCACGTATCCAGGCAAAGAGATTGGCTGCCCGGGATATGCCTATACCAGCTTCAGGACCACTTGAGAAGAGCGTGATACCGGATGTAGAGGGTATCATAAAGGCTGCGAGGGAAATTACAGGCCAGAAATGACAAATTCGTTCTCTGATACACATTTGTGGAGCGATTTTCAAGAGATAGACCCGAGACGCCTGAGATCCGGTTGATGAGATGGATATGGGTCCAGGTTATACTGGCTGGTTGTAGGTGTAGATCCTTGATAAACTTCGATAGGGCAGGCATGAGAGCACCTGAAGAGGTAGAAATAGCCTAACCGGTCATGATCCTTAAGTGAGACAATTTGTCAGAAATCCACAATGTCTGATCCATTTGAAGTCTTAGTCCCTTTACTAAATCCGAATGAGCCTGAATCACGGCTCTCTGAAATCCATGTGGCAAACGGTCAGCAGGTGAAGCAAGGTGCTGTCCTTTGCACGCTTGAGACGACCAAGTCGACAGCTGAGTTGGTCGCCCATCGGGAAGGGTACGTCATCGGACTGGGTGCAACGATCGGGGATATGGTCAGGGCGGGTGCGCGGTTGTGCTGGCTAGCGGATGAAGAGGATTGGCAGCCGCCGGTAGTGGAGCATGTCTCAAAGCCGTCTATCGAGGGAGCCCCCCCTGAGGGATTGCGTATCACCGAACCGGCCTTAAACTTAGCACAGCAAGCCGATTTAAACCTCTCCTCGCTTCCGATTGGACCCTTGATCACACAAGAGATCGTCCGAGAAGCAATAGCTAGGGAGCGCGAAATGACTTACGAGTTACCGGATGGCCCCTTTGAGCCAAAGGCCCTGATCATTTATGGCGGCGGTGGACATGGGAAATCCCTGATCGACCTGGTGCGCGTGATGGGGACCTTCGAAATTGTGGGACTGATTGATGACGGGCTCGAAGTTGGATCAGAGGTGATGGGCCTAACCGTTTTCGGCGGTGGTACGTTGTTAGCTCCATTGGCGGAGCGAGGTTTACGCTTAGCGATTAATGCGGTTGGGGGTGTGGGTGACGTTGGAAGCCGTGTGATGGTTTTCGAGCGAATACTGAACGCAGGTTTTACCTGTCCAACGTTGATCCACCCTAAGGCCTTTGTCGAACCTAGCGCACATCTGGCTGACGGCGTACAGGTATTCCCTAACGCATATATCGGGAGCGAAGCGAAGGTCGGTTTTGGTGCGATCGTCAATACCGGTGCAGTTGTTTCCCACGATTGCCGCTTAGAAGCCTACGCCAATGTCGCACCCGGGGCATTGCTAGCTGGTGGGGTGACGATTGGTGAGGGAGTTCTGATTGGGATGGGTGTAACCATTAACTTGAACGTCGAGATCGGAGCAGGTGCTCGGGTAGGCAACAGCGCCGTTGTGAAGCAGGATGTCCCCGAAGGTGCGATCGTCCATGCAGGGGCGATTTGGCCCCCATCGTAGCTGTTTAAATTCCAGGTTGTTTTACTTTGGGCGAACCTGACCTCCAAGCTTGGATAAACACACCTGGTTAGGAATAGCAGCTTGGCGTTCTAGGAACAAGTGGGATAGATACCGAATCTGAACTCGGCTAGGCTAAGGCTAGCGTAGTTAGGAGTGCGCAAACTTTGTTTATACCTAGGAACACGTGGATTAGACGCTGAATCTGGGCTAGGCTAGGCTAAGGTTAGCGTAGTTTGGCGTGCGCAAGCTCTGCTTATACCTAGGAACACGTGGATTAGACACTGAAACTGGGCTAAGCTAGACTGATGCTAGATTAGTTTGGAGTGCGCAAGCTCTGCTTATACCTAGGAACACGTGGATTAGACACTGAAACTGGGCTAGGCTAGACTGATGCTAGATTAGTTTGGAGTGCGCAAGCTCTGCTTATACCTAGGAACACATGTATTAGACACTGAATCTGAACTCGGCTAGACTAAGGCTAGCGTAGTTTGGAGTGCGCAAGCTCTGCTTACACCTAGGAACACGTGGATTAGACGCTGAATCTGGGCTAGGCTAGACTGATGCTAGATTAGTTTGGAGTGCGCAAGCTCTGCTTGCGCTCAGAAGCTCTGCTTCTGGATTCCAGATTAAACCGTCTACATCATATAAAGATCCGTGGATAAAACCTCGGGGTATCTATATGGAAGATTACCCAATAGTTCGTCGGTTCCCAAATAAAAAGCCAGGAGTTCGCATTGCGTAAAGATGATGGTGATCGATCAGGTCAAATATCGATGTCGGGACCCGATCTGACGGACGCCGAGCGCGAAGCGGTTGCGGCCGTCTTACGTACGCCCCGACTTAGTGTCGGTCCTCAAGTGGACACTTTCGAAGCTGTTGTCGCCGACCGCGTGGGTGCGAAACATGCAATCGCAGTCAACTCAGGTACGGCTGGATTACACTTGTGTGTGCGTGCCGTAGGTATCACAGACGGCGATTGGGTGATTACCACGCCATTTTCTTTCATCGCCTCTTCCAACGTGCTACTCTACGAACGGGCAATCCCGGTTTTCGTTGACGTGGAACCACTGACAGGGAACATCGATCCAGTATTGGTCGCTGAAGCAGCGGCCGACTTAAGGGAGGGTGGAGCCGTGGCTAGGCGCTGGTTGCCTCCACGAGGCGCGCCCGATGATGGTGAGCTCAAGGCAATCCTAACGGTAGACGTCTTTGGTCAACCTGCTGATTACGATCAGCTTGCAATAACGGCAACGAGACACGGGTTGAGAACGATCGAGGATTCCTGTGAGGCGATCGGGTCGACCTATAAGGACCGTCAAGCAGGGACCCTGGGGGACATCGGCGTGTTCGCCTTCTATCCCAACAAGCAGATCACCACGGGTGAAGGTGGGATTGTGGTGACCAACCACGACGATTGGGCTAGCATGGTCCGAGCGCTCCGCAATCAAGGTCGGGCACCCGGGGACACCTGGCTCGAGCACTCGTATCTGGGTTACAACTATCGGATGGACGAGATGTGCGCTGCTTTGGGCAGGGTTCAGATGTCACGATTGGATGAACTGCTGGGAAAGCGCGAACGTGTGGCGGGTTGGTATAACGAACGGTTGAAGTCGCTACCCGAGGTTGAATTGCCTAGCTTGGCCCCTTCTACTACACGCATAAGTTGGTTTGTCTATGTAATACGCCTGGACCCGTCCATCGATCGGCGAGAAGTGATGGAGCGCATGAAATCGCGAGGGGTGCCCAGCCGACCGTATTTCGTTCCTATTCATCTACAGCCTCATTATATTGAACGATTTGGGTACCAACCGAGCCATTACCCTGTGACCGAGGACTTGGGTCAGCGCAGTCTGGCTCTCCCCTTCTCGGGGGTGATGAGCGAGGACGATGTGGCGTACGTTTGCGAGGCGTTAAGGCATAGTCTTAGGTAAGGGGGGGATTTCAAGGGCTTCCTAGTCTGCAATGTCATTCTGAACGAGCCCTTCGGTTTCACTCAGGACCTTCGGCTCCGCGAGTGAAGAATCCCTATGATGAAACGCTGGTATGGATACATCATAGGGATTCTTCGCGCCTAGAGCCTGTTCTGAGCTTGCCGAAGGAGCGCTCAGAATGACATCAGAGGATCTTCCATTCAGTTCCAAATCCCTTGGACTGCCTTAGAACAACTTCTTTATGTAGGGGAGACTAGTCGGCTTTGTCGAGAGCTTAGTCGAACGGTTACCATTTCATTCCAATTAAGATGGCATACTGAACCAATCTGTCATTGCGAGCAGCCTCCCCTCAATCTGTCATTGCGAGGAGCCGTTAGGCGACGAAGCAATCTTACCATTGAGGAGATTCCTTCACCCCTGCGGGGCTCGCAATGACAATTAGAAACTTGTCATTCCGAACGCCGCTAGGCGTGAGGAATCCCTATGATTCAACGGCCTTAAATGCTGCATCTTAGGGATTCCTCGTCGCGGGGCTCCTCGGAATGACACAACAACAGGTGCCGGTCCGAACGTCGTCAGGCGTTAACAATACTCAACTCAAAATCACATCATGACGGCGCGATCACCGCCCCCTCTGTGATGACCGCATTCTTAGGGATCACCACAATGCCATCCCGCACCGACCAATGCTCCTCCTCGATCTCCGTGCCTGGCGGGAAGGGATCGATCCTCACATTGGGTCCAAGGCGCGCGTTCTTGTCGATGATCGCCCCTCGAATACGAGAGCCGCGTCCGATGCCGATCGGTGGCGAACCCGGCGGTTTGTGCCGGGACTGCTCTTCGTAATAGTCGGCACCCATGATAACGGTGTCGTGGATGACCACATCTTCACCCAGGATACTGCGAATGCCGATAACGGAATTGCGAATCTCTGCACCCTCAACAATGCATCCGTCGGCGAGTTTCACACTATCCAGCTTGACATCGTAAATCCGCGAACCAGGAAGGAACCGAGGGCGGGTATAGATTGGATACTCGGGATCATGGAAGTTGAAAGGTGGGTCCACTTGGGTAAGTTTTAGATTCGCTTGATAGAAAGCAGGGATGGTCCCGATGTCCTCCCAGTAACCATCGAAGGGGAAACCGAAAACGCGGTGGGATCGGATCGCCGCTGGGATCACGTCGCTGCCAAAATCATCGTGATCCGAATCGAGCAGTTCAATTAAGGCCTGGGTGCGGAAGAGATAAATCCCCATTGAACCCAGATAGGGAAGTTCCAGATCGTCGCGGCTGTCGAAATCGGCCAACGTGTCCTCACTCGTCGGCTTCTCAATGAACGACGTGATTTGCCCATCCGGCGCCCGCTTGAGAATACCAAAGCGAGGGGCTTCTCGCAGCGAAACCGGTTTGACCGCGACGGTGACATCCGCATTTTTCGATTGATGATACTCGATCAAATGGGCGTAATTCATGCGGTAGAGATGATCACCGGCCAAAATGAGAACATCCTCGGCGTCTGTGACCTGTATTTCGAACAGTTGTTTGCGGACCGCGTCGGCCGTGCCTTGGTACCAATCGGCGCTGATGAGGGTTTGTTCGGCGGCCAAGATTTGCACCCAACCATCGTGGAAGAAATCGAAGTGATAGGTTTGGGAAATATGACGGTGAAGGGACACCGAGTTAAATTGAGTCAGCACCGCCACCTGTTGGATCCCCGAGTTGAGGCAATTGCTGAGAGGGATGTCCACCAAGCGGTATTTGCCTCCGATGGGAACTGCCGGCTTTGCGCGCAGCTTGGTCAGCGGCCATAGGCGAGCACCACGCCCGCCACCCAGTATGAGACCGAGGATATTAGCAGAGGACATGTGACTCACCCCTTCTGGAATGTCCGGAAAACTCATCCATCTCGATTCTATATCGATTTATCTCTCAAGGAAGAACGATAGCCGCAGGCATTAGCCTGGGCAGGGTCAGGAAATAGCTAGATCAAGTCACAAGTCACAAGCTTCAAGCTGCAAGCTACAAGCTTCAAGCCACACTGCTGTGGCCGCAGGCTTTAGCCTGCGCATCAGCGCGCCAAGCAGTCCTTAAAGTAATGAATGAATAGGTCGGCCTAATCATCCACGTAGAGGCAATTCGCGAATTGCCCCTACCCGTTACGGAATAATGGACTCTGCAACCCAAAAACGAGGATCCCCCCTAAGTATACCCATCAAACCGATCACAAAATACTCCATCCTACCATTGCCACGGTTCCACCAATGACCGAGGAGGCGAAATTTACAGCGTCATTGTTCAACCAGGGCCAACCGCGCAGGATATGCGTTTCCGATCCGCAGGTATGGTGTGGATGTCGCTCGGTCTCCTTGCCACAGGTCGGACAATGATAGATCGCCTGGACCGTGGCCCCGAGCAGACTATCGAAAAGGGCTCCTACGAACCCACCGACGAACGCTAAGACCACCAGAGTCGCCGTTCCGTGCAACAGCCAAGCAACCGATCCGATCACGCCCGCCCCTCCGAAGGCTGCTAGCGTACCTTCAGGTGTCACAGCGCCCGAGGTTCCAGGTTCCACTCGTTTTCCCGTGGAAATTAGGTACGGTTGACGCCGTGCCAACACACCGATTTCCGTCGCCCACGTGTCGGCAGTTGAGGCCGCCAACGCGCCGACCAATCCCACAAGCCACAAACTACCCCCGGTTAAACCATAGAGAACCGCAAGAATGACTGGTATGCCTCCGTTAGCCAGAACTTGACCCGTGTCGCGTCGTCCCCCTTTGGCAAAGGTTGCCGCCAACGCTTGTTTCCGTTCCGCACCCAGCCGTGAGAGGACGCTCGATGAAAGAAAGAAAAGGATCAGGAGAACTGCGGGGATCAATCCGCCAAAGCCAAAGGTGAGCCCTCCCACAAGCGTAGCCATCAACGCCCCGCTGATAGTGAGATGACCCGTAAGGTAAGCGAGAGTGCTGACCCCTATCCCCAGCACCAGGCCAAGTACGATCTGTTCAACGCGCACGTGTGCCCTTCATCAACCTGTGGATAAATCCTTGGATATCTGTGGATAACCCTGTATATGCTGTGGAAAAGTTGTTGATCTTCAAACCGATTCCAGCAGTTGAAGCGTTGCTCCCCAAAATAACCCGCCCACGACGATCGCACACCCCCACATGGCATAAGCGAGTGGACGCTCCTTCACTTGCCGATAAAGCCATGCCCCCACCGCAAAATCTGCGATCCAACAAAGCCCACCTATCATGGGCAGCAACAACAACCGTCCTGGAGGTGCCATCGGGCTAGGGACTCCAACCGTGTCGAAGCCGAAGGGGACACGGATCGGGAGGGAAGGGACTCTCAGGGCCAGATATCCAAGCAAGGTGAGCGGTAAGGCCAACCCAATCAGCACCAGAACCTGAGCCAGTCTGTCGTTCCACAAATCACTCAAGACAAATTCAGGACGGAGTGAGAGGGTAGGTATCGGCTCTAAGGATCCCAGTCGAGTGGCATCGACGAACGCCTGTTGAAAGGCCTCAAGATCAGGCGGTGAGATGGCCAGCAAGCGCTCCCCAGCGCTCAACACCATCAACCCCTGTGGCCCTGTTGTGGCGAAAAACTCGACCAGACCCTCTCCATCGATCTCCCGCCCCCCATAGACGTACCCTGGCCACCACAGACCTCGCGCAGGCCTCAAGTTTGGGGCAAGCTCATCAGCGGATCTCATGACGGTGACCTCGGCCAGGGAGATTTGCTCAGTGATCAGGCCCCAGGTCAGGTAAAACCCATCCCGATCCAACCGATAACGAGCCGTCAGCAGGTTATACAGACGATATAGCACGAGTAATGCGAGGGGAACGCTCACCAGTGGTAAAGTCACCCACAAGATGAGCCAGGCTGAAATTGTAGCTGTTGTGAGTTGAACCACGCTGACGATGATCAAAGCCAACAGGATCGCGAGAAGGATCCCTCCAATAAGTAAACCCAATGCGCGAGGTGGGGTAAAGTACATCGGGAATTAGATGTGAATTTCCAAGGTGAGTCTTCCTCTCAACCCTGACCATGAACAATTCGAGATCGGATCGATCCATTTGTCAGCCTAAACATTATAAGGCGCGCAAGGGGTGGTATCAAGGTGGGTGATCCGAATTTGGGCTAATGATCAATCTTTTTAATCATTTGAGTGATTCCTTATTGACCTTGCGCCTTATTCCAGCTACGATGGGTGAAAGTTTTATCATCATTGAGAAGCCTGTATCCATCGGACAGGTACAAGTATGACGCGTATCCGTGTAGACCCAAAGGAGCTCCGCCAAGTTGCCCAGAAACTGGACGATATTGCCAGTCGTATACGGGTATTGGGGAAGGAAGCCCTCGGGATCACGTTAAACACCCCGAGCTATGAGGGGCAGTTCGGACCGAAAGCTCGCACCCTGGGCCTGGAGGCAGAGGCGCGCCTGGTGACGCAAGCCGAGCGGACATCGACCTTGAGCGAGGCGTTGATCGCCAAAGCCGAGGCCTTTGAAGCAGCAGATCAGAGGTCATTGGCTGCTTTGAACCAGCTTGGAGAATCGATGAGCGAATGGATGGAGCAGGCTGCTCCGATCCTGGCGCCTTTGGTCATGGCCTCGGCCTTTCCTTGGCAGCTGGTGCAGCGGCACCTGCGCCTGGGTTTGCTGATGGACGCTGACGGTCCATCTCTAGGTCCCCTTGGCCCCCCTCCAATTGGGCCGGATCCTCCAGAGGGCATCCCACCGCGGGTGTGGTATCACCTGCCCCGCGACGATCAGTTAGCGATCCTGATGGGGATCGCAGGGGAGGGGAAGCCCGATCCCAACGTCTGGGTCCCGCTTGTTCGACCACCGTTTCTCAATGCCGAAGCGTGGGGACGAATTCCGATCGAAGATCAACGGGCGATCCTGCTTGAGATACAAGAATGGCCGGCTATATATGGGGTAACTGTGGGCAGTACCCGATTCGTTCGTGCGGATTTAGACGAGTTGAACAAGGCCTGGACCTACGACGAGAATGGGGACGTCGTCGAGACCGATATGTCCTACTTTGGCGTCGAGGCCATGAGCGGTGAGATATGGGTGGAGTATGATTATGAGGAGGTGACGCGATCGATCAGTGTCGAGGAACTTGCAAACGAGAGCGAGCAATCTGTGGCTGTCCGGTTGATCATCAGTGAGGTGGGGGCGGATAGGATCAATGACAATCAAAATGGTATTTGGGAAGGTGTTGGTATCCTATGGACAGTTGAGAATCGAGAGGCTTATTTAGGGATGAATCCTGATGAGCTAATCCGCCTCGGATTACGGCCTGATCAACGTCCAACATGGGGGGATAGAATACCTGAATTTATGAACATCGTTACAGCACCGGGCCAATACCTTGGCATTTACTCAGATCGCGCACTTACACCAGTAACGGAATATAGCTACTTGAGTTCAGCATCATTTCAACAATCGGTGGATATTACCGTTGTTGCACATAAAATTCAGAGTTCCGGGGTAACCGGTGACATTACACACGGCGCAATAGATCTAGAAAAGCCTGGAGCGATTGAGTATAGACATCGATGCGGACCGCCTAGTCATGATGCTTATGGCGATTACACTACCAAATGCGACGAACCTGAAGAAATAATGAGGGGTGCAGATCCACACAAAGGACCACTGGTATTCCTCGGGCTTGGTACCTTCAACGAAGAGGTTGGAGGATACAACGTAAAGGAGACGGGTGTTATTATTGACTACGTTCCTCGGGAATAGGGAATGAATAGGAATATCAAATCAAGGAAAATTGATATCCGGTCTGATCCACTAAATCCCGAAATTATTTCTTAACTACAATTCAGCCTGGGATTGATATCGATGCTATCAATGGCTTCGCTTCGAAGAGTACACTTAGGACACTTCCTTCTTATTGGGTATAGCTTTATTCTCGTACCATTGATTTCCTCATGTGGAGTAGGGACTCCAACTCAAACTCTTCCTACCAGTACTCTCGTTGAACCGTCAAGGCAGGTTTCTGAAACTCCTTCTTCGAGTCAGCTTGCCACAGCCACAACTGAACCACAGTTAAATGGTCAATTATTGCTGGAATATGGATATGGTGACTCTACAGGAATTTGGATCATGTCACCACCGTTTGAGTCACCCAAAACCCTTTTTACTGATGATGACTATATTTATGGCCAAGCTGTTTGGTCGCACGATGGGAATCAGATTGCATTTTCAAAAACTGCTGTGGGATGTCCTTCTCCTTACAGCAGTATATGGATTAGTCGACCAGATGGCAGTGAACCACGCCAAATTAGCGAACCCGTCGAAGGAAGGATCAATGAGGATACTGGAAACTGCGATTTGGGTATTGTCTATCCTGCTGTACCTAAAGCTTGGTCCGATGATGGGACAATAATAGCAATTGACTTATTACTTGATCCTTTCCTCCTATCAGTAGAAACAGGATCTCTTACGAAGTTAGATCTGAAAGATCAATTATCCGCGCTTGGACTGGATGGAGAAAGTATTGCCCAATATCTGGATTGGACTGGGTTCTCACCTATCGGGGACAAGGCTCTGCTTACTACGTTTACTGATGAATTTCCTCAAGTTCTTCTCTGGATATCACTGAAAGAACCTAATATTCCACATGTTCTTCATCCACCAGAGGAATTTACATTCGATGA
>Ga0111172_1029_pt1 | contig 37016 bp, 32 predicted proteins | sample DeeMarSWOR324_28_FD_80233 | JGI IMG/M metagenome (GOLD analysis project Ga0111172, IMG submission 80233) | Anaerolineae bacterium SM23_ 63 | reverse complement strand
AACTGCGTCGCAATTGGCTGCTATTGAACGGTAGGGTGATTACAGGGCGTACCCAGTCGATAAGCCTTGCAGCTGGCTCGATCACCTGACGAGGAATTCTTAGCCATGGTGGTCGTCTGCCCACGATTTCTGTCAAGATGGTGAAGACTTCGCGGAGCGGAAGATTCTCGCCTCCAAGGATGTATCGTTCACCGGACTGTCCTTGCCGCGCAGCAGCTAGATGGCCGGTGACGACATCATCGACGTGAATATAATTCGCACCACCTTCCACCCAGAAAAAACCCCATCCTTTGGCAGCCTCGATCACCATGGTTCCACTGATGCGGTTAATGTCACCAGGACCTAGCACGATCGATGGGTTGAGGATGACAAGTTCAATACCTTGTGCTGAGACTTTGCGGGCTTCGATCTCCGCCAGGAATTTTGAGTAGCCGTATGGGAATAGGTTCGGAGGGAGATTAAAGTTGTGCCCTTCACTTAATAATTCTCCCCGTCCTGGAACACCCATCGCAGCAAGCGAGCTCGTAAGCATAACGCGCTGTACCCCGGCTTCTTCCGCAGCGAACATCACGTTACGAGTACCTTCGATTGATGTCTTTAGTACGAGTTCAGGATAGCGCCAGTAATCCGATTGAGCAGCCGTGTGGAACACCCAATCTACACCTTTGAACGCAGACCTCAGGGTCTCCGGTTCAAGAATATCTCCGACGACTCGCTCTACAGGTAAATCCGCCAAAACATCAAGTGGGGATGTCTTTCGATGTAGTGAACGCACGGAATAACCGTGCGTTACTAATCTCCGGCATAGAGCCGAACCAATGAAACCTGTCGAACCAGTGACCAGAACCGTCTTAGTCAATCAATCCCAACTCCCGACCGACTCCACCCAGGATATTCAAAGCCCGGTCAATTTGCTCATCCGTGTGAGTGGCCATATAGCTGGTGCGTATTAAGCATTGGTCGGGAGGGACTGCAGGGTCCACGACAGCATTGGTATAGAGACCGGCCTCGAAACACATCTTCCAAGCCAAGAACGTCTCTTCCATCCCTCCGATAATGACGGGGATGATTGGGGTAACGCTTGGGCCGGTGTTAAAACCCATCGCCTTTAGACCAGTTCGCATACGCTCGGTGACTTCCCAAAGACGCTCGCAATGCTGGGGTTCGTTTTCGATGATATCCAACGCAGCAATGACCGTTGCCACATTGGAGGCCGGCATCGAAGCGCTGAATATCAGCGAACGTGCGGTGTGTTGGATATAGTGAAGCGTCTCCCTGTCCCCGGCGATGAAGCCTCCCAAGGAGGCGAAGGATTTGCTGAAGGTCCCCATAATCAAGTCAACCTGGTCTGTAACCCCAAAGTGAGCCGACGTGCCGTGGCCATTTCCCATCACACCGAAACTATGGGCATCGTCTACCATCAAGCGGGCATTGTATTTCTGGCAGATGGGAATGATCTCGGGTAAAGGTGCCAAATCGCCGCCCATACTATAGACGCCGTCAACGATAACCAAACGCCCGGCTTTCTTATTAATCTTGCTCAAAACACGCTCGAGGTGCTCGACGTTGTTGTGAGAGAAACGCCGTAACTCACCTAATGAGAGCATACATCCATCCACAATGCTTGCATGGTCGTCCTTATCCGTTACTACCACATCACCACGTCCTACGATGGAAGAAATCACCCCAAGGTTGACCTGATAGCCTGTGCTGAAAACGAGGGCCGCCTCTTTATTCACGAATGTCGCCAGGCGTTCTTCTAATTCCTTGTGTAGAGCAAGGGTGCCATTGAGAAAACGAGAGCCTGTGCAACTTGTGCCGAAGCGTTTAACGGCATCAATAGCAGCTTGGCGAACGCGGGGATCCGTGGTCAATCCAAGATAGTTGTTCGAGCCGATCATGAGGATTTTTCGCCCATCGATGACCACCTCTGTGCCCTCTGTGTCTTCAAGCGGGAGAAAATAGGGATAAAGGCCGGCTTCTTGCATCTCCCGGGCTCTCACAAATTGTCCGCATTTCTCGAAGATATCCATTCCCATTTCCATTCGGTATTTAGGAGTTCTCACAATGCATAACACCTCGTTCGTGCCAACGTTTTGCCCCCATCACGATCTGGCAGTTCCCAAGGTAACTAAGCTGAGACATGGTTGATTGTACCAAGAAAGATTGAGATTGCTACTCTGTGTATATGCTGACTTATTCTATGTGGATCATGGAGCGAGGATTGGATTGGTTGGCGGTATACTCGTAAAGCGATCTTATCGAGGACTTTCGTTATTGAATACCTCGGAGACCATTTACCTTTCTATTGTGATCCTCAAAGATGGGTTATAGGCTCTGAACTGTCAAACACTTTATTATAAGGCAATGTAGCGGCAATTCATGCCGTCTCGCTCCCTGGCCGGCTGAAAGAGCCGAGTGTTTTTCTCGGCGTCTCGCGGTACGAACGGTGAATTGCGCATTCATATTTATTTGTGGCAGCTGTATTAGCGTACAATTATGTTTCTATATTTTGAAGAGCCTGTTTAAAGACTGATCTTATGATCACGACGTCAGCAGAAACGAGAAGGGAGCTATTAATGAGGAAAAGACAACTGGGATGGACCGACCTTCACTTAACAACGATAGGATTGGGGACATGGGCGCTAGGAGGAGGAGAATGGGAGTGGGGCTGGGGACCACAGGATGATCGGGAATCCATCGTTACGATTCGGCGCGCACTCGACCTGGGGATTAATTGGATTGACACCGCAGCAGTATATGGACTCGGCCGATCTGAAGAGGTCATCGGGAAGGCGCTTAGATTGATCGACGAACGGCCCATCATCGCCACCAAATGCAGTTTGGTCTGGGGAGAGGACAGAGTCGTATTTAATAGTCTAAAGAAGAAGAGCGTGAAGGAGGAGGTTGAAGCTTCCTTGAAGAGATTAGGGGTAGAGATCATTGATCTGTATCAGATCCATTGGCCAAACCCAGAGGAGGAGATCGAGGAAGGGTGGGGGGCAATCGCTGATCTGGTTAAGGAAGGCAAAATTCGCTATGCCGGGGTGTCGAATTTTAAGATCGAGCAGCTGAAACGCATCCAACCTATCCACCGAGTGGCCTCTCTCCAGCCGCCATACAGCATGCTGAGACGTGGGATTGAGGATGAGACCCTCGCGTACTGCGCGGAGCATGATATCGGTGTGATCGTTTATAGTCCTATGCAGAAAGGGATCTTGACTGATAAGTTTTCAAGGGAATGGGCTTTAGGCTTGCCGGAAAGTGATCATCGGGCTCGTGACTCACGATTTCAAGAACCCATGCTGAGTGTGAACGTAGAATTTGTCGAGGGGTTGCGGGAGATGGCAAAGGAGAAAGGTAAGACCATCGCGCAGCTTGCCATCGCATGGACACTTCGTCGCCCAGAGGTCACTGCAGCGATCGTAGGGGCGAGGAAGCCGTACCAGATCGAAGAAACCGTCCAGGCTGGTGAATGGGAGCTAACTGAGGAAGAGATTGAAAGGATCGCAGAACTGCTCGACAAACGACCTGATGTAATCGAGTAGATCAGTTCATTCTTTTTGGTTATCATTTCGAGAATATTTGAATTAACGAAGGACTGTATTACTTAGCGGGTAGGGTATTTATAGATTTTCTTGGGAGGAGAAAGTGAGCTTTTGGTAGTTAGAATTTAGTACAAAAAACCAGATCCAGGTGACAAAACAAACCTCACGGTGCTTCTGAGCTACCGTGAGGTTTGTAGTCGGGGCGGGCGGATTTGAACCGCCGACCTCACGGACCCGAACCGTGCGCTCTATCCGGGCTGAGCCACGCCCCGATGGTGGTGCGATTATACTTCAGGCTTTGCCATACTTCAAACTGGATACTCTCTTTCTGTGCGTGTTGGAGAAAGCAACCTGGATTTTTGTCAAGAAATGAGCACGAGGGCACCTGGGCGCATAGGCACCTGGGCACTCAAGCGCTTAGGTGCAGGTGAGAAATGCATCCCCGCAATTAAAGGCGCAATGGATGCGCAGGCTAAGTTCTGCGATTAAAGGAAGTCATCTCCCCAGATGTCATTCTGAGTGAGCCCTTCGGCTTCGCTCAGGATAAACTCCGCGAGCGAAGAATCCCTATAGTGAAACTTTAATATTCCTAACATCGTAGGGATTCTTCGCGCCTATCGGCGCTCAGAATGACATTTTAAAAAAAATGTATGGTCGCACGGCCGTGCGCCCCTACGACAATCTTAGACCATATAAATCCTCCAAGGGGATCGATATCAAATGTAGCCGAACCCTTTAGGGTGCGCAGAGATACGTAGGCTGAAGCCTGCGGTTACATATAAAACGGGCACTTGGGCACCGGGCCACCTGGGCACCACGGTAACCTACTCACAGGTGCCTTGGCGCCGAAGCGCCTAAGTGCACATTGATAAGGTACCTTCCCGCGAGCTTCAAACTCGCGGGAAGGTGATAATCGCTCTAGCCGCACCCCTAATCTGTCTTAAAAACCTTCGCTGCTGCTGAAGCACGACGTTCATCAGCCGGGAGCATGAAACAGAATAGGCTCCCTACGCCCTCTTTACTCTCGCACCAGATTTGTCCATGATGCATCTCGACCATGGATTTCGCGATCGAGAGACCAAGTCCCATGCCGCCATGTTTTCTCGTCAGATGGGATTCAACTTGATAGAACCGATCAAAAACACGATCGATATCACCCTCAGGGATGCCGATCCCTGTATCCACGACGAATACTTTCACATATCCTGAAGCTTCTTCCGCTTTGACGCCTACTTGGCCTTCAGGATCCGTGAAAATCACCGCGTTCTGGACAAGGTTGGCCAATGCGACATCGATCTTCTCTCGGTCTCCATCGATCACGAGAGGGTTATCCTCAGGGACGTCATAGCTCAATGCAATGTTCTTCTTCTCGGCAGCTTCTTTAAAACGTCCTACGATATCTTCGATTACCTGACTCATCGAAAACGGCGCTCTACGTACCCTGGATTGTCCCTCATCTCTGTGCGCAATGGTTGCCATGTCCTCGATGATGGTTTTCAAGCGCATGGCACTTCGGATGATCACTTCCATCTGATCGTCATATTTATCTGCAATCTGTTCTTTGAGGAAGGTGGAGTGACCAAGGATCAATCCCAACGGTGTGCGTAATTCGTGAGAGGCGATCGCGATGAAGTCCGATTTCATACGGTCCAAGCGACGTAGATCCTCGTTCGCAATTTGTAGGTCTTGAAGCAGACGGGCGTTTACAATCGCGATCGCAGCTTGAGAGGCCAATGTCTCTAGAATCGCCAGATCATCTTCGGTATAATTACGCTGTTCTCGTTTATTAACAGATTCAAGCACACCGATGGGTTCATCCTTGATGATCAAGGGTACACCGAGGATCGATCGGGTTTGGAAGTCCATCTTCCGATCGACCTCGCGGTAGATACGGGGATCGTTGGTGGCGTCTTGGATGACCATCGGTCGGCAGTTCTTGAAGATCCACCCAGCGATGCTTGAATCTATGGGGACGCTGACTTGGCTTAGTGTATCTCGTTGAAAACCGGGTGCCGCCTCAAAGCGTAATTCGCCCGTAGCCGGATCATGCAGGAGGATCGACGCCGCTTCGCTTAGTGTCAACTCGCAAGCGACATCGACGATCATTTGCAGGAGTTCTTGAAGATCAAGTGTCGATGACAGGTTGCGGCTGATCTCCAGCAAGCGTTCGAGACGTTGAGTTGATGAACGGAAGGCAGGTTTCTTATCCGGCATGTCCTTAACGTTAGAATGATTCTAGCACAGCCGGAAAGTGTAGCAAGGTGCTCTATAGTCTTACTTAGGTTTTTGTTCTCGTAATTGCTATATTCATCCACAATAACAATTCCTAGGAGGCATGTATGCCAGCGAGAAAGAAAGTGAGAGTGGCGATTATCGGCGTAGGAAATTGTGCGTCGTCTCTCGTACAAGGGGTTCATTATTATCGTGATTCCAAATCTACAGACAATGTGCCAGGGTTGATGCATGTCGATTTGGGTGGCTATCACATAAGGGATATCCAATTTACCGCTGCGTTTGATGTGGTAAAGAGTAAAGTGGGGTTGGATTTAAGCGAAGCGCTTTTCGCCCATCCTAATAACACGGTCAAATTTACTGATGTCCCTAAGCTTGGAGTCCCTGTTCATCGTGGCATGACCCACGATGGGATTGGAAAATACTTGGCCGAAGTGGTTGAGAAAGCTCCAGGACCGACGGACGATATCGTTGGCATACTGAAAGAGACCAAGAGCGATGTGGTCATTAGTTTCCTTCCAGTTGGCGCGGAGATGGCGACCAAATGGTATGTTGAACAAGTGCTTGAGGCTGGTTGTGCATTTGTCAATTGCATTCCGGTCTTCATCGCGAGCTCGGAGTATTGGGCGACGAGATTTCATGAGCGCGGATTGCCGATCATCGGTGATGATATCAAGAGTCAGGTCGGTGCGACCATCGCCCATAGGGTCCTAACCTCTCTGTTCAACGATCGAGGTGTGCATATTGATCATACCTACCAGCTTAATTTTGGCGGTAATATGGACTTCTACAACATGCTCGAGCGTGAGCGATTGCAATCGAAGAAAATATCCAAAACAGGCGCGGTATCTAGCCTGATCCCATACGCCATGAATATCGATGACATTCACGTAGGTCCAAGCGATTATGTCCCATGGTTGACGGATCGTAAGTGGTGTTATATCCGAATGGAAGGCACTACCTTCGGTGATGTACCGCTGAATCTCGAGCTTAAATTAGAGGTGTGGGATTCCCCCAATTCGGCTGGTGTGGTAATCGATGCTGTCCGGTGTGCGAAATTAGCATTGGACCGCAAGTTAGCAGGACCAATAATCGAACCCTCAGCCTACTTTATGAAAACGCCACCGAAGCAATTTACCGATGATATCGCTCGGCAAATGACGGAAGATTTCATCGCTAAAGAAGGTTCATCGAACGATTGATCAGTCCATTTAAGGATCAACTTCTATCAGTAGTCAAACTTTCGCGAGCCCTTAGTGCATTCCATCAGGAAGCAAAGATAGCTCGTTGGGAATCATTCACCTACAATTGCTTTTTTTGGAGGGTGGATTGAAGACGGCACGTTTAAACAAGCCAGAACCAGTAGAGCGATCCCCGTTGAAAATTACTGAATTGCCCCGACCAATCGCAGGGCCGGGGCAATTGCTACTCCGGGTACGAGCGTGTGGATTATGTCATACAGACCTGCACACAATCGAGGGCGACATCGTCCCACCACATTACCCAATCATACCTGGGCATCAGGTCGTCGCCATCATCGAGGAACTCGGGGATGGTGTCGAGGGCTGGGATGATGGAGATCGAGTCGGCGTGCCGTGGCTGTATCGTGCATGTGGCACATGCGACCATTGTGCCAGAGGTGATGAGAATCTTTGTGATCGAGCTCAATTCACTGGTTTTCATGTTGACGGGGGTTATGCCGAGTTCATGGTTGCGGATGCTCGGTATGTTCTCCCATTACCCGATGGACTTGGAGATGAGGAGGTAGCTCCCCTCCTTTGCGCTGGTATCATTGGCTATCGATCGCTTCACAAATCCGATTTACATCCTGGCGAACGATTAGGATTGGTAGGTTTTGGCGCCAGCGCGCATTTGGCGATACAAGTTGCGACTTATTGGGATTGCGAGGTCTATGTTTTCACCCGCAGTGAAAGTCATCGTCAACTTGCGAGGGATCTCGGGGCTGTTTGGGTTGGTGGCTCTGAAGATCGTGCACCTGTACCACTGGACCGAGCCATCCTTTTCGCACCGGTTGGTGATCTGGTTCCTGTAACACTCGAAAAGATCCGACCTGGCGGAACCCTTGCCATTAACGCTATCCACCTCAGCTCGATACCGGAGATGGAATATCGAGTGATTTACGGAGAGCGCACTCTACGTAGTGTGGCCAACGCTACTTATCGAGATGGCGTAGAGTTTCTGAGATTGGCAACTGAAATACCAGTAAAGGTTTCGACGCGAAAATATGCGCTCGAAGAAGCTAATCAGGCGTTGAATGATTTAAAGAACAGCCGTATCGACGGCGCAGGAGTTTTGCTGCCATGATTATGTTGGGAACATCTGGTTTCTCTTATGATGATTGGATCGGAGTTGTTTATCCAGAAGACCTTCCTCGTTGGAAGTGGTTGCCCTTCTACGCCTCTCAATTTGATACCGTCGAATTAAACGTTACATACTACCGCCTCCCTTCGATCAAAATTGCGACAGGTTGGGTGGATCGAACACCGGACCATTTTCGTTTCTCTGTAAAAGCACATCGCAGCTTAACCCACGAGAGGAAACGACCTGATTTCAATGCTTACATCGATAGCCTTGCACCGCTTATTGAATCAGAAAAACTCGCCTGCGTTCTCGCTCAATTCCCCCACTCCTTCCATCACACAACTGCTAACCAAGACTATCTCCTTCAACTCCATGAAGGCCTCTCGGAATTACCGGTTGTTGTTGAGTTCCGTGACAGCGCTTGGGTCAAGGAAGAGACATTCAAGCAGTTAGAGACTTTAGGTATCGGTTTCTGCTGTGTTGACGAACCGCAACTGAAAGGTCTCATGCCCCCTACAACCTTCGCCAGTGGTCCCGTCGCTTATGTACGTTTCCATGGTCGGAATGCTGAGCGTTGGTGGCAACACGAACACGCTTGGGAACGCTACGATTACACGTATAACGAGCCAGAGTTATCTGAGTGGGTACCGCGTATCAAGGAATTAGAAGCAGCCTCACCTCTGACCTTGGTTTACGCTAACAACCACTACCGCGGTCAGAGTGTAGACACATTACGAAAATTGGAAAGGCTCCTTGTAGGTGAGGGATAAAAATTTGATTCACAAGTGTGCACTTTGTGCACTGTTCTTCAAATGATGAGCAGGGGCAATTCGTGAATTACCTCTACACGAATTGAATCATCATCTACAAAGTTGTAGGGGCGGTTCGCGAACCGCCCCTACATATGATCTATATGTTTAGCTCACCTCAAACCATGTCTAGAGTACAGATAGATGTATGTAGTCGTGCCGATGTTCCTCGAAGCGTATAAAGCCCCCCTTGATTTGATGACCAATTAGGCTGAATGGTATAATGATTCGACAGTCATTTCCTCGCTTTCACGCCAAAATACCATAGCCTGTCAGCCAGGCTTGAAAGGGTGTGCGATGTCTGGACACTCCAAATGGTCAACCATTAAAAGAAAAAAGGCCGCCGTTGATGCCAAGCGGGGGGCAATTTTTACCCGTTTAGCTCGTGAGATCTCCCTCGCTGCAAGGGAAGGCGGAGGCGATCCGGAAACAAATTTCGGACTCCGACTTGCTATCGAGCGCGCAAAAAACAACAACATGCCGAAGGGAAATATCGAGCGAGCGATCAATCGCGGGGCTGGAAAGGACAAGGAAGGCGAAGCGCTAGAACAAATTATGTATGAGGGATACGCTCCAAATGGCATCGCATTGATGATTGATGTTGTCACCGATAACCGTAACCGAGCCGTCGCCGAAGTCCGCCATGTCCTGACCAGCGCAGGTGGTAACCTCGCCGACGCAGGTTCTGTCGCTTGGCAATTTCGACGCGCAGCATATTTCGCCTTTTCTGCTGCTGATCTTGATCCAGAGGCAGTATTCGATTTGGCAGTTGAAGCTGGGGCCGACGATGTGATTCTTGGGGAAGACGACGTCGAGATCATTGCCCCCGTGGAAGCGTTTAAGGAGGTTAGTGATCACCTGCGTGAAGCTGACATCCGTCCTGATGAGGCGGCGTTGAAGCTGCTGCCCAACTCGGTGGTTCAGTTGTCATCAGATCGGGCAGTCAAGGTCATGCGAATTATCGAGGAATTAGAAGAGCTTGCCGACGTACAAAATGTTTATACAAATCTAGACATCACCGAAGAGGCTGTTGTCCTCCTCGAGGCAGCGTAAGCTTCCTACACACAAGAATGTGAGAAGCATGCTGACGATCGGTATTGATCCTGGGACAGCGACTACTGGCTACGGTTTTGTCCAGCTAACACAGAATGGCGAGCTTGAACTTGTCGATTTTGGTGTGATCACAACCCCTTCCGATATGCCTATGTCGGATCGCCTGCAACAATTACACAGTCAATTGTCTCAGCTTCTAGTTCTCCACCGACCCAGCAGCGGTGCGGTGGAGAAACTATATTTCCAGCGAAATGTATCAACGGCTATTTCTGTTGGTCAAGCAAGAGGGGTAACCCTCTTGGCTCTCGCTGAGGCGGGCGTTCAAGTTGCGGAATACACACCACGTGAGATTAAACAAGCCATCGTGGGATATGGTGGAGCCGAAAAAAAACAGATACAACAAATGGTACGGACGTTATTAGAAATGGAATCCATTCCCCAGCCAGATGATGCTGCTGATGCACTCGCAATTGCGATCTGTCATCTGCATTCCATGCCTATGCGGGGGCTCTTGGAGGATTCCTCGTGATTTCTTTTCTACGTGGTCTGGTCCATCATCGAGGAGATGATGAGATTGTCCTCGATGTCGGTGGCGTGGGATTAAGCGTAGCTGTACCCAAGCCTGTACTTGAAGATGCACCTGCAGTGGGGCAGCCCATGTTTTTGCATACATATTTTGTGGTCCGGGATGCTTCACTAAACCTCTATGGTTTCAGCACTATCGAGCAAAGAGAATTCTTTGAGCTCTTATTGCAGGTCAATGGTGTTGGCCCAAAATTGGGGATTGCAGTCCTCTCGCATCTTTCACCGGATATGATCCGGAACGCAGTAGCGAAGGATCAACCCGAAGTCCTTACGAGAGTACCCGGTGTTGGACAGAAAACAGCACAAAGAATGATCTTCCACCTCAAAGATCGCCTCGCTGTCCCTCTAGAGGAGATTGGGCTTCCAAGTGAAGTTGATACTGAGGTGTTGAGTGTGCTAACTGCATTAGGCTACAGTCTAACTGAAGCGCAAGCAGCCGTGCGATTCATACCTGAGGATACTCCAGAGGATATCGAAAGACGCGTAAAATTCGCATTGAAATATTTCGCTCGACCTTAGGTAGCAGATATCCACGCAGGCTTTGACCAAGTGCTCGAGTGCTGAGTGGATCATAGGCCTCGAATTTATGGCTTTGACGTAACGAATACCCCGATCCGAATCCCACGCTGATCGAGTAATAAGAGAGGTGACAGACAGGTTTAATTGCCAAAGGGACCTTGTCCTAAGCCGACGGCTGGACAAAAGGTAGGCCATCAGGTATTATTCCCGCGTCTTAGGTAATTGTGTCCCATCACAGCCCTAGCGGACCATGATAATGATAAGCAATCACGGCCTGGCATTTGATGTATATCGTACGTCGCCGGGCCTGATACTATGTTTTTAGAACCTTTGGATAAGAATGACTCCTGCCGATGATTTGGAGGTACCATGTCAGATTTAGTTAGCAGCTTGTCTTCGGAGCTCCAACGACAAATCGATTCCTTCTCCCCAGAAGTTGAACTGAAAGACGTCGGGACAGTGTTGGAAACTGGCGATGGGATCGCAAAGATCTCCGGTTTAGCTGACGTGAGCTCACAAGAATTGGTGCAATTTGCTAACGGAATCCTGGGCATTGCCTTTAACCTGGAACAGGATTCAGTAGGTGTGATCATTTTGGGGGAGTACGCAGGGATTGAAGAGGGAATGACCGTATATAGTACTGGGCGCATCGCCTCAGTCCCCGTAGGCGATGGCTTGATAGGACGCGTTGTAAATGCCTTAGGAGACCCAATTGACGGTAAAGGTCCCGTCCAATTCGATTCCTTCCGACCCATCGAGCAAATCGCGCTGGGTGTTGTAAAACGTAAAGATGTGGATACTCCCGTCATGACAGGGATTAAAGCTATTGACTCGATGACCCCCATCGGTCGAGGTCAGCGTGAATTAATCATTGGTGACAGACAAACGGGTAAGACAGCACTCGTCATTGATACGATCATCAATCAAAAAGGTAAGGATTTAATTTGTATTTATGTCGCCATCGGCCAGAAACGAGCTGGTATCGCTCGCACCGTGGCAACCCTGGAACGACATGGCGCTATGGACCACACGATTGTAGTTGTGGCTGCTGCGGACGAGCCGACAGCATTGCAATACATTGCCCCATACGCGGGCTGCGCAATCGGTGAGGCGTTCGCTATGCAGGGGCTTGATGCCCTTCTGGTCTATGATGATCTCTCAAAACATGCCTGGGCCTACCGCCAAGTCTCCCTACTTCTGCGTCGCCCTCCTGGGCGAGAAGCCTACCCAGGGGACGTGTTTTATCTTCATAGTCGCTTGTTGGAACGCGCGGTGCGTATAGCCGATCAATATGTGTTGGTTGCGAAGGACTTTGAAGGGGATGCCGAGATAGAAACTTCGGTTAATGGCCAAGTGTATGACGGACCTTTAGCGAGTCATTATGCTGAACAGGCTTTGGAAGCAATGCCCGAGGGGGATAAATACCGTGTCGCGAAAGTAAAGGGCTCAGGGGGATCGCTCACTGCGTTGCCGATCATCGAGACCCAACTAGGGGATGTATCCGCTTATATCCCAACAAATGTCATCTCGATTACCGATGGCCAAATATATCTTGAGAACGATCTCTTCAACGCGGGTATCCGTCCAGCGATCAATGCTGGACTGTCGGTATCACGCGTGGGCGGTGATGCTCAAACTCAAGCGATGAAACAAGTGGTGGGAATGCTTCGTTTGGATATGGCATCCTACCGAGAAGTAGCTGCTTTCGCCCAATTTGGATCCGACTTGGATAGAGCAACCTTGGCACAGCTGAACCGTGGTCAGCGATTGCAGGAAATTCTCAAACAACCACAATACCAGCCTCTCGAGTTGGAGCAGCAGGTCGTTGTGCTTTTTGCAGGGACACATGGGTATGCGGAGGAGATCCCACTTGACCAAATGGTGGACTGGCAAGAAAAGTTACTACGCAACATCGAAACGACCCAAACCGAGATTCTTAAGGATATCGCTGAACGGAAAGAGTTAACGTCCGAGACAGAGTCTGAGTTACGCCAAGCTATCGAGGCCTTCAATCGCAGTTGGCTCGGATAGAGTATCAGTATAGGTGCAATAAGCTATGACCTCAGCGCGTGAAATGCGGCTTCGCATACGGAGCGTCGAGAATATCGCACAGGTCACGCGCGCGTTAGAAGCAGTCAGTGCTAGTCGGGTGCGTAAAGCGGAACAGCGAGTGCAGCAAACGCGGCCTTATGCCAGTAAAGCTTGGCAGGTTCTTAAACATTTATCACGCCAGCCTGGGCGTGATATGGTTCACCCGTTGCTCACAGAACGTGAGGTTGTCGAAAACATCTTGGTCGTCCTTGTGAGCGGGGATCGAGGGTTGGCCGGAGCGTATAACACAAATGTCGTTTTCTATACTCTTGAAGCCTTCAGGAATACTTCTGCTAAGGTGACATATATCACGGTCGGACGAAAGGGAAGAGATATGCTCCTTCGGCGGAAGCAAAACCTCCTCGCCGAATTCAGCAACTTGCCGAAGGAACCGACTTTTGCTGATGTCTCAGCGATTGGTCGTATCGTTATTGATGAATATCTTGAAAAGAAAGCGGATCAAGTTTGGCTGGTTTACACTGATTTCGTTAATCTCTTGCATCAGATTCCAGCGAGTAAACTCCTGCTTCCAGTGGAATTTGAAGAGATACCCATTGGTGCTTACATCGCTGATGTTCAGCCATCCGCAGGGGAGCCTGAGGGTCCTGAACCGACGTATATTTACGAACCAAGCCGTGATGTGTTGGTTGACGAGATCGTTCCAAGATTAACAGAATTGCAGATTTATCAAGCCATCATAGAGTCGCTAGCCAGTGAGCACGCTGCTCGTATGGTGACGATGCGAAATGCGACCGAAAACGCGGCCGATCTCGCTGATGCTTTACGCTTGGAGTACAACAAAGCAAGGCAGTGGGCGATCACCAGCGATATGCTGGATATTGCAGGTGGAGCAGAAGCCCTCGCGCAATCACAAGAATAGCATGTTATTAGCCCGGAGGAAGGTATGAGACAAGCGGATGGGCATGTTTCACAAATCCAAGGAGCTGTGGTTGATTGTGAATTTCCCCCTGGAGAGTTACCCGAGATCTACGATGCGATCGAGGTCTCGCGCGAGGGGGGTGTGTCTCTTGTATTAGAAGTACAGAAGCATTTGGGTGAGGGCGTGGTACGAACCGTGGCCATGGACAGTACCGACGGTCTCCGGCGTGGGGCGATCGCGAAAGCGACAGGATCGCCCATTCGCGTACCGGTTGGCGAGGTAACTCTCGGTAGACTGTTTAATGTTCTGGGGCGTCCAATCGACGGTGGGAACCCAGTCGAAGCGCAAGAATATTACTCCATTCATCGTCCAGCTCCATCTTTCGAGGATCAATCAACCCGCGTTGAGGTCTTTGAAACTGGGCTGAAAGTCATTGATTTGATCGCACCATTCACCAAGGGTGGTAAGACGGGCGTCTTTGGGGGTGCCGGTGTGGGTAAAACGGTCATCATTATGGAACTCATCCGCACCATCGCTACGGTACATAAGGGAAATTCGGTGTTCGCAGGGGTGGGTGAGCGAACGCGTGAAGGGACCCAACTATATCGAGAGATGCTCGAATCGGGTGTTATGAAGGACACGGTGATGGTCTTCGGTCAGATGAACGAGCCGCCCGGTGTGCGGTTTCGCGTCGGTCTCACCGCGCTAACGATGGCAGAGTACTTCCGTGATCAGGGACGTGATGTCTTGGTATTCATTGACAACATCTTTCGATTCAGCATGTCAGGTGCAGAAGTTTCCGCGCTGCTTGGACGGATGCCTTCAGCAGTGGGATATCAACCTACGTTAGCGACCGAGATGGGAGAGCTTCAGGAACGCATCACCTCCACTCGCACGGGTTCGATCACCTCCATGCAGGCGATCTATGTACCAGCTGATGATTATTCCGATCCTGCTCCGGTGGCGACATTTACCCATCTCGATGCGACAATTGCGCTTGAACGATCGATTGTGGAGAAGGGGATTTACCCCGCTGTTGATCCACTGGCGTCGACCTCTCGGATTCTCGATCCTCAGATCGTCGGTGAGGATCACTATACAGTTGCCCGAGAGGTCCAGCAGGTTTTACAACGCTATAAGGATCTGCAGGACATCATCGCCATCTTGGGCATTGAGGAGCTAAGTGAGGAGGACAAGTTGGTCGTTTCGCGCGCGCGGAAAATCGAACGCTTCTTCTCCCAACCGATGTTTGTCGCTGAGCGGTTTACGGGTCAAGAAGGGCGCTATGTGCCGCTACGAGAAACTGTGCGAGGTTTCCACGAGATCCTGGAAGGTAAGCACGACGAACTCCCTGAGCAGGCATTCCACATGGTGGGACCGATAGAAGAAGCGTTCGAGAAAGCTGATCGACTAGCAGCTGAATGATTATGGTGAGGTGAAGGTAAGATGCCGATTCGATGTGAGATAGTCACCCAGGATAGATCGCTCTTTGAAGGCCCTGCCGACATGGTGATCGCACCTGGCTCTGAAGGTGAATTAGGAATTTTGCCTGATCATGCACCTCTATTGGCAACCCTCGGCTATGGGTTATTGAGAGTGCGCCATAAAGGTGAAGAAGAAATCTTTACCATCGCTGGTGGTATGCTGGAAGTTCGACCGGATGTCGTAACCGTGTTAGCAGATGTGGGCGAGCACGTTGACGAGATTGACCTTGGGCGTGCTGAAACCGCGAAAGCGCGAGCGGAGGAGCTGCTAAAGAAAGGTCCACCCCCCGATACAGATGAATACTTAGCGATCCAAGCTGCTCTCAAACGGTCGAAAATTAGGCTTGAAGCGGCCCGTCGCTATAAACGAGCTCGTCCTCCATCAAGACCACCGGCTTCTACAGAGGAGTGATACTTCGATGCCACTCTTTGGCAAAGATTTGGGGATAGACCTCGGTACGGTCAATACACTGATATGTGAAGGCAGTGAGGTTGTACTCCACGAACCGACCATCGTCGCCATTGATACGATGGAATTAAAAATCGTGGACGTAGGTCAATCGGCACGCGAAATGGATGGTCGTGTACCGGAGGTGATCGAGGTCTCGCGTCCGTTACGGGATGGCGTTATAGCAGATTTTGAAGTCACGCATCGCATGTTGGGCCATTTCATCGAAAAAGTTTGTGGACCAGCAAGGTTGTTCAAACCGAGATTGATGATCACCATCCCGTTAGGTGTAACGAGTGTCGAAAGCCGGGCGGTCCACGAAGCCGCGCTCCAAGCTGGAGGACGTGAGGTTTATCTAATTCAGGAACCCTTAGCGGCAGCCATCGGAGTTGGTTTGCCAATCGCAACACCTTCTGGAAACATGGTCGTGAACCTAGGAGGAGGTGTTACGCAAGCAGCAGTGATCGCGATGGGAGGTATCGTCGCTGGTGATGCGACCCGCATCGGTGGCTTGAGATTGGATGAGGCGATCATCTCTTACGTACGGAAAAAGTATGGTCTGATCATTGGACCGCGAACAGCTGAGGAAGCGAAGATAAGGATCGGATCAGCCGTTTCACCTGATGAAGAATCGATGATCGAAATCCAAGGGCAGGATCAAGTGACAGGTCTGCCCCGACCCATCACTCTCACCACCAGTGAGATCGTCGAAGCGTTGCAGGAGACCCTTCATTTACAGCTAGTGGCCGTGAGGAATGTACTGGAGCACACACCGCCAGAACTGGCATCAGATATCATCGACAGGGGGATGTTAATTTGTGGTGGTGGATCGATGCTGCGGGGCATCGACAAGTGGTTGACCAGTGAAACGGGCGTGCCAGCCTATGTGGCTGAAGAACCTGTGGCGTGTACTTCAAAGGGGGCAGCTCGTGGCTTGGGTATGCTTGAAAGATTGCTCCGCATGCTGCCGGAGGTATAAGTTCGCACCGAAATTAGTATTTCGCTGGAAGATAAACGAGCTACTTTAATAAACTGCACGGTAAGCCTGAGGATCTGAAGCTTTTGATGATGAATAGATCAATATCTGACCTCCCCACGAGCCTTGAGCTCGCGGGGAGGTGGCTGTTTTTAGATACTTGGGCGGTTTGCAGCTACGAATTTTTGGCATATCTTTCCTGAGTGCTTTGGTGTCAAAGAGCCCAGGTGTCCTATAAACGGGGTCGCAGGTTACGACCTTCGTCTCTCAATGTAGCGTGAGGGTTGGAATCACGGTTCCAGTCATCCCGAGCTTGTCGAAGGATGACTGTCCTGTTGATTAGTACAGCGAGCACTCTGAGCATGTCGAAGGGTGCGACCGCAGCAAAATACCCACCTTGACATTCATTTGTAGCCGCAGACTTTAGCGTGCGGTCCTCAACGCACCTCAAAGGGTGCGGCTACATTAAATCTCAAATCGTGGAGATGCTTATAAACTAAGATGAGCGTAGGGGCGCATGGCCATGCGCCCCTACAGTGGTAATTCATATCGCTGAAATGGATGACTATGGCACGTAAAACGTCATATGTTGTAGACGAAGGACGGGGTCGATGTATTGGATTTTGACACCATCAGGGATTTTGAGAGAGACAGGGGCGTAGCACAGTATGGCTTGGATCCCAGCCTCTACCAACATATCCGTGACACTCTGAGCATCCGATGCCGGAACCGCCAACATAGCAATTTTGATTCTTTCTTTTTGTATATCGTCGACCATCGCAGCGACGTCTTGAATGGTGAAGGTTCCAATTTTTTGACCGATTTTGCTGGGATCGATGTCATAAACCCTCGTGATTCGGAATCCGCGATCGATGAATCCTCCATAGTTCGCGACCGCATGACCAAGGTCACCGGCACCTACGAGTACAACGCTCCACAACCGATCAACCTTAAGGATCCGCCGTAATTGCTCGGCTAAGAATGTGATATTGTAACCGGTTCCCTGTTTACCAAACTCTCCGAATTGAGAGAGGTCTTTGCGAATCTGTGCGGAGGAGATTCCAAGCCGCTGCCCAAGCTCCTGGGAAGAGGTAATCACTTTACCCTCGGCGGCCATCTCTGTTAATTCGCGAAGGTAGAGGGGTATCCGACCAACAACAATATTCGGGATGTTGGATCTGACCATTGATTGCTCCAAGATATACCTGATGTAGTGCGGCGAATCTATCATAATAGATTCGCCATTGCAAACTGTACCAGTAGTCAGATATCAGTAGTCAGACGTCAGTACAGATCATGAGTTCAGATTATAGCAACCACTAATTTTCGCTGGATTTTGGTTTTTATCCCGTAACTATCGTGGGATGGGATGGATGATCAACTCAGTAGTCAGACGTCAGTATTCTGACTACTGAATACTGATAACCTTTTTTCAGTGGAGTCATTCATGGTATATTCATGAATCGACTTTAGACTCGATGGTGATCTATGTTTTTTGATGAGGCACAAGTTTTCGTGGCCTCCGGACAAGGAGGAAATGGCGTCGTTCACTTTCGACGAGAGAAATTCGTCCCTTTAGGTGGACCGGATGGGGGTGATGGCGGAAAAGGGGGGGATGTCATACTCGAGGTTTCCCCTACGTTGAATACCCTATCCGCTTTCCGACGAAGGCGTCAATTCCGGGCCGAGAATGGGGGACACGGTGGGGGGAATAATAAATCGGGACGTAATGGCAGGGATGAAATCATCCTCGTGCCGCCTGGGACCGTCGTGCGTGATGAACATTCTGGGGAGTTGCTCGGTGATTTAATTCAGCCAAATCAACGATTAATTGTCTGCCATGGAGGGCGAGGTGGTCGAGGAAATGCTCGTTTTGCTAGCTCACGAAATCAAGCGCCCCGTGTCGCAGAGAAAGGTGAACCACCTCAAGAACGTCAGCTCCACCTTGAACTTCGCCTAATCGCTGACATTGGTATCGTAGGGGTGCCAAATGCTGGAAAATCCACCTTGTTAGCCGCTGTGACCAACGCTCGTCCCAAGATTGCAGATTATCCTTTTACAACTTTGCAGCCAAACCTCGGCGTTGCCGAGTTAGATGATGAGGTGATACTGGTATTAGCGGATATCCCGGGATTGATCGAAGGTGCTCACGCGGGAGAGGGCTTGGGCTTCGCGTTCCTTCGGCATATTCAGCGAACCCGTGTTTTGATCCATTTAATCGACGGCTCATCTGAAGATCCTCTTGCAGATTTCTCGCAGCTGAACACAGAATTGGCCCTTTTTGATGAAAGATTGTCTCAAAAGCCAATGGTCGTGGCGATTAATAAATTAGATTTACCAGAGGTTAAGGCTCGCTGGGAAGACCTTGAAGCACAATTTCGCGAGAGAGGGTATGATCCATTACCTGTCTCCGCCTTAGCTCGTGAGGGGTTGAGGAAACTGTTGTTCAAAGCTTATGAAGCCCTGCATCTTGCTGAGCCAGTCGAGGTTGTGCATGATGATTTACCTATATATCGACCTGAACCGGATCCTACTGAATTCGAGATCGCCCGAGAAGCTGATGGAAGCTGGCGGGTTTCCGGTGTTGCGATAGAACGTGCAGCTCATATGACTTATTGGGAATACGATGAAGCCGTTCATCGCTTTCAACGTCTGCTGGAACATATGGGTGTGGAGGACGCACTTCGTGAAGCTGGGGCAAATTCTGGAGACACGGTCCGCATAGGGGAGTACGAGTTGGAATGGCTGGATTAATTGGCGTTCTCGGAGGGACATTTGATCCTCCCCATATCGGTCATCTGGTCTTGGCTGATATCGGAAGATGGGCATTGGATTTGGAGAAAGTCCTTTGGGTTGTTACAGCCCAGCCACCTCATAAGCCGGATACCCCCATCTCATCGATTGATGATCGAATTACGATGGTCGAGATGGCTATCGAGGACGATCCTGCATTTGAACTCTCATATGCAGACATCGACAGGCCCGGACCATTTTATGCAATCGACACATTGCGTTGGTTGAAAGAACGCTATGACAGAGCAGATTATGCCTACTTAATGGGTGCTGATTCGCTGATGGATCTGCCCAAATGGCATGATCCCATGGGATTCCTGGAAATCTGTGGTGTGCTCGGCGTGATGCGTCGACCCGGTGTAGAAGTCGATATGCTAGAACTTGAACTTAAATTACCTGGTGTAACAGGCAAGGTAACTTTTTTCGATGCCCCCTTGATCGGGATTTCAGGGCAGGGCATCCGACATCGCGTTCGTAATCGAGAACCCTTTCGATATCTACTCCCTCAAGGAATAGCTGAATTCATTATAGAGAAGGGGCTCTATCGTTGAGCCTGCTCCGAGATCGCCCATTCTTCGCCGCCGCCGTGGCCCATTTCGCTGTCGATGCTTTAAACAGTCAAAGACCGCTTATCTTGGCTGTATTAAGCGTGCCGCTTGGATTATCTAACACTGCGATTGGCCTCGTTAGTACAATCTATACCTTCTCCGGTTCGCTCTCCCAACCTATCTTCGGATGGCTTGCAGATCGCCTTGGACCACGTTGGGTGGCTACCCTTGGTGTGCTCTGGATGGCAGGAGCTTTCGGGCTTGCAGTGAACCTGCCTGGTTATGCGCCGTTAATCTTGCTTGTCTTTGCTTCATTAGGATCGGGAGCATTTCATCCTGCGGGGACAATGGAGGCCACACTTCGAGGGCGTCACCATCTTGCCGGTCGAGAAACGACCGCGGCTTCTTTTTTCTTTTTCTTCGGTGGGATTGGCTATTCCTCCGGGCCGGTGATCGGAGGTCCAATCCTGGATCGCTGGGGACCGCCCGGCTTGATCCTGCTCCTTTTGTTTGTCGTGCCAGTGGGATTAAATGTCAGTCTTCGTTTTGCGCCACCAGAGAAGATAACAAAGAAACGTGTCGAAGATTCAATGCCCATGAAGGCGCGTGGTCTCGAACAGTTAATCCCTTTTATTTTATTAACCGCATTTCGTTCGTGGACACAGGCAGCTTTGGTGTCTTTTATGCCCAAATACTACAACGATCTCGGTTATCGTCCGAGTTTTTACGGTGTCATCGTGGCGATGTTCACGGCTGGTGTAGCCGTTGGGGGTGTTACCGGTGGCTGGCTTGCGGATCGCTATGGGAAGCGCGTTGTCGTGCTGTGGACGTTATTCCTGGCGGTGATTCCACTCGCATTGTTCCCCTTTTTCAGTGACACAGATTGGGTATACATCATCCTGCCGATTGCTGGATCCTTGACGGGTGCTTCACATAGCATCATCGTTGTGTTGGCACAACGCATGATGCCTGGGAAAACGGGGACGGCTTCGGGATTGGTATTGGGCTTCACATTCACCAGCGGTGCATTGGGCACACTTCTCAGTGGATATCAAGCTGACTTTGCCGGGTTTAATGTCATGTTTCTGACCCTCGCGGGATTTACCTTGCTTGCCGCCCTGCTCGCGGTTCGTCTTCCTAAGGAATAAACCAAGCCTCGTGCTTAACGATTCCACTCTCCTGCTTATCAGATTTGCTTAAAACGCAGCTCCGGTTGTGTTTATTCGATCCGTGGTGAGAGGGTCAGATGGAGGGTGAGGATCTCATGTGGTTTGATCATAATAGGCACATGATGATCATCCTGAAGCTCGATTGCCTCAAGCACCGTTTCGTCCATGCGTACCTTTGCGGCTGATTGAATAGGAAGCAAGCATCTCAGTTTTGTTTTTAGAGGTTGGTGGCTAAGATTAACGCCCCGCAGGATCAATCCGTACCCGTCTATAGAAGATTTCACCGAGGTGAGAGCAAACGCGTGGTGATCAACATGGGCCAACGAAGCAGATGGTGGCAATGGACCATTGTGAAGACTGGTTCCCATGCCTCGGAAGTTGGTTTGGAATGCTTCAGCTTGTAATCGTGCCTGCAATAGATCCCCGTTGAAGGGTATCAAGCTAAGGTGGAAAGAATGATGGCCATGTTCTTGACCGCCTGGTGTGGGCAGCTGGGGTCCGGCTCCGCCTTTGCGTGTAGCCAAATCGGCTCGAGAGAGCCAGCCAAAACACCGCAGGAGGGTAATTAAGATTCCACCATCTGGTGTCACGCTCGCTTCACGTAACCCACGCGTAGAGATCATCAGCCCTTGATCGTCCACCCTAGCAGCAACGAAATTGCGCATTGGAACCTCATGCGCTGGTTGTTCAATCCAATCTGAACCAGCATCGGGGAGCTTGGTCGGACGGCGAACGATCTCGTAATGACCATCATAATCAGCCTCGGACACCTCAAAAGGCAGTTGGAAGTGGGCTTGGAGGCGATGATCATCAGCGTAGTTCTCCAATGTGATAGCTAAATCCAGCCGTGGGATTCCGAATGTAAGTCTCGCTCTTATCCGTATGGGCAGATCCACCGTAATATTAGAACGTTCAGTGCGTTCCTCGTTCAAACTTTTAGGAATTTGATAAAGTGCATCGATCTCAAGCATCTCGCCACAATCGTCCACGAATCGATGAATTACTGGGGGTTCAATGGGTGTTTTGATCGGCGTATCCCGCTCCAATGGGCAGAAGTTATAGCTGTCTCCACAATCAGCTCGATCGCTAAATTGAAGCAAATCCTCAAAGACGATACCTGTTCTAAGATCCTTTACAGACAGACTACCATCGGATTGTGCCTCCACATGTAATAAACCATTTGTGATGGCTTGTCCTGCATTCTCCTGCACAGGTGAAGGATTCGATGATGCTGATCGAAGACCGAAGGTGCGATACCCATGTCCGGGGATATCTGAAGCGACTAGTTGAATCGTGAGCTCGGTTGCGAAGCGAGCAAGAAGCCTAAAAGACGAGACCTGATCCTCAACCATCAGCGCCTCGATTACGGCAGCCACTTCTTTCAGCGTATCAAGAACCGGTTCAGCACCTTCCATAAAGATGACATCGACAAGCGTATATTCGGTATGCCTTACGACGGCGACCTCCTGGATGGACAAACCCATCACCTTTCCATCTTGCACCGTTGCAAGCAGGGCACGAAGACCCTCGCTATCAAGCTCCATATCGGCGAGTGAACGTTCTTCTCGGTCAAGGATCCTGTAGGGGATGATCTGACCTTGATCATCGACGATCTCAAACGGTTCCAATCCTGCTGGCACCTCGAACTTGGCTTCAGCAAGCCCTGTGCAGGTGTGGTGGCTGGGATTGAAAACCACGAGGGTGCCACGAGATCCTAAATTCTTAAGAGTTGACGTGTTCACGGTTTCAGAGATTGCTGAGAGATTCTGTCGAGTGATCTCCTCACCGATTTGTTCAACCTGGTCAAATCGATCTCGCATTTCCTCATGTACCTGATCTACCGAACAACCGCAAATCGAATCATGAGGATGACATTGAAGCAATAATTTCCACGCGTGATGTATCAATCCTTCCGGATTTCGGATACGTGGTGTGGTCAAGTGACCTGTCCAGAGTGTCCGATCTGGCTCGTCAGCTCGAATCAAATCCGCCCAAGCCGAGAACGGTTCGGTCCAACGCTCTAGCAAGGTCTCACAAGTATGATTGCGTTGTTTTATCCAGACGCGGCTTGATAGAACACCTGGAAGGAGATGATGACGTTTTGGGTCGCGCAGCTCGCCATGAACGATGGGAAGGTTGATGTTCTGAACCTTGATTTCTCCAAGAGCAGCGGCGATGTAGGCTGGGAAGCTGGAAATGACAAGTCTTGTGTCGGGTGGGGATGCTATAGCGATCAGGGACGGAACTTCAGGTTGAGGTTCCTGGTGATCCGTGCCATTGAGGAGCAGCAGGTGTGAGATGGCACTATGAGGGGCTAAGGATTGATAGCGATCTTCGATGAACGCTAAAAAAGTGGCTGGTTCTGTTGGGAGACGGGCAATATTATCGTAGCCATCACGGAGATACGAAACAAAGATGCCAGAACCGTCAGGGGATTGCCACCACAATTCACAAGGCTCATCAGAAAGGCCACGGCGAAACACGGCGTTTTCAATCCCGAAGCCCTTTAGGATTTGTGGCATTTGCCCAATGTGTCCGAAAGGATCCGGCAGGTAACCAATGTCCATGCGCGCTCCGAAGCGACCACAAACTTTTTCTCCAATCAAGAGGTTACGCACTGTGGCTTCTGGACTGACGAGGAACTCATCTGGCAGGATATACCACGGACCTATGACGAGTCGCCCTGATCGAATGTGGCGGATCAAATCCGCTTCACGCTCCGGTCGGATTTCAAGGTAGTCTTCGAGGATGATGGTTTGTCCGTCAAGCGTGAAGTGAGCATAGGCTGGATCACGATCGAGGATGTCAAGCAAACCATCGATCAGGTGGATCAGCTTGATGCGGAATGATTGGAAAGGAAGATACCATTCCCGATCCCAATGCGTGTGGGGGACAATGTGTAGGGTCTTCATCGCTTTCTCTCAGTTTGACGGCTCAGGGTGATCGATTATGGAGAATGCTTACTGAGACACGAGATCTGTTTTGCGAACATAAGCCATTTTTTTACAATTTTACCGTTTGAGATCCTGTTCCAGTTTCGATAGGGCGAGCTTGATCTGCACACCACTCGGACCAAGAACCAAGATACAACCGCGCTCCGTGGAGACCAGCATAAGTCATCGCGAGCAAATTGTGGCAGGAGGTGACCCCTGAACCGCAATAGCCAATGACGGATTGAGGTGAAGCCGTCCCCAAAATTCTTTCAAATTCCTTATGCAAGATCGTCGGAGGGAGAAAACGATCGTCCTTGTCAAGATTCAACTGCCAAAATCGGTTCAGCGCACCAGGGATGTGCCCTGCGATTGGATCGATGGGTTCTTCTTCCCCTCGATAGCGCTCGGGTGCCCGTGCATCGAGAAGGAGCACATCGGGTGATCCAATCATGGAATGTATTTGATCGAGATGAACCAGCATATCTACCTGTATCAGGGATTTAAAGCTCCTTGGTGGTCGGTTTTCCACCCCGCTTGTCGTCGGAAAACCTGCTCGCTCCCATGATGGGAATCCGCCATTTAGCACTGCCACGGATTTGTGTCCCATGTAACGGAGACACCACCACAATCGAGCGGCAAAAGAGCCTCCTCGGTCATCATAGGCTACAACTTGGACGGTTTCTCCGATCCCCCATTTTGAAAATGTTGAGATGAGATCTTCGATGGTCGGCAGGGGATGGCGACCATTGGTTCCTGTAGGAACCGCTGAAAGGTCTCGTTCTAAATGCGCATAGACAGCCCTTGGAATGTGAGCCTTAAGATAGTCCTGCTCACCCTTGGCAGGATCAAAGAGATCGAAGCGGCAGTCAACAACGACCCACTGTGGGTCTTTAAGGTACGGCAGAAGTTCATCGGGAGAGATCAAGGTCGTGTAGGGCATTCTAGGCTCATAAAGTCGAGAGGCTTATTGTACGATATACCAACGTAGATGGCCTAGGCTAGGAAAAAAAAGAGTGAATAGCAAGGTCCTTCTATGGACATCTCCTACTGAACGGCACATTGTTTAATCAATTGAGTAACTAGCACTCTGTCAACAAAGATTTGATGCATTATGGCGAAAAAGCACCCTGAGCCTACATTGTCCTGAGTCCTGTCCTGAGCATGTCGAAGGATTGTTAAAGGACTCAGGATGATCTTCCACTTTGGATTCCATCGTTTATCGTGATGGAGAACTAGTTGTACGAAGGATCTGGGCACGAGGATCACAGGAGGATCAGGAGCAGCTGTGCAGCCAAATTCTCCTTCACATTGAATGGGAAGGAGGTCAGAACAATACATTTTTGTGAAATACAAGGTTGGGCTCAATACCCAACGAATGGATCAATCCTCACCCTTTTCTTCTTCACTCTCTCCTTCTACTTTTTCTTCTTCGTGCTCTTTAACTTCTTCCTCAACCTCTACCTCAGAAGGGGGTCTGGGAACCGCCCGACGCATTTGTTCTATGGATATTTTGTTTGTCGTACGACAGCGAGGGCAAGGTACATCGTAGTGGTTCCCTCCGCTTTCTTCCAAGGCTTCTAAGACGAAAGCGATCTCGTCTCTTTTTATTGCGAAGTTCCAATTGCAGCGATAACAACGAATTTGCATTTTAAATCCTCCAAGGAAGGATTGCTAATCAACAGAGCTTAACAGCTTCATCCCTCGTGTATTGTTCGTTGGACGGAGCGATGCTACGGTAATTCCGGTTAGGATTATAACCGCGCCGACAATTCGCAACGGCGTAGGTATCTCCTTGAGAATGAAATATGCCAAGATGGTTGAACTCACGGGTTCTCCCAACTGACTAATGGATACGAGCGCCGCGGAAAGATATCGAAGCGCCCAATTATATGTAGAATGAGCGAAAAGTTGTGGAAGGAGCGCGAGAAGTAGGAACCAAAGATATGTTTGTGAAGAATACCCAAATGGTGTTTGACCGGCTCTTAGCATTAGAACAATCAGAACTACTGAAGCTGTTCCATATGTTAGGGTGATGTAGGGGATGAGCGCGACTGTACCTCGTACCCGTCGGCCAATCATAATGTAACCAGCACCAGCAGCGGCTCCAGCAATGGCCAAGAGGTCACCTTTCATGGCGCTGCCTCCCAAAAAAGCCTCCATGGAAGGGCAGCGTAGACCATCACCCCAACTACAAGCGTCGCTCAGGCCGATGATCAGGCTCCCTATGAGAGCTAAGATGAGGCCGACGATGATGGAGCGTGAGGGTCTTTCCCGTAAGATTATTGGTGACAAGAGGGCGACAAATAAAGGCGCAGTTTGAACCAATACAACAGAACTGGCCACCGAGGTGTATTCGAGCGAGGTGATCCATGTAACGAAGTGGATCGAAAGGAAAACGCCTGAAATTAATGTCAGGGATACTTCACGTTTATTCATCGCTTGAAGATCGTTGCGGTATCGAACGAAGAGCACCGGGGATAGAATCAAAGACGCAATGCTTAATCGATAGGCCGCAATGACCAACGAAGGCGCCTCGGATTGGGCGAAGCGGATAAGGATCGAAGCTGTAGAAGCTGCCATTATGGCGAGGGTTAATCCAATGACCGGAGGGATATCAGCTCCATCATGGGAGTGAGGATTGTCGATTGGTAGAATTCGATCTTCGGTCATCATAATCTTGACAAAATACGATTCGGAGGTCTACAATCGCTTCGGAATGGATTTGATTCATGTCTTGCGATAGTACTGGATTTGCCCAGTAGGGTCAACCCGTTATTCGAATTCTATCGGTAAGGAGATGAGGAAACATGACGTACGAACTACCTAAACTGCCGTATCCTTATGATGCACTTGAGCCCTACATCGATGCGAGAACAATGGAGATCCACTACTCAAAGCATCATGCCGGATATGTGAACAAACTAAATGCTGCACTGGAAGATTTCCCGGATTTACATGCAAAGCCGATTGAGGAGCTTCTCCAGAATCTGAACGCCGTTCCTGAGGAGATCAGAACTGCGGTTCGAAACACCGGCGGTGGACATGCCAACCATATGTTGTTTTGGAAGAACATGGCGCCCGGTGCAAGTGATAAACCTTCAGGCACATTGGCTGATGCCATCGTTCAAAGTTTCGGCGATTTTGACGCTTTCAAGGATCGATTCTCATCAACAGCTTCGGGCCATTTTGGAAGTGGTTGGGCATGGTTAGTGCTTGATGGTTCTGGTGGTTTGAAGGTGCTTTCCACAGCCAATCAAGACACGCCACTCTCCGATGGATTGAAACCCATCCTCACGATTGACGTTTGGGAACACGCGTATTATTTGAACTATCAGAACCGGAGACCTGACTTTATCACAGCATGGTGGAACGTTGTGAACTGGGATCAGGTCACCCAGTTATATGAAACTTTTCTGGGGTAATCAGGCGAGGGGTTGAGGCTCCTCGCCTATAGATCATACTGGAGGATCAAAATATGACTCATATCATCAGCAGCTTATGCCTCCGTGATGCCGGATGTGTTGATGTTTGTCCGGTAGAGTGCATCGTGCCAGGCAAACCAGTCGAGCAGTGGCCATGGTACTACATTGACCCAGACACATGCATCGACTGTGGGGCCTGCATCCCGGAATGCCCTTATGAGGCGATCTTTACCGAGGAGGAGATCCCAACAGACTTCACCGCACAAGGTGGCGAAGTTCAGAGCATGCCTGCTGGAACCTCAGGTTTCGAGACCGTCTACGATGGCGAAAATCACCATGGTGAACCAGTACACCTGGAGCACACCCGCGTCTTAGAGGCTGGCGAGGTGGTTGACCTAACCCCTGACATTCAACCAAATTACGATTTCTTCCAAAGCGGGCCCGGTTACACTGCGCTAGAAGATTGATGGTGACCACCATGCCACGCGAGAGGGAGCCCATCGGCTCCCTCTTTGTGACTCTGCCCATGTAACTCTCGACAAGCGATTGGTCGACAGTTGGATGGATACGAAAGAGTGCACTGAAAAGACTGCCCTCAAGAAGTAGACGGTATATGTTGGGGCGCGGATTGCACCCCAACATGTACCGTTGTGTTTTCGCAGTTGACCTTTTTTTAAATGGCGTCATGAGAAGGATAACAAAGATGAGTGAAACCACGCGGGTAGAGATGGATTCCATGGGTGAGGTGCGTTTGCCTGGCGATGCGTTGTATGGAGCCCAAACCCAGCGCGCAATTGAAAACTTCCCAATCTCTGGTCTTCGGCCATGGAGAGCGTTCATCTGGTCGATGGCGATGATTAAGCGCGCGGCGGCCGAGGTTCATCGTGAACTGGCCTTGATCGATGAAGCTAGAGCCGAGGCGATTGCCACTGCTGCACAGGAAATCATCGACGGGAAATGGAATGATCAATTTGTGGTCGATCCGTTTCAGGCCGGCGCCGGTACAAGCCATAATATGAATACTAACGAAGTCATCGCAAATAGAGCGACACAAATCATGGGCGGTGAACTTGGCGAATACCGCGTCCATCCGAATGACCATGTCAATCTGGCTCAATCGACCAACGATACGATACCAACCGCTATACGGCTTGGATGTTTATGGCGCCTGGAAGAACTAATAGGGGTTGTGGAAGGGCTCGCTCAAGCCCTGGGTGACAAAGCGCTTGAGTTTAACGACATCGTGAAGTCGGGACGCACTCACCTCCAGGATGCGGTCCCCATCCGTCTCGGCCAAGAGTTCGGCGCCTATTCACGGGCAGTCGAGCGAGATACCGATCGTATCCAGCGTGCTGCGGAGGGATTACGACGGTTAGGAATTGGTGGGACTGCGACTGGAACCGGTCTGAATGCCCATCCGGAATATCACAGCAGGATGGTGGGTCGACTCGAGGAACTAACCGGTTTTCGCCTATTTGAATCGGACGACCTTTTCGAAAGTATGCAATCGATGGCTGATATGGCGGATTTCTCGGCCGCGCTTCGCACACTGGCGATCACATTAACGCGCATTGCCAACGATTTCCGGCTGCTGTCCTCGGGACCAGCCAGTGGTCTGGATGAGATTAGATTACCGGCTGTCCAACCAGGCTCAAGCATCATGCCCGGCAAAGTAAACCCTGTAGTTGCGGAAATGCTTAACATGGCGATGTTTCACGTAATGGGTTGCGATACAACCGTCGCTTTGGCGTCTCAAGCAGGTCAATTGGAATTAAATGTCATGATGCCAGTTATCGCGCATAACCTGTTTGAGATGATGCAGGTTGTCATTGGATCAGTGCGAGTCTTTACCGAGAGCTGTGTGCAAGGGGTCCGAGCGAATCAGATAAAGGCTGAAAGCTGGCTGATGAAGAATGTTATCGTTGTCACCGCTCTTAACCCTCTCATCGGTTATGCCGCTGGTGCGATATTGGCGAAGGAAGCCGTAGAGCAGGATGAGAGTATCCGACAGGTTGCCATTCGCAAAGCCGCTGCGGGAGAATTACATCACGCAAATCAGGATCGTAAGGTGACACAGGAAGAGGTCGAATCTGCGCTCAGTGATTTAAGACGCCTTACAGATGGTGGGATCTTCGGATAACACGTAGGCTTCGCTGAATATACTCTCTTCCCACCGGGGAGAGGTTGAGTGAGGTGAGATTCAAAGCAAACCCTTACACTCACATTCACCCCTTTTCCTCAGGCCAGAGGGAATCTTATTCCTACCGGTTATATGCAAATGTCGAATAAATAGATCAGGGGCGGCGTTGCCCCGCCCCTACACATAATGGAAATCGACTCTGCAGCCTTCTTATGCTGGTTCTTTCAAATTACTCCCATGTTTGCGAAGAGCTCTTCGCCTAACGAGGGGTAATCTCCAACCACCTTCACCGCCGACTCGAATATCGCGCCGCTGAAACCTCCACCAGGCGATCAACGCAAACACCGCTGATACGGCCAACATGCCACCCAGCCACTCCCAATTTATTCCTCTCACAGCATCACCGCCTTGGTAATAGTTAAGCGGTGTGTACTTGACGATCGTTTTGAGATCCTCATTGATATTGGCAAGTCCTGTGAGGAGAAAGTTAGCGACCAGAAGACCTCCTGAAAGAGCTCCAGCGGAGCGACTTGAAGGTAGAAGCAAGCTAAGTACGGCTGCAAGCGTACCAAAGAGGATCAGCACTCCGTAGAGGGGCAGGAATGGTCTTAAGAACTCGATCCACGTGAGTTCTAAGTCTGTGCCTCCAGATGGAATTGCCCAGCTGAGCCACCCGATCAATAGGATCACCGCCGTGGCTGTCATAAATCCCAATAACCGACCTAAGAAGAGTGATGTGCGGCTTATTGGATGAGCCATGACCAAGTCAAGGATGCCTTTTTCTTCATCAGCAGCCACCAAACTAGCGCCCGCACTGGCGGCGAAGATACCGATGATGAACGTCATATACGTGAAATAATAGATATCAATATAGCCTATCGGAGTGGTGATCGCCATAAAGTCGCCGAAAAAAGCCATAATCTCAGGAGGATAGCTCGCAATCAATTGCTCAAATCCTTCAATGCCGACAATGGAATCGAAGAGTGAAACCATTAGTACGCCATAGATTGCCAAACCGATCCCCCATCCAATAATCTGACCGCGCAGTCGACGTAGCGAGTGTTTGAATTCAGAGAACATCTGCCATTGCCTCCTAATCGCCAGCCTTGTAATAAGTAAGGAAGATCTCTTCCAATGAGGGGTGTTCGGTCTCTAGATCGCTAACTGGGAATTCAGCGAGAGCCCGGATAAGATCATCCATCTCCCCTTCTACTTGTAACCTAATGTTGTTACCGTTGCTCTGTGAGAGTATAGAAACACCTTCTATAGATGTTAAGGGGGCAACATCGACTGGCTGTCTAAAGCGTATCCGAACGCGACGCATAACCATGCTGACAAGCTGACTGGGTTCGGCCTCTTCAACGATTACACCTTCTCGGATGATCGCCACTCGTTCAGCGAGAGCCTCGGCTTCACTCATGATATGTGTTGAAAAGAAAACTGTCGCACCATTATTCTTCGCTTCTCTCAACAAACGGTAAACCTCCTGCTGCATAAGTGGATCGAGGCCAGCAGTAGGCTCATCGAGTAAAAGGATCTTGGGGCGGGGCATGAGAGCTTGAACGACCCCTACCTTTTGTTTGTTACCCTTAGAGAGATTCTTAATTGGCATAGCAAGGTCCAATTCAAGTCGATCCGCTAGCTCATGTACGTAGTTCCAATCGATCCGATTACGACGCAGGTCGCTGTAATAGCGTAATTGGTTCTCGACCCTGAGATTGGATTCCATGCTCAGCTCACCTGGTAGGTAACCAACTTGCGCGCGAACCCATACCGGATCTTCCTGTGGGTCTTTTCCCAGGATGCTGATGGTTCCACCCTGAGGTCGGATGAGATCAAGCATACAACGGATGGTTGTGGTTTTTCCCGCTCCGTTGGGGCCTAGGAAACCAAAGATTTCACCCTGCTTTACCTCCAGGTCAACCCCTCGCAGCGCCTGAACATAGCCATAGGATTTGATTAAACCTTTGATGAGAATGGCGGTCGAATCATTCATGAGACTCTCCAATTTTTGATCTTGGGTGGGAATATATACAATGTAAACCCATTGATGTTTTCATTCCAACCTACCTTCAGACAATTGCCTGACATTCCTCGGACATGAGGGAGAACTTGATAAACCGTTCTTCGATAACACATTCTTTACTGTGATGTATTCCCTTCTTATCTCTGGATATCAGTTCTTTTGTATATCTGAAAGCATCTAATGAGCTCGGAAACTACGAGCGCCTGAGTTGGGTTATCCTCATGATTTCTTGAGTAATCATTTAGGCTCCTGCAATTCCAGCGATCAAACGCCATACTTGTGCAACGGCAAAAGTCACAGCGAAACCAAGCACAAGTGGTAACAACCCAGAGACTGCTGTCCACTTCAAACTGCCAGTCTCTTTATAGATGGTGAATAGGGTGGTGCTGCAAGGATTATGGAGCAGGCTGAAGAGCATCAAATTTACAGCAGTTAAAAGCGTCCAACCTCCAGATGAGAGGATTGACAATGTGGCGGACGCGGATTCAAGCTCGAACATCACGCCTGCTCCAGCACCAAGACCATGAAGCCCAGTGACCATGACTGTAAGCATAAGCACCGTCGGAATGACGATCTCATTCGCCGGGATCGCGAGAACATATGCCAAGAGGATGACACCGTTCAAGCCCAAGAAAAGACCAAAAGGGTTAAGAAGATCGATGAGGTGTTCAGCGATGTTTAACTCACCGATATGGAGATTCGCGCTTAGCCAGATAAGCGCACCAGCAGGCAGGGCAAATACGACAGCTCTCCATAACACAAAGATGGTGCGGTCGATAAGGGAGGTGTAGATTGTTTGAAGGATGCGAGGGGGTCGATAGGGAGGAAGTTCGAGACTGAAGGTTGATACTTGCCCTCTTAGCCACGTTCTGGAGAGGAACCATGAAACTGCGAATGTAATGAAAACACCCAGAAGCGCGATGGCGATAACTGACAAAGCTGAAATTAAACCAGCCAGGTGCGCAGGGACGAGTGTTCCGATGAAGATTGTGGCGATCAGAATCTGTGTCGGCCACCGGCCATTACATAGAGCAAAATTATTGGTGATGATGGCTATCAAACGCTCCCTCGGGCTATCGATGATCCGCGTCGCGATCACCCCAGCGGCGTTGCAACCAAATCCCATCATCATGCTTAAGGCTTGTTTCCCATGAGCACCAGTACGCTTGAAGATCTTGTCGAGATTGAATGCCATACGCGGTAGGTACCCGAAATCTTCAAGCAATGTGAACAGTGGGAAAAAAATGGCCATAGGTGGCAACATTACGCTGATGACCCAGGCTGTGGCTAAATACATGCCATCGATGAGCAGGCCGCTCAACCATAGGGGCATTCCAATCTCTACCGCTCCGTCTCTTAGAATCGGGTAAATTGTATCCAGTAGGAATGAAGCGATAAGCTTTGAGGGGACATTCGCACCTGAGATTGTGATCCAAAAAATTAATGTAAATAGGAACACCATGAGAGGGAATCCCCAAATCTTGCTGGTTACTACGCGATCGATGGCGCGATCCAGATCAAACCTTGGCCTTTCATCTGGACGCGTCACAGCTCGCTCAGCAATCCGTGCGGCATCGGTATAAATCGCTTCAACTACCCTCTCGTGGATATTGCCACCGCTCTCCCAACGGAGTGATTTTGCGGTTTTCAGAATATCGTCCGGGGTTAATTCACTCATTTCGTCCACTAAACTGCCTCAACACCCAAGTCTCGAATTCTCTCAGATCGATCCTGAATCCCATTGCTTAAATCTCCTAGTTCGCCTTCAGTAATCGCCTGTGCGATACGCTCATCTCCATCTAGTAGACGCAGCGCGACCCAACGTGTATTTGGAACGCCAGGGAAAACCATCTCGATCTGCTTGGAAAGTTTTATTACAGCTTGTTGGAGATCCGGAGAAAGGTGCTGGATGCGGTGAGGCTTGTTCGCGATTCGACCGGAAGCCATTTCAGCGATGGTTTGTACCAATAGATCCAAACCCTCACCGTAGCGAGCCGCCGTCGGTACAACAGGTACACCAAGATCACGTGCTAATCGACGGTGATCGACCTGCAAACCATGTCGGCGAGCCTCATCCATGAGATTCAGACAAATGACGACCCTCTCGGTTATCTCAAGAATTTGTAAGACAAGATTAAGATTACGTTCAAGACGTGTTGCATCAACAGTTATAACCGTGACATCCGGTCGACCAAACAGGATAAAGTCACGTGCTATTTCTTCATCAAGTGCGGTGGAGAGCAGAGAATAGGTGCCTGGCAGGTCGACCAATTTATATGTTTGTCCGTCGTATTTGAAACCACCTTCTGCTCGAGTCACTGTTTTTCCAGGCCAATTCCCAGTGTGTTGCCTGAGTCCCGTCAAAGCGTTGAAAACCGTACTCTTCCCAGTATTGGGATTCCCTGCTAATGCAACGACAAAATCCCACTCATCCATCTCGACGCCAAGTTTTAATAAATAGGCCGCATGATGTACCGGACAGGTTTCACAAGCAGCTGAAGAAGCTGGAGTCTTTTCCGATATCATGGGGTTTCCTCTTCTATGCGAGTAATTTGTATCAGGCGGGCTTGTTCCTCACGGAGTGCGATTAGCGCATCACGGACACGATAAGCCATAGGGTCACCAGCACTGCTGGAGTATTCAGCTTGGATCACTGTTCCAGGAAGAACGCCTAGATCCATCAATCTTCTACGTTCTAACCCTCGACAGGCTGGAGAGATCCGTAAGACCTTGCCCATCTCCCCTGGTCTTAATGTGCTCAATCGGTCACCTATTGGATAGCAAGGGGCTTGATCTTCGGGTATAGGGATTACTGTGATGTTATCGGCAACGATCGGTGCTAGGACATGTTCGTCGCCGTTGGCCCAAAAACGAAATCGCTGTAGTGTCTTCTCGACTACTCGCACAAGCATTCCTGGATGTAAACCCTCAGCTACCAATTGGGCATAGACCATCTCTGGTTCGTCTTCGAGGTGGATTATTTGAGCCAGCACATTGTCTTCTACCTCGGTGAGATGAATGCCTTTTCCCTCAACTATTTCCCCCTCGGAGGTTGGTATGGGATCACCATGTGGATCGTGGGTTGGATGACCGAGTTGGGCGGAGAGGATATCTGCATCTTCGGGTGTAATTTGATGTTCGTAACGATCTGCTCGAAGATGCCATTCAGACTCAGCAAAACCAGTTTCATCAGCGAGATATCGCTCCCACAGACGATGTGCGCGGAGGATATGAAGTGCCGATTGACGTCCACTGGATGTGAGATGAGGTGATCCTCCTTCACATCGCACCAGGTTGCCCGACTCCATCTTCGTCAATAGTTCGGAAGCAAAGTTTGGATGGATCTGGAGAGCACCAGCGACACTTTGTACAGAGGGGTTTTGGTCAGCCATCTCACAGTTAAAGATATGCTTGAGTATATCCTCCATGAGGACGCGCTCAGTCATCTTCCTTGTATGCCTCCAGCGAGAGATAAGCCCGCGATCTGGCCAAAACAAGACCAACCCGATGAAAACCAGGGCAATCGATATGAGAAGTGAGATGAGGGGATCAACCATATTGACTTCCTATTTAATTGACCATGATCTAGATTCCATAGAAAAGGAAAGCGATGGTAGCTTTGGCTAATATATAATTTAGCCTTAACTAATTTTATGGATTATGATTTTATTTGTCAAGTAAGAGATAGCTCCCAGGCAGGCGATATAATGATGGCATGATGTACCCAGAATGTATCCGATTGCGCAAAGATCAGTGGCGTGCCATGATGGAGCATGTTCTCAGTTGCTTGCCAGAGGAAGCGTGCGGTCTATTAGGGGGGGAAGGCAACAATGTCCTTTCTGTGCGACCGGTTAAAAACATCTCTAAGAGCTCATATCGTTTCAGAATGGACCCCAGCGAACAAATCAAGGCCATGTTCGAGATCGAGGAGCAAGGTCATCAAATCGTTGCCATATACCACTCGCACCCTGTGGGCCCCGAAGTTCCCTCTGAGTTGGACAAGAATGAAGCCGCGTATCAAGAAGCCGCTTATCTCATTTGGTACCCATCCGGTGAGAAGTGGAACTGCCGTGCGTTCGTCATGATGGCTGAAGGGTATGAAGAAATCCCAATCGAGTTGGATCCATGAGGAACCCCTGGAACTCGATGGTGTTTTCTGGTATGCAGATGAGCCCTCGCGAGGAGAAATAAAGCGATGCAGATAGTGACAGTAGTTGCTGCTTTGGTTGGAGCTTACCTACTTGGTTCAATCCCAGTTGGTTTATTAATCGTGAGGTTGGTTCGGGGCCGAGATATCCGATATTGGTTCAGCGGTAGAACTGGCGGCACAAATGTGATGCGAATGGCTGGTTTTTGGTCCGGTTTATTCACGACGTTAACTGATGTAGGGAAAGGCTTTTTAGCCGTGTGGCTGGGTCGCTCGCTGATAGAAGGATCTGTGTGGGTTGTGATCGCCGCAGGCTTGTTGGCAATCGTGGGGCACAACTACTCGATCTTTCTTGTTCAGTTTAAAGAAGGCCGGCTTCATTTCCATGGAGGAGCAGGAGGTGCCACGACGACCGGTGCTTCAATGGGGCTTTGGCTGCCTTCAGTATTAATCATTACCCCGATTGCTTTTATCTTTGCCTACGGTGTTGGGTACGCTTCCCTAGCGACCATAAGCATTGCTCTGACAGCAACCCTGATTTTTCTTTGGCGGGCTATTGCGCAAGTGGGACCGTGGGCTTATGTTGTTTTTGGTGTTCTCGCGGAGGGTTTATTGCTGTGGGCCCTTCGTCCGAACATCGGCCGATTGTTGCGGGGGGAGGAGCGACTCATCGGCTGGCGAGCTCGACGGGGTGGTCGCTAAAAGTCTCTTTATCTATTCGTTTATCACCTCCAACTCAGATAATAATATTCTTCTTGGAAAGGCGTATCTCACGAGTTAAGCCAACATGAGGACGGCCGTTAGACCGATAACACCGACGATGATGAATTCAATAATCCTGATTCTCCCAAGCATGCCTTCCTCGTGAGCCAGTGCCAAACCATTCCCTAA
>Ga0111172_1028_pt1 | contig 38012 bp, 31 predicted proteins | sample DeeMarSWOR324_28_FD_80233 | JGI IMG/M metagenome (GOLD analysis project Ga0111172, IMG submission 80233) | Anaerolineae bacterium SM23_ 63 | reverse complement strand
AATTGTGGGCAGACGACCACCATGGCTAAGAATTCCTCGTCAAGTGATCGAGCCAGCTGCAAGGCTTATCGACTGGGTACGCCCTGTAATCACCCTACCGTTCAATAGCAGCCAATTGCGACGCAGTTGTCAGTACCTCTATTGCGACACATCCAAAGCACAGAAGGAACTCGAGCTGCCCCAACCGCTCCCATTTCGCCAAGCTGCTCAGGATGCGTATGACTGGTACCTCGAACAAGGAATGATTTAGTCAAAGAAACTGGCCAAGATATAATTATCTACCAGATCTAAGGAGGATCCCCATGACTGAGTTAAAGATTTCTCAAGTTCAAAGTAAAGATGATTTGATGGATTTCATCCACTTCCCTTGGGAGGTCTACCGCGAAAATCGCTACTGGGTGCCACCTTTGCTCTCTGAACGGGTCGAGTTCCTCGATCCGGAACACAATCCTTTTTTCGAACATGCGACCGTAGAGTATTACCTTGCACACCGAGGACCCAAAATTGTTGGTACCATCGCTGCCTTCACCAATGATTTGTACAACGATTTCCAAGGTGTGAACACGGGGTTCTTCGGTTTCTTCGAGGTTTTAGAGGATCAAGAGGCTGCCTCGGCGTTATTTCAGCAAGCTGATGAGTTTGCCTCGCGTGCTGGACACGACTCTATCTTGGGTCCCGCGCAATTCTCAACCAATGATGAGGTTGGGATGTTGGTTGATGGCTTTGATGGCGTACCGCGGGTCCTCATGCCCTATAATCCTCCTCGTTACATGGATTACGTTGAAGCAGCCGGGTATCAGAAGGCTATGGACCTATGGTCATACAAAATTGAGTTAGAGAATTTCTTACAAAACCTTCCACCCAAACTGGTGCGAGTGGTCGATAAGGTTAAAGCGCGGCGAAACCTCCTCGTACGAACGATCAATATGAAGGATTATGACCAGGAGGTTGAGCGCTTTAAGCGTGTTTACAACAGCTCCTGGGAGCGTAACTGGGGATTCGTGCCATTGACCGATCCTGAGATCGAACACATGGCGGCGGGTATGAAATCGATGCTAGATCCAAACATTGTGCTAATGGTAGAACGCGAGGGCGAGGTTATTGGAGTGGCGCTTGCTCTGCCGGATTTATGTCAGCCTTTGCACAAAGCCTATCCTCGACCCGGTACACCGGAGATCTTGTCCATGCTGAAATTAGCTTGGCATTGGAAGGTGCGAGGGGGTATTGAATGGATGCGGGTGTACGCTCTGGGAGTGATGCCTGAATATCGCGGATTGGGCGTCGATGCTTTGATGTACCTCGAGGTTGCAAAGAACGCCAGTCGTAGGGGATACACCTATGCAGAAGGAAGCTGGATTCTCGAAAATAATATGATGACGAATCGCGCTGTCCAATTAATCGGTGGAAAGGTTTATAGGACACATCGAGTGTATGAGAAGAGGTTATAGAAGCGATTACCGATAGGAGATCGGGAGTCTAACAACCGAGTTTACTAACTTTCACTTTCATTTCATTGAACCGCTCGCTCCCGGCCGAGGCTGAGGTACAAGCCTCGGCCTTAATTCCTCTGCGATCTCTGATAAACGACTGAATATATCTGACGTGATCTCAAGGCGTAGAACCTCAGCGATGTGTTGAGTCCAGCCATGGAGGAAGTACAACCAGCCATCTTCCACCGTTAGATTTCGCGGACTAACCTGGGCTATGGCTTGATACCAAAAATCAAGCTCGCCTCTGTAGTTTATCTCCCATGCTATCCCCTTCCGAGGGAACAGCCCCTTATCCGTGATAGGAGAACCCGGTCGATCCTTGCCAAGCCCAGTTGCGTTGATGACAACACTTCCTTCGGCTAACCCTGCCATTATCTCGTCATTGTGCTTTGGGTCCTCATTGCATATGTACTCGAAATTAATGTCTGTGTTTAAGTTCTCGACCATCAATTGAAGCTGATCAAGCCGAGGTTTAGATCGGTTGACAACCACGATGCGCTTCGGCCGATCCCCAAGGTCCTCCTTGTGTATGAAATGCAAGCAAATCGCCTTGCCTGATCCACCAGCTCCGAAGATGAGCACCTCACCCCCCATACGGCCAAAGTAGCCCTCACCCAACATGGCATCTAAGCTCATACCTGAGGTGAGAGGGTCCTTTGCATGACCTATAAGCATCCCATTTCGCTTTGACACACAAGAGATCTCCCCTGTGATTTCTGCCGAGGGATGGAGAACATCAAACATATCCCCTGCAGCTTCGAGAATATCGATCTTATGTGCAGTGATCAATCCGCCCAACGAAAGTGGATCATTTTTAATTTGAGCGACCGTCTGTCTATATGCTTGACGCTGATCATGTAATGCATGATCAACACCTTCCATGATAATTTCAGGTCGACCGAGAGCTTCCATCCAGAGAGGGAATATATCTATGATCGAGGATTGCCTCGTGGTTACACCGACAAAATAGAAAGTCGGCACTGATTTTTGAATAATCTGATAATCTAAACTTCCACTTTGATCCATCGAACTAGTTTGCCTTTAGAAGATTACAGAAAAACATCCCAAGCACGATGAGGATGAGCTATCAGATATCAAGATAGAAATTCTGTGATAGATCGTAATGAAACACAGCTTTCCTCGCATCCAGCCAGAGGCCACTCAGAAAAAAACCTCTATCTATTGATCTTTATCGTACCCTCTGCACCTCTCTGACAAACGCTTTCGCTCGTTCGGTAATCTCTTCAAAACGCCCCTCCAAAGCCCAGGCGCTTGGGCAAAGCGCGCTTCCAGCTCCAACAGCAAAAGCTCCGGCGGCGAACCATTCTCCGATGTTTTCGATGTTTACACCGCCAGTGGGCATGATTGGAATGTTTGGGAAAGGGCCGCGGAGACTTTTTAAATACTTGGGGGTTCCTAACGACCCTGGATACAGTTTAACAACATCAGAACCCAGGTGATATGCTTTCATGATCTCAGATGGGGTAAAGGCTCCGATCATTGTAACCAACCCGGTAGCTATCATCGCTTGAGCTAGATGCTCCTCACAATGAGGGCTCACAAGAAAACGAGCCCCGGCTTTCACCGCCTGTTCGACATGTTCGACCGTGGTCAAAGTTCCCATTCCCAACAAAATCTGGCTTCCGTACGTCTCATCCAAAATTCTAACTACCTCAGAAGCTTGTGGGGTCGTGAAAGTGATCTCTATCCCATACACACAACCGAGGATGAGGGCCTCTACCATCTTCAATGTCAATTCAAGGGACGGACCTCTGACCACAGCAAGTAAACCAAGGGTAGAAATCCTGGATAAAGTGTCATCTCTGCTCATGTGAACTCCCGGTTAGCTAAACCACACGATAGACAGGTTCTTCACCCTGTAATACCGATAAACAATCTTTTACTGCCATCCAACCCATCGCATTCATTGCGTCATCAGTATGCGAACCCATATGGGGAGTAGCGATGACTTGAGGCAACGATAATAGTGGATGTTTTTTGGCTGGAGGTTGATCACAAAAGACATCCAATGCAGTACCACGTAGCTTACCGCTTTCTAGTGCATCTTGCAGGGCTTCTTCATCCACTAATTCAACTCTTGCTGTGTTGATTAGGAATGATCCTTGTTTCATCTTATCCAAAATATCAGCGCCAATCATTCCATGAGTTTCAGGCAAGAAAGGCAAATGCAATGACAAGAAATCTGATTCGCTCACCAACTCTTCTAGAGAAACGAATTTCACACCAAAGCTTTCAGCAAATGAGATATCTGGCACTGGATCGTATGCTAGGATTGTGCATTCAAAGCCAGCCAACCTTTGCGCGACCTGCTTTCCAATGGAGCCAAAACCAAACAAACCGATAACCTTACCTTTCAGTGTGACACCTGGCAACCGAGGCCACTCCCCGGCTTTCGTCGCATTGACTGCAGAAGGGATCATCCTTGCGAGAGAAAGTAGTAACCCGATGGTCAATTCAGCAACTGACACTGCGTTTGCTCCGGGCGTGTTTGTGACGACAATTCCTCTCTCCTTTGCGATCTCCAAATCGACATTATCACAACCCACTCCATATCGGGAAATCACTCGCAACTTATTTGCACGATCAAAAACAGCACGATCGATCAAATCCAAACCAGCGATGTAGCCGTCTACATCTGCAATGAGAACGCTTAACTCCTCGGATGTATATGGTTGACCCGAAGTATTGTAGATCACCTCTTCTACCTGTTGCTCAAGGTAGGACCGAATATCTGGATTTGCTTTCCCAAAGGTAGTCGGAGTAACCAAGATACGGCAGTTCTTAAGATCCTCCATCATCTTCTCTCCGGGGGGAGCCACCTTGGATTATCTACGATCTCATATGTGTCACCCCCATCAAGGATAAGCTTACGAAATCCATGTTCCTCGATCGACTTGTAATCATGCCCAGCATGGGCTGGATAGGCAAAAAACAGGATGAGATCACCATCAAGACTCGTATTTACTGATCGATGTGCCCAACGTGGAGGGACAAAGGTTACCGAGCCAGAATAGAACTCCTCTACAGCCCAATCCCCCTCGAGTGATTCCATCACCAACACTCCCTCACCATCGAGGCAATAATATAACTCAGCTGTCTCTAGTACGCTATGGAAATGACCTTTGGTCATAAAAAACTCATCTCCCACCTTCCCAGGATGAATCACAGTTACTCCAAAGAGAAGCTCTCCAGGTAGTTCAGGGCGACGAATTTCAAAGACTTCGTAGAGCAGCATATCAGCGACATTTAGGGCATCATGATATGCGTCTTGGTCATGGAATTGATTTTTAAGTGCAGAGAGGTGGCGAGTGATGTGATGATCGTATCTTGATGGAATAGCCTGCGGACCAAGAAGCTGAAGAGTGAAAGGTCGGTTGACCATCGATACCCCTCCAACACATTATGCCGACTATGAGCATCTTTCTCTTAATCTTAAGGAATTCGACTACTAATCCTCAGGCGAAATCTACACTTCGTTCTGATAGATTTTGGTTGGGGAAAGCGAAATCGTTTATGCAGAACGCTTGGCTTGATATTGTATACCGATCTTGATGTTGGTTTGATCCTAATTAATAGCCCTGGTTTAACTTTTGGAGATCAGAACCAAGATCGATCAACTCAGATCCTCGATTAATAGTTGTTTCACCCGATCGCAGCATTTGAATTCGTTGCAGCTTCACAAAATCGGAGACACCCTCTGCAGTACACAAATACTCTGCCAGAAGAAATTTGAAGTGCAGTCTAAAATCCCATCAGCGGAATTGGGGTGAAGACCAGGACGAATACGATTAATCCAAAGATCGCCAAAGTTTTCCGTCGGTTATCAAGCGGCGTAATATCGTTCAAAGGTTGAGCATAGATCCGTCCAAGAAAGAAGATCAGCCCAGCCCATAATAACCAACCCCACCAAAAAACACCCAATATAACCAAGGCCACGATGATAAAGGGCACTAGCTTTGCTGCACGACGACCAAAGAGGACGTAGCTGATGTGACCGCCATCCAACTGGCCTGCAGGAATGAGGTTCAGGGCGGTTACCAATAGACCCGCCCAACCTGACCATGCAAGTGGGTGCATAAAAACATCGAGACCTCCGTAAGGTAATGGAAGACCGATGAAGAAGTAACGCACCCAATACAGGATGGGATCGACTCCTCCGAAGCTCACTGGCGCTGGTAAAAGCCTACCTTTAACAAGATATTTCAGCGCCAAGTAAAGGATGGAATTTCCTTCCAACGCCTGATTCTGCCACGCTTCAGGGGTCAAGGGCAGCGTGCCCAATTCTGAGAGCGAGAGCCCAAGGATCAAGATTGGAATTGCGACGACCAAACCAGCTAGCGGACCCGCTAAACCGATATCCAACAACACTCGTTTATTCTTCGGAGGTTCTTTCAAGCGGATAGCTGCCCCAAGCGTCCCAAATGGACTGAAGGGAAAGGGGATAAAGTAGGGAAAGGATACCGCTGTCTTGTGATATCTCGCTGCGAGGTAGTGACCAAACTCGTGCGCAAGCAAGATGGCAAGCATACTCACTGCGAATGGTATGCCCCTTTGAATCTCTCGCAGGGGAAAGAGGAAAACCTCAAGCGTGGTTTCAGGGATCGGTCCCCGGTAGCCATACATGGCTCCAGCAAAGAGCATACTGAACAGCGTCAGCATGAACAACCCGAGGTTGATCCATGGGTTGGACGGTTGAGGAATGATGATGCCTGGGAACGCTAGAATGACATCTTCATCGCCATCAGATCGTAATGCTAATGTTGTCTCTTCACGCTGAAAGATGGGATGAAGACGATCATACGCTTCGTCCGCATCAAAATACAATCTGCCCCGAAATCGAGCAGCGAACCGATGTTCCGCGCCGCCTGAGGTCATCTCACGAACCGACATAACTTGTCGAACCGCTGGGAGTAAACGGTCTACCACTTCCAACGTACCCTCCATTTGTTGCGACTCCATCATCGTCCTAATAAACAATAAGGCGGGAGTGGATGGGAGTCGAACCCACCGCGGCCCGTTCTACAGCCCGCCACCGGTTTTGAAGACCGGGGAGCCCACCGGGACCCAACCACTCCCTCGCGAAACTCAAGGATACCGTATCGATCATGGGGAATCAAGGGAAGATTATTAAGAAGCTTGCCTCGATCAAACGCGTCCTCATTCACAATTCCCTTTCGATCTATGTGGGCTTACATATCGTATTTACTGCTACAATGTTACCCATATAGGAAGGTAGTGATGAAGAGACTGCAGGATAAGGTCGCCATCATCACCGGTGGCGGTCGTGGGATTGGTCGGGCCATTGCACTTGGATTTTCGCAAGAAGGCGCTCATGTTGTGATTGCCTCCCGATCCGAATCCGAACTAGAAGACGTGGCCACGGAAATCATCCAAACCGGACAATCTGTCATCCCAATCGTATGTGATGTCACCGATGAGGATCAAGTAAAGACATTGGTTGCTGAAACTCTAGATACATTCTCTCAGGTCGATATTCTGGTCAACAATGCCGGTACGGGTGCAATGCGTCCTGTTTGGGGAACCCCGAAGGGAACCTTCGAGTCGATCTTAGCGGTTAACCTGATCGGCACATTTCTCTGTACCAAGCACGTTTGGCGACCAATGCGAGACGCCGCTGGCGGTTCGATCATCAATGTCTCCTCGATGGGAGGATTAGAAGGGTATCCATTGCTTTCAGCTTATTGTGCCAGCAAATTCGGTCAGATTGGATTCACTAAAGCTTGTGCCGAGGAGGGAAAGCGAGATAACATTCGAGTGAACGCCATCGCGCCTGGCAAGGCTGATACCGCCTTTCGTGCCCAGATCAAAGAGAATAAGTCACAGATGCTGAAGGCCGATGATCATGTCGGCATCTGTATCTTCTTGGCCTCAAACGAGTCACAATACATCAATGGACAGGTAATACCGATCGAGTGGTATGGTCCTGAGGTTATGAGAGAATGATTCTCCAGGCTTTAGATCATCGGAAGGCTGATTTCAAGAGTCAATACCTGAGTAAATTTAAAATCTCTCGCCTCACAATTCTGGGAATCCTCATCTGTCTATCCTTTCCAACAACAGCATGTGCACCTCCTGGGACAATCCAACCGACCCATACACCCCCTCCGAGCCGCACGCCTATCAAGCTTGGACCGACGTCCACGATGTCCCCCGTACCACCAACTGCAGTTCCACCCATCCCCTCTCCTACGTTGATCCCCATTCCTCCCATCTCCGACGAGGATTGGAGTCGAGGCTCTGAGGACGCCTCATTCACATTCGTGGTGTACTCCGACTTCCAGTGACCCTTTTGCGCACAACTTGCACCCGTGTTGGTGCAGTTAGAGGAATGGCATCCTGAGGACATACGAACGGTTTATCGCCATTTCCCCCTGCTGACAATCCACGATAAAGCCTCCCTTGCTGGCCAAGCGGCGGAGGCAGCTGGAGCTCAGGGATCATTCTGGGCGATGCATGATGTATTGTTCACTCAATACAACGAGTGGACAGGGCTCTCCCCCGAGGAGTTCAAGCAATGGTTGAACATCGCTGCTGAGGAACTCGAACTTGATGTCCAGCGATTCCAGAACGATATTGAAAGTGGTCGATATGCAGCAGAGATGGAAGATGCTTTTTTTCAAGGGATCGCTTCAGGGATCCTCGCAACCCCCTTTTTATTCCTAAACGGCTCTCTATATCAAGTTGAGCCAAGTTTGACCAATTTAGAGGCCTACATTCGACTTGAGCTATTAACCAAAGCACAATATGATAGATACCCTCCAATGACTCTCGAGGATGATGTTCAATATATCGCGCGCATTGAATTAGAGATCGGCGAGATCATCATACAGCTGTATCCAGAGCTTGCTCCATTAGCGGTGAACAACTTTATCTTTTTAGCTCAAGAAGGCTGGTTTGAAGGTAATCCCTTCCATCGAATCGTGCCTGGGGTTTATATAGAAAGCGGAGATCCAACCGGTACGGGTCTCGGCGGACCGGGCTACTATTTCGACGATGAGATTTCTGAAGCCCTTACTTTCGACGATCCAGGAATGGTTGCACTGAGCAGCTCTGGTCCTAACACCAACGGGAGTCAATTCTTCATCACGCTGGCGCCTCTCCCCGAATTGAATAACAGTCGAACGATCTTCGGTCGTCTAATTGATGGCCTCGACCTTTTAAAGAGCCTAAACGCCAGGCAACCTCTGGAGGATTTTCTGGATCCCCCTGAAGTTGTGATCTTATCCGTGACAATCGAGATTCGATGAGTGATAAAACCGCTGAACGCAGACCCCTAGATCTTATACTCTTCATCGTATCTTTAGGCGGTTTCCTGCTGATCCTCGTCACCTCTGGAATGATTGTTATTGAAAATCTTCTCTCGGGTCCAAGCGGAGTGGATACTGGGTTAAACTACAGCATCACGACCGCCCTCTCAATCACGTTTGTAGGCATATGTGCTCTGCCAACATGCATAATGAGCGCTCGTGCCTTGATTGGTCAATCACCTTTCCCGCCCCGTCCTGGATCATCGATCTGGCTGGTAAGCATCGTCTTACTCCCTCTTACGCTAATATTGGGACATCTAGCGTTTACTCGAGGTTTATTCTCCGACCTCATCGGACCTCCAGCACACATCCTGACTGCCTTGGTGCCTGCTCTCATCGCTATAGTATTAATTCGCCGTCACGGACCAACCTACTCGCCCCGCCGCACCTGGGGGCAATTCCTCGTCGGCCTTTGGGCAATCCCGATCACATCTCTAATCCTTGAGATCTTAACCTTAATCCCAACAATGATAGCCATTGCAGTGCTACTCATGAGCACAGCAGGCGGTCGGCAGTTAATAGGAATTCTGACGAATCCGGATCACTGGCTCGAGTCCCAAATTTATGAAACTCTTTTTCAGATCCTTCGTCAACCAGGCGTCCTCATGGTCATCCTGGGGTATGTTGTGATTATTGTCCCCTTGATTGAGGAGGCTGCGAAAACGATGGCTGTATGGCCGTTCCTTCGAAGAGGTTTGCGACCTGCCTCTGCGTTCATCGGCGGCGCGATAGGCGGCGCAGCCTATGGGTTGTTTGAAGCTCTCTTCCTAACCCAACCCGGACCGTCATGGACCACGAACATGATCGCTCGTATTGGTGCAACCGTGATGCACAGCTTTACCGCTGGCCTTTCTAGTTGGGGACTCGCTCAGGTCGTTGGCAATCGCGAATGGAAAAGGTTCGGACGTGCCTATCTTGGTGCTGTGCTCATGCATGCTTTGTGGAACGCGATCGCTCTGGGGATCAGTTTTAATTCAATTGCAGTTGAGTACCAATATATCAACCTTACCCCCTCGATGTTGGCCATGATCAACCTCAGCGGAGTAATTCTACTCACGCTCCTTAGCAGTCTGGCACTGATAGGGCTGATTCGAATGCCCCGGAGATTAATGAGGGAACAGATCGACAGTATGGTAGAGGTTGTGCAACAATCTTCCCGCGAGCCATAAACTCTCGAGAAATTGGTGTATTAAGATTCCCCCTCGCTATGTTTACGTGCTCCTCGTCGAACGTGATGGTATATGTAGTAAGCGAATCCGCCAAGCAGAACGATAGCGATCGGAATATCAAAAGGTCTCATGATCGCGCGCAACTCTTCCCAGCGCGCACCGAAGACATAGCCGCCATAAGCTAGACCAGCGCACCAGACAAAAGAACCTATAAAGCTATATACCGTAAACGGGATCAACCTGGTGCGCGCTACGCCAGCGGGAAAGGATATAAAGGTACGTACGATCGGAAGCAACCGGGATAAAAATGCCGTCCAATCACCCCAGCGAGCGAACCAGCGATCGGCCACCTCAAGATCGTGGGGGTTGATCATGAGATATTTACCGTAGCGATCAAGTAAAGGCCTTCCCCCCAAGGCACCCAATCCATACGAAACGAGTGAACCTATCGTGCATCCGACCGCACCCCAGAGCCCTCCCCATAAAGCTGCTTGAATTGCCGTGCCACCCTTCGCCTGTATCAACAACCAGCCCGAGAGAGGCATCGTCACTTCGCTCGGGATAGGGATGTTCGCACTTTCAAGCGCCATAATGCCTACGACCCCTGTCCACCCCATCGTTTGGAATAAGTTTGTTAAGAATTCCACAATTCGATGTTCAAGCCACACAGGCATACGATCTCTCCCTGGGTAATATCCTCGACTGGTGTGCAAAAACCGGCTGGACCAAAGTCTGTGGATTATAGCTCAAATACGGTATCGAGGGGGGAAAGCATCACACCACCCCCTAAGCTTGACAGCGCGATACCGCTATGCTACAGTACCGCCGCTTCATTAAGAAATTGCCAGCAATATACACTTCGTTAGGAGTTCAACTTTGACCAAGTCACGCACCGAACTCATGGTTGATCGTCTCCGGGATCTACAAGCCTCCTCCCCTGATGTTGAAGCGTCAGCAGTGGTAAGTGTGGACGGTCTAACCATCGCGTCCGCTTTACCAAGCAACGTCGAAGAAGACCGCGTCTCTGCTATGTCGGCGGCGATGCTCTCTCTTGGCGAGCGTATATCGAGTGAATTAGGTCGGGGCAACCTCGACCAAGTTTACATCAGGGGCGAAACGGGATTTGTTATTTTGATGTCCGTAGGAGAAGAAGCGGTCTTAACGCTTCTCGCTCGTCAGCAAGCTAAACTTGGATTGTTATTTCTTGATATGCGTCGTGCTGTTGAAGATTTGTCGAAATTATTGTGAGGCAACCCAGGAGTATTAGGGTGGCATCCATCGACAAGAGCGGTTACCTCTACCCCAATAAAGCCGGTCGAATCTACCTTCAGGCGCTCGAAGATGTCATGGGCAGGAATGGTGTAAGCGCTATCCTCAACTTGGCCGGATTAGAGACCTGGATTGATAATTATCCCCCGAATGATATGCAAAGGGGGATCGATTTTGCTGAGCTATCCGCCATCAATGCCGCGCTTGATGAATTGTATGGTCCACGTAGCGGTCGTGGAATGGCTCGTCGTGCAGGATGGGCTACTTTCGATCAGGTACTCCGAAACTTTGGCGCCCTTGCTGGTGTCAGCGATATTGCTTTTAAGGTTCTTCCTCTCGCACGCAAGATCAGGATTGGATTACCAGTCTTAGCTCGTGTGTTCTCCCACATAAGCGACCAAGTTAACGCCGTAGAAGAGGGGGAAGATCACTACACCTACAGAATTCAGCGATGCCCCGTCTGCTGGGGAAGACAAGCAGATACACCAGTTTGTCACCTCGTGATGGGTTTGCTTGAAGAAAGTTTACGTTGGGTTTCAGGCGGACAGAACTTCCGAATTCATGAAACGAAATGCATCGCAACCGGCAACGAGGCCTGCGAATTCGTAATCGAAAAAACACCCATTGATTGAAGCCTCATACGATAGGTCCTATGCATCGGCTTACGATCGTCGTACCAACGTATAACGAAGCGGACAATTTACCAGCATTGGCCGCTGAGTTATGGGCTCTCCCGATTCCCCAATTGAAGATTTTAGTTGTAGATGATGCCTCTCCGGATGGCACCGGAGAGCTCGCAGAACGATTGGCCTCCGGCCAGCCCGAACGTCTCACCGTAATCCATCGAGAAGGTAAACTAGGTCTCGGATCTGCGTATGTCACGGGTTTCAAAGCCGCGATCGAAGATGGAGCCCAAGCTGTGGGGCAGATGGACGCTGATTTCTCTCACGCACCATCCTACTTGCCAGGGTTCATTGAAAAACTCGATGATGCCGATGCCGTCTTCGGCTCCCGTTATATTCAGGGCGGTCAACTCGATGAAAATTGGGGGATTGGTCGGGTCTTGCTTTCCTGGTTTGGAAACGCATACGCAAGAGCAATCTTGCGGCTCAATGTGTTAGATTCTACCGGTGGGTATCGTGTGTGGCGACGCGAGACCTTGATGGGAATGCCGCTCGACCGAGTCAAGTCTAATGGCTATGTCTTTCAAGTAGAGATGGCTTTTGTCGCTCAACGCCTTGGCTATCGACTCCACGAGATGCCGATCTACTTCGAAGACCGACGCATTGGAAGATCGAAGATGACGTTACGCATCCAGATCGAGGCCGCCTTACGAGTATGGCAGTTGCTCGTGCTGCATAGAAATTTAAGTAAGATAAAGAAAGTGCACGAAGATACACCTCAAATATGATCCTTCCCTCGGGTAACCACCCCAAGCTGTGATCACACGATTTGTAAGTACTATGAAATCCAAAAGTTCTGGATTTGGGCGCATGCAGAGCTTGCGTACGCCAAACTATTCGATAAGCTAGTTGGTGTATTTGGAATCCAAAAGCTCTGCTTTTGGGCGCAAGCAGAGCTTGCGCACTCCAAAACCACCCTGAAGGTTGCGATTACTTTTCCTTCACCAAATCACTGTAGTCGCAGGCTTTAGCCTGCGTATCATTGCGCACCCTTTAGGGTGCGGCTACATTTTGATTCTGAGAGGACTAGAGGGAGATTATTATTCTTGAAAATCAGCCGTGGTAATCCCGTCTTTACTGCCATGATCAAGCTAATGGATTTTGGAATCCAAAAGTTCTACTTTTATCTCGCCTCGATCATAGCCGAAGGGACGCAAGCAGAGCTTGCTCACGCTAAAATACTCGATGCAATAGCTAAAGGTTTCTCTAGGATATCTGAAATCTGGTTGGGGATTTATTCAGGGTAGAGGACTTATTATCTAAAAATCAGATTTCGTTCTCATCTGGCTTCGTAATATCAACTTCATCTACAACGACTTGAGCCAATTGAGCCCACGCTTCTAATCCAAGCTCCTGTGCGCGAGCCCTAGGGGGAATCGCTGCCTTCTCTAACCACCCCATGACGACCAACGGCGACTCATGAAGGCCACCAGCAAGCGCATTGCGTAACTGCTTCCGCTTCTGACCGAAACCTGCTCGCGCAAGGCGAAACAGAGTCGGCAATAATTCTTGGGCCACGATGGCTTCGGGATGTACGTCAATTCTTAAGACAGCCGAATCGACTTTAGGTTTAGGGTAGAAGGCCTCGGCAGGGATTATCGCGGCGATTTGTGGCTTACCATAGATTTGGACACTGACTGCAAGCAGACTCAGCGAACCAGGGTGGGCTATAATCCGCTCGGCCACTTCACGTTGGACAGTGAGCACTATTCGTTCAGCAGATTTCTCAGCCTCTAATAAATACCGGATGAGTGCAGAGGTGATGCTGTAAGGAATGTTAGCTATGACGGCGTATTCACCTTCGTCTATCAATGTCGCTAAATCGAGCTCGAGAATATCACCGTAGACAAGTTGCACATTCTCATACTTGCTTACAACGTCTCGTAGAAGTGTAAGTAGCCGCTGATCTACCTCCACTGCAATAACCCGTCGTGCTGCTTCAGCTAAATGACAAGTTAGTGCTCCCAACCCCGCCCCTACTTCCAGGATGGTCTCCTCGCCGGATAAATCCGCAGCAGCTACGACCTTTGCTAAAGCCTTATGATCCACAAGGAAGCTTTGGCCTAAGCGACGATCTGGGCGAATCTTATGTTTCCGTAAAAGTTCGCGTGCATTTATCAGGGAAAACGAAACGGATTTGTTGCCTTCTAGCAAGTCAACTCCCTTTGACCATGTCATCCTGTCTATATGGCTATGCGCAACGCGCTCGGATAAAGTATCACAAATGCAATATCCCCCGTATTCAATATTGACCCCTCATCAATAGCGCTCTAAAGAACGCTCCGCCAAACCTAACCATAAACGAAACTTTAAGCGTTTGGAATTTTCCGTCTTCATCCATCGATACGAGAAACACCACCTGATCAATGACTCATGGCAAGATCCATGGGATCAGATCGAGAGATGGGACAGGTGGTATGAAATAGAGCGTAGTCCAGGTATGCCAGCTCTCATACTCCTCATCGGTGAAGCCTAGATCGACCCAATGCCTCCCAGCCATCCCGGCACCGATATCCTCAATGGTCGCGAAACCATAACCCGGGATGTAAACCGACCACCCACGCATCATGTTGTACCAACTGCGGATGACACCGATCATCCCCCTTCGCAACTCCTTACCGCTCGCCGTAGTTGAATTACATCCATCGATTCCTAAATTACACGGAGAGTATGAGGTTGCGTAGACAGGAACCGCCCGCCAATATTCGATCCTACCATCGGGCGTGTCCACTGCTCGTACCTCAATCCTCGTACCATAACCGAGCACCCTCGGTTCCGCATCTACTGCCACCCACGTCTCTTCGATGGATCGACCCACCTCCTGGCCTTCCTCAAGACGTACTCGGATCCTCGTTGCCAAGACACCATAATTCCCCGGATCAAGAATTTGAAGGTTATCGAGTTCTAGGTCCGCAGCGGGTTGATAAATGGTATCGAAGGGCAAGGGTTCCAGCTCAACTTGGATTTGTTCTTGAACACGGACAATACGAATGTGGCCATTCTCCGGGAGAAGCATTTCGACGGATGGTCGGCTGTAATCGAGTCCAACCAGTGCAATCCCGCTCTGGGATAATGCATCTCCCACAGTTGGACCTACAGCTCGGGTTTCGATCTCGACACCATCAACATTGATGACCAATGACCGGGAACGAATGAGAGCTGCATGAATCGAGGAGTTTACTCTTGTCTCCGGAATTGGAGAGAGGATATCACCTTCTCGCATGACCACTCCCCCTTCCCAAAGAGCTTCGCCCAATGAGGGAGCAGCAGAATGGATCACCCGCGTCATGTCACCCTCTTCAAGAGTGATCGTTTCGGCTCGATCAACACGCATGTAATCAGGTTGGATCTCCAGAACTCGCGTTGGATCTAGCATACGGTACCCATCCACCCATACCCGGTCTCCCGGATAGAGACGGATATCCGCCTGAGCCAAAATGTTGGCCGGCGAACTCTCCGGAGAGTTGACGACAAATGATCCCTCTTCAAGCTCTATCACCACAGGGAAAGCATGATCCAAATGGATCACTGCACCAGAAGTGACTTGATCATCCAGTTGGGGGCTGACCCGATCATCTGCGGATGGCTCGAAACCAGCTGATCGAAGAACACCGAGGACAGATCGGGCATGAGTGCGAAACTCATAGGTTTGCCCATCGATCACAAGGATCATTGGGCGAGCTGTGCCAAGATAGATCAACACCAGCCCAAGCAGGATCAAACTAGCAGCAAAACCCCAAATCACCTTCCGAGGTAAGGCTTGTGCCCATGTTATAACTTTCATCGTCGGAAAGCAGTATACCAGAGCCTGGTGATCACGGTGGTTAAACACCTCTCAAGGTTCACTCAGGCCTTATATCCCAATACATATGAAGCGTGAGCACCTTAATATTTGAGAGGGGCTGTCCGTTTCTGCATACCTTAATAGGTTTGTGGAAGAACCATAGGGTGTTAGAATTTCCCCATCCTTGTTGGGGGGGATGACGCTGGATAAAACAGGTATTCATTCCTTTCACCATGAAGCGAGCATTCTCAATGCTCCAGCAAACGATACGGATCGTGACAAATACAATTGAATATAAAGCGGACACCCGTTTCTTTGCTCCTCTTTCCAAAGGAGATGCAGTATGGACGTTCTAGCAATTGTAGCAGTCAGCATCTTCCTCGCCCTGACCCTTCTATGGCTCATCAAGCTGATTTGGTTCAGACCATTTAACATCAACCACTTTTATGAGCGCTCTATGTTCCAACTCTTCCGCAAGGATCCTGAAATCCTAACAACGATCGGCGTCCTGGAGAGATTCGGGTTGAACTTCCATAATGATGACCTGACCGATGAATCGGATGCTTACTTTCAAAAACTTATCACCATGACAGGGAAGAATCTTGAAATACTACGCAGCTACCCGCGCGAAAAACAAACTCCAGAACAACAACTATCCACAGACATCCTCGACTGGTTTCTTGAGAACCAAATTCTGGAATATGAATTCATGTACCACAACTATCCTATCAATCAACTTTTTGGGGAACAAAATGAACTGCCAAACTTTATGATCACTTTGCACCGAATTGGAAATAAACGCGACGCCAGAAATTACATCAAACGCTTATCGAAATTTGGGGTGAAATTCGATCAGATACTGGATGGACTTAGGATTCGTGAGGGCAAGGGTGTTATCCCGCCCAAGTTTGTGATCGAACGGGTACTGAATGAAATGCGTAACTTTCTCGAAGGTGATGCAAAGGAAAACATCCTCTTTACGGCTTTTAGGGATAAGGTCGGACAACTCAAAATAAGCGAGGTCGTGAAAGAAACCTTGCTCCAAGAAGCAGAGAGAGAAATCCAGCAAACCATCATCCCGACCTATCGTCGATTAATCGACTACTTCGAGCATCTGGAAATGATAGCTACGACAGATGATGGCGTCTGGAAATTGCCTAATGGCGACGCTTACTATGAACGTCAATTGCAGAGCCATACCAGCACCAAGCTAAAACCAGAAGAAGTACATAATATCGGCTTGAGGGAGGTCGATCGAATTGAAACCGAGATGCGCGAGATTCTTAATAATGTTGGGCTCACAGGGAAATCCATCGTCCAACACATGAAGGATCTCAGTCAAGACCCGCGTTTCCTCTACCCGAACACGGACGAGGGAAGAAACCAAGCCTTAGAGGACTACCGATTGATTGTCACTCACATCGATCAAAACCTTGATGAGATCTTCGACTTGCGTCCCAGCGCAGGGGTAGAAGTTGAACGCATGCCTTCGTTTCGTGAGGAGACAGCTCCTGGCGCATACTACATGATCCCCTCGCTTGACGGTAAACGACCCGGGGTTTTCTATGTGAATCTGCGCGACATGAGCGAGGTCCAGAAATATGGGATGCGGACCCTCGCTTACCACGAGGCGATCCCAGGACATCACTTTCAATTGGCCCTCGCCCTAAAGTTTAAGGGCCCAACATTCCGAAAGTTTATCCCCTTCACCGCTTATGTTGAAGGATGGGCGCTTTATGCTGAGAAGATCGCTCGCGAATTTGGTTTCTTCGACGATCCTTACAGTGAACTTGGTTATCTTGAGTCAGAGTTATTTAGAGCTGTACGCCTTGTTGTCGATACCGGCATCCATCAAAAACGTTGGACTCGCGAACAAGCCATTGCCTACATGGATGAACATCTCGGTCAGCCTATTGAGAGCACAATCACCGAAGTTGAACGATACATCGTCATTCCAGGTCAGGCTTGTGCCTATAAAATTGGTGAATTGAAGATCGTGGAGCTACGAGAAAGAGCACAATCAGCATTAGGAGAACTGTTTGAGATCAAGACCTTCCACAATGTGCTACTCCAAACGGGTGGAATGCCGCTTGAGATTCTAGAGAATCAGGTCGATGATTACATTACTAAAACCCTCAATGCTGGCCCAGAAACGTTTGGGAGCATGTGAACATCACCTGATGTTCCAATAAAAAACTCAAGAACAGCCAAGACCGTCACGACCATTAATACAACTGACTGAAACACGGAGGAGAAAGCGACGATGCCTGAAAACAAGAATCCCAAAAGCAATAATGAGGAAACTGAGAAGAAGAGCGAACAGAAGTACGAGGTTCCTGACGAGGTGATCTCGGAGACCAAACACTCCGTCCTTATCGACGGCAAGGAGATCAAGTACACCGCCACAGCGGGAACGCTATTGCTCAAGGAGGAAGTTCGAGAGGAAGAAGGAGATATTGAAAAACCAAAAGCCGTGATCTTCTTCATCGCCTATAGCATGGATGACGTAGAAGATCTGAGCAAACGCCCGCTTACATTTTCTTTCAATGGGGGGCCGGGCTCGTCCTCCGTTTGGTTGCATCTCGGGTTGCTCGGTCCTCGCCGTGTCTTTTTAGACGACGAAGGATATGCACCCTCACCCCCGTACCACTTAATCGATAACGAATATTCGCTCTTAGATAAAACCGATTTAGTGTTTATTGATCCTGTGAGTACAGGGTATAGCCGGGCCGTCCCTGGTGAAAAACCTGAGCAATTCCACGACTTCACCAAGGATATTGAATCGGTCGGTGAGTTCATCCGTCTCTACACAACACGCTACAAACGCTGGTCCTCACCCAAGTTCATCATCGGCGAGAGCTATGGAACAACTCGGGCCGCAGGATTAGCCGATCACCTGCTTGAACGGCATGGGTTGTTTCTCAACGGACTAATGCTGGTTTCATCGATTCTTAATTTCCAAGATGCGAGGTTTGATGTAGGCAATGATCTTCCCCACATCCTCTTCCTGCCTACCTACACAGCAACTGCCTGGTATCATGGAAGACTCACGCAGGAGCTACAAAAGGATCTCATTCACACACTCGCCGAAGTCGAGGCCTTCGCTTTTGGCGATTACACGCTCGCCTTAATGAAAGGCGCCGAGCTTCCAGAAAATGAACGAGGGGTGATCATTGATAAGCTCGCTCACTATACGGGCTTATCGCGCGACTATATCGCACAGACGAATCTGAGAATTGAGATTCATCGCTTCATAAAAGAACTCCTCAGAGACGAAAGATCTATGGTCGGGAGGCTTGACAGTCGTTTTAAAGGGATGGATCGAGACGCAGCCGGTGAGAAACCGGAATTTGATCCCAGTTACATCAATATCCAAGGGCCCTACACGGCCTGTTTGAACGATTATGTGAGACGAGAATTAGGGTATGAGAGCGATCTGCCTTATGAAATCCTAACCGGACGGGTAATGCCGTGGAATTATGACAAGTATCAAAATCAGTACGTCAATGTGGCTGAGATGCTCCGCTCCGCGATGACTAAAAACCCTTCCATGAAGGTTTTCGTCGCCAATGGTTATTTTGATCTCGCAACACCCTACTTCGCGACGCGCTACACCTTTAATCACTTAGGACTTGAAGATGCACTCCAAGCGAATATTTCGATGGACTACTATGAGTCGGGACATATGATGTACATTCATGGACCTTCGCTCGCCAAACAAAAGGCCGATCTTACCCAATTCATTCAATCCGCCTTGTCTGGATAAGAGGTGTTGGTGCTGCGTGGATACTAGCTAGATGATAAGGTGTAGGTGCTGTCGAGGAAAAGTAAATCGAGAAAATCCATATCCGACTCACGAAGAATAAGAAAAAACTTGCTGGGATCAAAGATCGTCTTTCCTGACAGTGCAATTTAAGTTGGGTGGAAGGAATCTAAGACCGGAGCCTGTTTTCAACCGAATGTTTAAATCAGAGGGGGAGGGTAAATAGGGAAGAATGGACCTTGACCGTCTGAACCAACAAATCCGATTCATCATTGAGGCAGACAAACTGAAATCCGTGTTGCGTCAAAATTATCTCCCAGAGCAGGATCGCCACGAAAATACAGCTGAACATTGCTGGCATCTAGCTCTGATGGCTTTTCTGTTAGTCGAGTATGCCGACTCGGAAATAAACATTGGACATGTAATTGAGATCCTTCTGATCCATGATCTTGTTGAAATCTATGCCGGGGATACCTATTGTTACGATGAGGATGAGACTCAGGACCAAGAAGAGCGGGAGGCACAAGCCGCAGAGAAATTATTCGGTCTACTGCCGTTGGATCAATCCGCCCGCTTACATGAACTGAGGAACGAGTTTGAGGAGGGAAGGTCACCAGAGTCGAAATTCGCCGCGTCATTAGACCGTCTGATGCCTCTTTTACTGAACTATTACTCGCAAGGACGTTCATGGAAAGAGCACAGTATCACAGCGGATCAAGTTCTCACACGTAACCGACTCATCTGCGAAGGATCGGATCAGCTTTGGTCTTTCGCTCAATCCATTATTGAGGACTCTATTACAAAGGGTTACTTAGCAGCCGAGTCTGATCCCAACAGGTAGCTTGAATTCTCAAGGGATACAAGAGACATTCATATCTTCACAGCAGAGGTTTGAACCACCCATGAAGAGAATATTCTCCCCGGAAAGCATTGTAGTCATTGGTGTTTCCGAACGGCCTGACAATCTTGCGCGCAACATCATCGGCAATCTCCGCACCTTTCGGTACCAAGGCGATCTTTACGCTGTTGGGCTTCGTGAAGGAGAGGTTTACGGCATACCGATCGTGGATTCGTTAGGCATGGTCCCCGATGATTTGGACTTGGCCGTGATCCTTACACCTGCAGATACCGTGCCAGCCTTGATGGATACCTGTGGTCGAAAAGGAATTCAAAGGCTCGTCATCGAATCGGCGGGATTTAGTGAGTTCTCAGATGAAGGCCGCCGCCTGGAAGAACAACTTCTCGAAATAGCTCGCAAGTGGAACATTCGCTTCGTCGGACCCAATTGCATCAGCGTCATAAATCTCGAGACCGGTGTGTGCTTGCCCTTCGGGCCGATCTCCCCTGAGATCTTACGGAAAGGTCCAGCATCTGTTGTCGCCCAAAGTGGTGGCGTATCACTCACCTATCTAGGCTTGCTTAGTAAAACTGGCGTGGGAGTGAATAAAGTCGTTAGCATTGGAAACAAAACCGATCTCGATGAGACTGATTATCTAACGTACCTTCTGGACGATGAAAAGACTGAGATCGTTTGCTTATACTTGGAATCGATCAGTGATGGTCGGCGTCTTATGGACTTAGCCCGATCGTCTTCCAAACCAATCGTCATCCACAAAGCCAACCGAGGGAAAGCCAGTCATGGCGTGGCTTTCTCTCATACTGCCGCACTGGCGGATGACGATCGGATCGTAGATGCTGCCTTTAGGCAAGCGGGGATCCTTCGCGCGCAGGGATTTCAGGATATGGCAGCTATAGCCCAAGGCCTCTCTCTCCCACCGGTTCAAGGAAATGAATTGTTAATTATCTCTCGTTCTGGTGGCCATGCTGTTTCAGCGGCAGATACTGCTGAACGTCATGGATTCCAACTCCCCCCACTGCCTGATTCGTTTATCGCTGCCGTTCGCACCTTATTCAGCGCCGACGTCATTGCACCCACCAATCCACTTGATCTCGGTGTTATCTATGACTTCCAACTATACGCTCAAATCGTCGAGCAAAGCCTCCAAGCCCTCTCTCCTAATGCCGTCCTATTGATTAACACCTACAGCCAACATGAAGCTGATAACGCTCGCCAGTTGGCAAGACGTGTGGGTGAAATCGTTCGCGAAATGGGTTACCCGATCGCTGTTTGCAACTACACAGATGTTGATGATATTCAAAGCACCCAGAATGAGATCGGATATCCTGTTTTTGATGATATCCATAGCGCTTTACGAGGGTTAGCTTCATCCAGGGATTGGAACGTAAGCGTACGTAATCGTAGGGCAATCACACCATCGTACTCAAGGATCAAGATTCCCGAAGATAAATCCGATGAAAGAATTCTCACTGCGGATAAGGCTCTAGATTTCTGTGAGAGTTATGGTATTCCTGTTGCTCAATGGGAAATCGCTCACAACCCAGAAGAAGCGGTGAAGTCGGCAGAACGAATCGGCTTTCCTGTAGCGGCAAAAATCCTCTCGAGTGAGATGATTCATAAGACGGATTATGGTGGTATTGGCTTAAAGTTGGCGAATGCAATCGAGGTCAAGTTAAAGGCTCAAGAAATGTTAAATCGCATGGCAGAGTCCTCTAGAGAAGCTCAGCCTTTGGCAATCATGATCCAAGAGATGGTTCATGAGGGAGTCGAGGTCATCCTCGGGGGTAAATGGGATCCCCATTTCGGACCTGTAGTGATGTTCGGCTTAGGTGGTATCCATGTTGAGATTTACGACGATGTGACCTTCCGTGTCGCACCACTTACTGACTTCGACGCACGATCGATGATCGAAGACGTGAAAGGGGCACGGATCTTTGAAGGTTATCGGGGGACGGCGCCCATAAATCGGGAAAGCTTAATCCAAGCCCTTCTATCCTTATCTCAACTTACGGTCGAGAACCCTAACATCGTTGAGATGGACATCAATCCACTCATCGTTACGAATGAGGGCGCGGTTGCAGTTGATGCTCGAGGAAAGATTGTGTATTCATGACAAGGATCGGGTATCCCCCTTCCAATCGTTCATTCAACCCATCCGTCGCACAAAACTGCGGGTGAATATCCACGGCACATGGGATACTTGATTGTCTTCCTTGGCATTCCGAGTTGATCTCTCACATACCGAGCTCTCGGGTAGATTGCGATCATCTGGCTATTGGAGAAAAACGCCATGCCGAAAATACATGTAAACGACATTGATCTCTACTATGAAACCGCTGGCCAAGGTCAGCCCGTTCTTCTCATCCATGGGTTAGGCTCAAGCACCCGCGATTGGGAATATCAAACGCCAGCCTTTTCTACACGCTATCGGGTCGTTGCCCTCGATGTACGTGGTCATGGTCAATCTGATAAACCTCCTGGGCCGTATTCCATTCCTTTATTCACCGCCGACACCGCTGAACTTATTCGCTCGCTAGAGATTGGATCTTCTCATGTCGTCGGAATCTCCATGGGAGGGATGATCGCATTTCAACTCGCGATCGACAAACCCGATCTTGTTCAAAGTTTGGTGATTGTCAACAGCGGTCCTGAGCTTATTGTCCGAAGCCTTCGAGATCGCTTCAATGTCTTACAACGATCCCTCCTCGTCCGAATTTTCGGAATGCGGAAGATTGGTGAATTTCTTGGCTCACGCCTTTTTCCGAAACCTGAGCAAGAGCCATTGCGTCACATGTTCATTGAGCGCTGGGCAGAGAATGACCGACGTGCTTACTTAGAGGCATTCCAAGGGCTCCTGGGATGGAGCGTTTTAGATCATCTCCACACGATAATGTGTCCCACACTGGTGGTTGCCTCGGATGAAGATTACACATCCGTCTCTACCAAAGAAGCATTCCTCGAGAAATTACCGAGAGCTGAACTAGTGGTGATAGAAGATGCTCGCCATGCGGTCACTGCGGAGCGACCTGAGGACTTCAATAAGGTTGTGCTCGATTTCCTCGCAAATCAAACTTAGCTCTGTAACATTTGACCAATAGCTCCACAAAGAACGATGACTTTTATTTCGTTAACGGATGGTTTGTCCATGAGTTTCAGCCAATCCTACAAAGCCACTTAGTAGGAGGCATGACGATGGTAGAAGAACCCAAAGTGTTGTGTAAGACCCCGACACCGGGCAAGAAAGGGACTCGAATTCTAAAATGGAAATATGATTTGATCAGGAGTACGATCCTGGCGGTTGTTCCGTCGGACGAGGTTGGCATCCTGTTTAAAGACCTCCCGAGATTGGTTCAAGGGCTGCTCACCGAAGCAGACCTTAAGCGATTGGGATCACTCGGTTGGTATACGACCACGGTGAAACTCGATCTTGAGGTACGCAGCGAGATCGAGCGCATCCCTGGCGTGAAGCCACAACGTCTGAGAAGATCTCATTAATTTTCTTGGCTAATCTTGATGCGTTGTTCTGCTCTGGAATATAAGTTGCATCTGGAACCATGAACGTATAGCACGGTAATGCATGATCAAAGAACAATGGATAGACCCAACCATTCCGTTGATTGATCTCCATCGTCATCTTGATGGCAATGTACGGTTGGAGACCATCCTCGATCTTGGTCGTCAGCACAACCTTCCTCTCCCAATGTGGGATGTAGAAGGTCTTCGTCCCCATATCCAAGTATCGGATCCCCAAATTGGGATTATGGCATTCATCGCAAAATTCAAATGGCTAACTGCGGTGATGGTGGATTATGATGCCTGTCACCGCATTGCATACGAAAATGTCGAGGATGCATGGCGAGAAGGCATCCATTACATCGAACTACGTTTCAGCCCCTGGTTCATGGCTGAGTCGAACGATTTGGATCCCATGGGTATCGTGGAAGCTGTAGTCGACGGTATCGATACTGGATCCCGCGAATTCGATATCAAGATCAACTTGATCGGAATCCTCAGCAGGACTTATGGCCCCGAGATTGCCTTGCAGGAGTTGAATGCACTTTTAGCCCATCGCGACCGCATCGTGGCCTTGGACCTAGCAGGTGATGAAGCGAACCAACCCGGGGAACTCTTCATTGACCACTTCCGACGAGCAAGGGAGGCTGGTTGGAGAATCACAGTACATGCTGGAGAAGCAACCGGACCTGAGAGCATATGGCAAGCTATTCGTGGGTTGGAGGCATCCCGCATTGGCCACGCCCTCTCAGCCATTGAAGATCCAAGATTAATGGATTATATGGTTGAACACCAGATTGGAATTGAATCAAGTCTAACAAGCAACGTTCAAACCAGCAGCGTTCCTGATTACATCAGCCACCCACTGCGCGCCTTCTTAGACCATGGACTGCTAGCGACGATCAACACCGATGACCCAGTCATCAGCAACATCGATCTCCATCATGAGTATCAAATCGCTGCCCCAGCTGCTGGGCTGACACCCCAGCACAGCCATCAAGCTCAGCGTAACGCTCTCATGATCGCTTTCCTCACACCCGAGGAAAAGGATTCGCTCCTAACCCAAGATTTTGCGTGATTACCTTCAACTAAGGTTAAAAGAAAGCATCTGGGTCGGTACCCCGGCGGCACCCGGAGTGACCTCCTTACCGCTGCTTCCTCTCGGACCTGACGGGATTTGAAGGTCTCCGCCGCGCCGGACCCACCCAGACGCCAACGATGAGGATACTCTCCTCAGAAACGAATGTCAATGTACGATTTGAAGATTAGGTCGTGGTGTTTTACGGAAGATAGATTTGAAGATGCTCTTCGAATAAAAAAAGGTCATGGGAAGATTGGAAACGTTAAGTTTGAGTGTGTAGACTTTGCCCACACATCCACAAATACACCTGCATCCCGCCTCTTTTTGTTAGATTCAAAGACACCGCTTCTGCGGTGTCGAATGGCGGAGAGGGTGGGATTCGAACCCACGGAGCCTTTCGGCTCACGCGCTCTCCAGGCGCGCGCGTTAGGCCAGACTACGCAACCTCTCCATAAACAAATAAGTTGAAATGAACTTTACAACTTGAGGCGATTATAACACGCACAAATTACGGAGAAGGTAACTCTAGAAGCCATAGATTCTGATCCTCAGCAGAGCGGAAGACAATTTTCTCCCCATCCGGCGAAGGTTGCCAATCGTTGCTAGCAATTTGCCAGGATGTGTGTAGAGGATCGATCAACTGCCAAGATTTTCCACTGATGACATCCACTTGCCAAAGGGCAGGACCCGCTTGCTCAAGATCAAGTGGGATAACCAATAGTTCACCCTCACGCCTCCACCTATATGCACCGAACAGATCAAGCTTCTTCGAAAACGATCCATCCGTTCGCATCACCCACAGCCCGTTGCGTTCCTGTTTTGTGTCGAAAGCTACGGTGAAGGCGAGCCAATCGCCATCAGGAGACAACAGTGGGCTACGGACGCGGTCCATCTCCAACAGCAATTGACCTGCACCGTTTTCAAGCAGAATTCTCCAAATTCCTGCTGGTCCATGGGGAGCTAAACGACCCGTCACAAGGATTTCTCCCTCTCCATTCACCCACCCAACGAATTCACCACCCATGATGGTTACAACCTCACGGGCGTCCGTGCCGTTATAGTTCGCTAACCATATTGCTTGTTGGCGTAGGTCTGGAAATTCGATCCCTCGGGACATGACCTCCCACTCGACAAATTGGCCACTTGGAGAGAAGCAGACCGCCCTTCCCTCATTTGGGATTTCCCATCTTTCGCCATCAGCCCAGCGTTCCACAAAGGTTCGTCCGCCATCAATATAGGCTACCCGTGACCAATCTCTAGAGAAATTCCCGGCGCGATCAACGATTAATGCGACCTCACCTCCACTCGCCGCAACAGCATACAAACCAGCAGGTTCATAGGCCCCAGGTCGATCAAGAAAGGGTACCCAGAGCGAATCAGGCGACCACGAGGGATATGGGCAGCATCCTCCCTCAGTCAGCCTGTAAGGTGTAGGCTCACCCACCGCAGTGGGTGTGGGTGTTCGAATAGGCATCCTGGTAGCCATAGGAGGAGTCGGATAAAGAAGAAATGATCCTGACTCCATATATCTCGCCGAGGATGCGTAAGCAACACCACCAAGACGTATGATCGTGGCACAAAAGAGCATAACCGCTGCGAATGCCACATAGCTTACGATTCTTTGGTGAGAAGACATCGTCACTTTACCAATCGGGAGGCCAAGGATTCTCATAATCGTTTACCAATGGGAATCCGAACCGGACATCAGGTTGGTCGAGAAGCTCCTGCCAACGTCGCGGATGATTAATATCTTGTTCGAAGGTAATAGGATGACCCCCGATGAGCGCGATCCGTTCCCAATCAGCATCAATGAGGGGCATCGGGTTAAACGCTCGTGTATGGTTTGGCGCGTCCCGGATTTCAAGATGCAGGTGAGGTCGAGAAGCGCATGTCAAATCGGGATCCCCACTCAAACCAACAACATCCCCAGCGCTTACCTCCTGACCAGGTTTCAAATGAGATCTAACCAGGAGATGTCCGTAAAAGGACGCATATCCGTTTGCATGGTTGATCATCAGATTGTGTGGCTTGGCACCATGCCAACTATCGATGCTATAGACGATGCCATCCCCAATGGCAAGCACCGGTGTTCCGCATGGCGCAGCTAAATCTAAACCGAAGTGAAGACCTTGACCGGCCCAATAAGCGGAGCTTCGATAGCGATAGGCAAAGGTGGTGTTCCCGTATGGTTGAGCGAATAGCCATGTATCGGGACCAGGTGGTCCAGCAAAGGGGAGGATGAAGGGTGCATCCCCCTCTCCCGAAGATACAGCACCTACCTCACCTGCAGAGGGCAACCCGCTTAGTATAAGGGTCACCAGCACGAGAACGCTCGTGCGTGCTATAGGGATCCCCGGAAGGATCCGACTCAATGATCGTTTATGCATATGACGCCACCAACTCCGGCGATCCCCGTGGGGGAAACATCGAATGTAATACCTCCGGGGCATACATGGCAACAACTTCAGAGGATAGACCGTTCAATTTGCAGATCTCCTCATACATTTCAGCGCTTGATCGTTTCGTACGCTCTTGTGTCATCGTATCCAGCCCCCACAATCCAAAGCGCTGCGTCCATCCTCGCTCCCATTCAAAGTTGTCAACCAGTGACCAGTGGAAGTATCCTCGCACCTTCCAATTGAAGTTCGCTGCTCGCCACACCTCTCTCAAGTGTTGTGCGAGGTAGCGGGGGCGTATTTGATCCTCAGCATCTTCGATACCATTTTCAGTTACGTAGATCGGGAGTTTGAATTCATGAGCCCACTTAAGTGCTTCCCACATCCCTTCAGGCTCATTGGCGATGAATCCTGAGGGGCTCAGATCGGCTCCTTCAGGAAAGTCTGAATGATCCCAACGATCGGTTAGTTGACGGAGTCTGAAAGCCGAAGTTTCTGAAGTGTAGTAGTTGAGACCGAAGAAATCCTGCGTGTCGGCGGCCTGGGGCACTCTCCCCCTCCAAGTCAAGAAGCGAATACGACCATCCGTCACGGCTCGTGGAAACACCTCATTAAATGCCTGCGCCTTGAAATTTGCTACCCACTGATCAAGCGGGTTACGAGGGTTGGCAGGATGAAAACCACGATAGTTATGCGCTAATCCCACCAGACTACCTGGTTGGAGTTCGTGGATTGCATGGTAGGCTGCTGCGTGCGCCATGACCAAATGCTTAATCACCTGAGGTATCAATCTGAGGTCCTTTTTTCCTGGCGGCCATACACCTTCCAAGTACCCCGCAACGTAATAAACATTGGGCTCATTGATCGTTACCCATAGTCCCACCAAATCATGCAGCGCGGCGACGACCTTACGAGTGTATCGCTCAAAATAATGGACGATTTGAGGGTCATGCCAACCGCCTCTCTCTGAGATCCACTGAGGGATCGTAAAGTGATGCAAAGCCACCATTGGCATTAAACCGCGGTCCAGGGCTCCTTTAATCATCTGGCGATAGTGATCAAGAGCCGAGTCGTCCCAAATTGCCGGGTTTGGTTCAACCCTGCTCCATTCGATCGATAAGCGATGGGCGTTTTGCCCTCCCTCCATAGCTCGATCGAAATCCTCCTCCCATCTACCACCCCACCAATCACAGGCCTCACCAGATTGATGACCTTGCACGACACGATCAGCTTCTTGTTCCCAGGCCCACCAATCATTATTGGTATTGTTCCCCTCAACTTGGTGGGATGACGTCGCCGTTCCCCAGAGAAAACCATGGGGGAAATGGTGTGTCGCGCGTATCACGGGACCTCCAACACTAAGAGGGACAACCTTTATTTTGCAAGAGTTGTGCCGGTAATGAACAATATGACAGAAATTTTAAACCGTGTGAAACTCCCTCGCTAGGGGTACTTAATGGGTGTGTTGGTATTAAGCTAGTGCTTTATCACACAAGATTTATAACAACAAGCAAGCACCTTGAACCTGCATAAGGATTTTGGAATAAATCAACCACGACGGAATGTCATTCTGAGCGCTGCACGGCGCGAAGAATCCCTGTGACATAGCTTATTCATTAGCCTCATCATAGGGATTCTTCGCTCGCGTAGCTCGCTCAGAACGACATTGAAAGATTGTTTATCCCGCACCATGTCCGGGACTTGCCGGAGGGTTGTCGAGGGGAATCTAGCCGTAGGGGAAATTTATGATGTCTCGCACCGGTCCGCCGGTGCTCGCGGCACGGACAGTGAATTGACCCTACACTTTTCGTAAACACCATAAGTATGAATTTCGGTTTATGGATCGTCGTTTTCATGCCACGGAATAGAAATCCATAGGGATAAGTAAAGAGGTAAATATGAGGTGATAAAGAACTTCAAGCCTTAATATATTTTGGATCAAGGGGAATACTGAGCTTCAGCCACGAGCTCTACATGATGAATAACCGGTCCGAGACTGAAAACCACCAAATCAAACGTATGAAGGTCACCAGGTTCAATCTCAGCATCTGTTCCCCACAAACTGAAACCAACGATTTCCTCTTCCTCGTCGAACGCGATAAGTAGTAATTTTATGCTTGCATTTGGGAGTGAAGGAGTGATAGGCAATCCCACTTCACCTTGAACTTGCCAGCGATGGCCATCAGGGCTAGGGTCATTGAGGATTTGCACAATGTTAAGATCTGAATAACGAGACTCCACCTCCTTCGCTTCAACCGCACTTAACAGAGTGGCACTCGCCACACTCCACCCGATAGGCGGATCATGAAAAAATACCGCAAATGGCATTAATCCGCCTTCTAGAAGAAGATTTAGAGGCCCGTACGTCGGCTCATGCACAAGTGCTTCACCACTCGCATCAAACAAGGTTACCAAGACAGAAACCCCCTCCAAAGCAGGAGATGTCTCATTTCTTACTGCAACCAAACACCAAAGACTATCGGATGGGGTTGGGAAGCAACGGACGGCAGATACGTCTAACGGTAATGGTGTAGGTGTCGGCAGTAATGCACCAATAGGCTCACCCTCTGGGCCTGGGATGATGACCTCCTGACCTATGCTCAGGAAGCGAGGATCGATACCAGGGTTCACAAGCAACAACTGCTCTAGGTCGACTGCATAGCGACTTGCTATTCCAAGTAGGGTTTCGCCACTTTTAACAATGTGTACGAGGGGCGTCGGTGTTGGACCAAGAGGTGGCAGAGAGGGCATTACAGGTGGGGTCTGATCGGAAGTTGGGATTGGGGTGAGTGTTCGATACGGTCGTAAAGTAAGTGTCGGTAGGGTGGTGGAAGTCACTTGTTCTACCGAACAGGCGGCGATTAAAGGCAGGATAAATAGGACGAGAAACCTGATTCTTAACTGGACCACAACAGGAGGATTATACCAACGGGGGTACCGTTGTGCGATCTCTCGCGCTATGCTAGACTTCGAACGGATACTATAAGGCAAAAGAGTGACGACACCATCTAAGTCGATGCTCACTGAAGCTATTGCCGCCGCCCGTGCTGGAGATAGGGCACGAGCACGAGATCTCCTTTCGCGCTTATTACGCGCTGATTCCTCAAACGCCGAATATTGGGTCTGGATGAGTTCGGTAGTTGATTCCAAGCGTGAAAGGATCTACTGCCTCGAATCCGCCATCAAACTTGATCCGACAAATAGGGCCGCCATGCGCGGCTTGGTTATCTTAGGTGTTCGAACACCCGAGGAAGCGGAATTAGCGTCCGCGGTTAAGATTCCACGCCGCCAAGTAGCTGCAATCACAAAGGGCCCTGCTGTTGGACGTGAGGTTAACGTCCCGTGGAAGGTGATAGCCGTAGGCGCTGTTGGAGTGATAACGATCGCGTTCATCTACGGCTTATCGTCGCGGGTTATAGCGCCATGGGTGAGATCGCTTACGGGGAGACAACCCTATAGGCCTGCTTCTACGCTTCCTCCACCTAGCTCGACACCAACGGACACCCCGAAACCCGGCACACCCACACTCACACCGTTACCTGCCGAAACTCGAGTGATGCGTACGCCAATCCCGACGGAGCTCGCCGGGACACCACTCGAATTGTTGATCGAGAATTCAGTCACGCCCACGCCTCTCCTTGGGGTAACACCAAATGCCTACGGAGCGTATGAGTCGGGTCTAAATGCTCTGATTCGTGGTGACTACGAGCTGGCTGTGGAATTCATGGAGCAGGTTATCGATGCCAATCCCAATCTGCCGGATGCTCACTACTTTAAAGGGGAAGCCTTACGCTTAATGGACGAGATTGGGAACGCGATCATGGCCTACGATCGGGCGGTCCAAATCGACAATGAATTTGCACCCGCTTTTCTTGGTCGGGGGCGCGCCCTCTTATTCCGCGATCGAGATGCAGCCATTGATGATTTTGACAGAGCAATTGATCGCGATCCTTCCATGACCCAAGCCTACTTGGCGTTAGGGGAAGTGTACGTCGAGGATAAACTGTGGGTGCGGTTGGAGACGACAATGGAAGCCGCGCTCGAGGCGGGCGTTACGACACCAAGAATTTATATTTACCTCAGTGAAGCTCAAATGATGCGTGGTAAGTTTGACGACGCTCTCGAGAACGCGCTGGAAGGCAGCGCCAACGACCCCTCGATGCTCGCTGGATATTTGGCGATAGGTAGAGCGTATGTCACCCTTGGTATAAACACTTTTGATCGTGGTAATTATTCCTCTGCCTTATGGCCACTCCTGACATTCATCACCTACGATCAAACTAATCACCGCGCCTGGGGTTATCTCGGGCGCGCTTATGTAAGTCTTGGATATTTTGACGAGGCGATAACGGTTCTTGATACCGCGTTAGAAATGGAGGAACATTTCGCACCAGCTCTCATCGCACGCGCCATCTACTTTACAAACCAGGGTGATTATGAAGCAGCTGAGGTTGACTTCGGACTAGCTTACCGCCATGGCACTCAAAACTATGACCTTCTTTATTGGAGCAGCAACTTATATTACCTTACCGGTGATTATGATGAGGCGCTTAAGAATCTCAGGCTCGCCCTCACTGAAGCGAACAAAGAATCGAAGCGAGCCTACCAGGAATTGAAGCTTTCAGAGGTCTACGCGCTACGGGCTCTGATATACGAGACAAATCCTGATTTACGTGGAGACGCCATTCGGAATTGGGAATGGATCTTGGGCTTTACCCATGTTCGCCCTGAAACACGGGCGCTAGCAGAATCCCACCTAGCAGAATTAACGGGTCGTGCACCCTCCAGAACCCCGACAGCTAGCCCTACCCCAACTGCTACACCCACACGTACACCCACGCCCACACGCACTCCGACCTCAACTAGAACACCCAGCGCTATTCCGTAAATACTGCGCTCGGCGTTCGCTTCATTGAGTGCTGATGAAACCCAACGACACTGTTCAGAAAACGAAAAATAAATATCCACCTCATTGGTCACACCAACTCTGGTGGCTATTAACATTAGCCAGCCTGATCACGCTTTGCCTCTGGCTTCGCCCATCTTCAGGATTCCAACTTGATTGGACTGCGACGATATTTGGCACCGTGCTTATCGCGTTCTTGGTGAACTTTCAGATCCCGGTTGGAAGGGTACCGACGACATTAGCTCACGCTATCAGTTTGCCTTTGGGAATGGCGCTCGGACCAGGATCGGCCGGGATCGTTCTTGCCAGTGGGATATCGATTGGTGAATTCATTCATACAATACGGCAGCGGCGCCGCGTTGATCAGCCTCCCGATATATGGACTCACGTAAAACGCGGCGCGCTCATTTTCAGTCGGCAGGTTTTAAGTATATCTGGAGCCATGGCAATCTATCTGCTCTTGGGAGGTCGATTTCTTAATGAGCTCCTAAGTCTTCCCATGATACTTCCTACACTCGGCCTTCTGTTAATCTTCAGTGCGATTTTCCTCGCACTCCACTGGCTGAGCAGACGAATATCGAATTCCATTCAATTGGATCGAAGGGATACCTATATCCTCATCTTGATCGCCCTCGTACCAATACCTTTTGCCATCCTCTCCGCTGCTTCTTATGTGTTTCTTAAAACCGCGGCACTCATCATCTACGGAACAATAGTGGCGACCATATCGCCCATCGTTCGTAGTTTGACGATAGCAGAGCGCGATCTTCAACGTCGTATCCAAGAACTTACTACGATTGGTCGTGTTAGTCAGGTCATGCGAACCAGCTTGGATCTGGAAACGCTCCTCTTAACAATTCAATTACAGGTCATGGAGCTGCTCCTACCTGATACTTTTTTCATCGCACTCCAAGATCCGAGCGATCAGCTCATCTCATATCCCCTCGTTGTAGAACACGGCAAGGAATTGGAGTGGCCCAGTCGACAAATTGGGGATCGCTTATCGGATCGCGTCATCAGAACAGGGGAACCGATCCTCATTCCTCGAAACGCACCTCGTGCCCTTAGCGCCTTAGGCCAAACCAGTTGGGAGAACCCACCTCAAGCATGGTTAGGTGTACCGCTCATGACCCCTGATCGGACAATTGGGTGCTTGGTCGCCTCCCACAGCCACCCCGGCAAGGTATTCACAAGGAAGGATCAAGAGGTATTGGTCACACTTGCCGGACAGACAGCCGTCGCCATTGAGAACGCTTTGCTCTACGAGCAAACGAGGAGCCGTGCTGAAGCGCTGGCGCTAATAAATGAAATTACCGCCTCGATGAGTTCGACACTCGATCCCGAAAACGCTTTGGAGTTGGTATGTCTTTCAATGATCCGTGTTGGAGGGGGGCAGAAGTCCGCTATATTTCTGCTTGATGAAGATCATGATCGATTGTTCCTCGCCCATGCGATCAACTTGTCTAATGAGTTCATGAAAAGATGGGGGAATATCCCACTTGAGGATCAACACCGAATTCAAGCATTTCATCATGAGAAATCTCTCCTCATTTCAGATGTTTCATCATCGAATCTTCCTCCGTTGATCATCGCTCCCTTAGAATCAGAGGAGATACGAGCTTACGCGGACTTCCCACTCATCACACCATCGGGGACAATTGGTCAATTATCAGTTTATTTCTCTAATCCTCGTCAATTCCAAACAGATCAAATCGAACTCCTTGAGACCTTTGCTGCTCAGGCTGCTCTTGCGGTCGCTAATGCTCGAGCTCATGCCGAAACCGATGAGGCGCTTCGGCATCGAGTGGATCAACTCGCCACCCTAGAAGCCATCGGGCGTGAGATGACCTCAACCCTCATCACAGAAGATCTTTTCACGGCGATCATCACACATGCAATCGACATCCCCCAAGCTACCGCAGGATACCTGACGATCTATGAAGAGGAGCTCAATACATTACGCATTGTTGCTCATCATGGCTATCCCGCTGGTTCTCCCTTTGCAGATTCAAGCACGATCCTCCCTCTTGAAGAGAGTATCAGCGGTCGTGCGTTTCAAACTGGAAAACCTCAAAATATTTCCGATATTAGCCAAGAGTCATCCCCGTTTATTCAAGAGAACTCCAGGAGTGTTCTAAGTGTTCCTATCCTTCTTCAGAGTCGAGTTCTCGGAGTGATTACGATTGAGGATCCATCTCCATACGCTTTCTCCGCAGATCATGCGCAGCTGCTATCGCAATTAGCTTCGCAAGCGGCCGTTGCCCTAGAGAACGCCGCTCTCTATCAGCAGCTTGAAGCCCGTTTACGTGAGCAGTCGCTCTTGTACCAAGCGAGCACTCAAATTGCAGCAACGTATGAGACTGAGGCCGTCGCCATGGCCATCGCAGATAGCCTTGCCGTCGCCCTTTCCACAGTTGGAGCACGCGTTTCAACCTGGAATGCTGAAAACCTCACACTGAAAACAGAGGCGATGATGGTGGAAGGCAAACCGTTCAACGATCAGTCTTGGTCAACGACCTCCATCGAAGATGCACCATCATTTTCCAGCTGCATAAATGAGCACAGGCCGGTTCAATGGACAGGTAAAACTGCACCCAGTCAATCCGATCGTGATTACTTGACTCGTTTTCCTCAAGGGCTGAGCCTGCTGGCCGTTCCCCTCATCACGGGCACAAAGACATTAGGATTGGTGGAGGTTTTTAGCCGCAGCGAACGCTCCTTTGACGAAAATGCAATTCGCACTGCACAAACGATCGCCAGTCAAGCTGCCGTCGCGCTTGAAAATACGGATCTCTTCCGCCGTATACGCGAGAACCATAATCTATTGATGGCCGTACTTAATTCTACGCGTGAAGGTATGTTGATGACCGACACACATGGCAAAATCGTCCTCGCGAACCAACAACTCGAGGTACTCACCGGGCTTCGAGTGGAGGATTTGATTGAGGCCAACCTTTCAGATGTTGATTTGGCGTTAGCTGACTTTTTAGGGTACCAACAGGAAGAGCTGGGGAACATCATTTCATCCCTTCAAGATAAACAGCCGCTGAAAGGTGAATTAACTACCTTTGATGTAGAGGCACCAAGCCATCGCCGGTTGCAACGGTCCGATGCTCCTGTTTTCGATATTGACCACCAGATGATCGGATGGTTGATCGTGCTACGCGATATCACCGAAGAGCACGAATTGAGCCAAACGCGGGAGCAACTCACAGAGATGATCGTTCATGACCTTCGCGCTCCACTGACAGCCATCCTCGGAAGTCTGAATTTACTGGGTAAAACCTTACGCTCGGAGGATCTCCTTCCTGTAGTTCGCCAGGCTATTACGATATCAAACCGAAGCGTGGAGCAGATGCTCGGTTTAGTCAATTCTTTGCTCGATCTTGCTAAACTTGAAACAGGTGAAATGCCACTTTCACTGTCTGAGTTCTCTTTGAATACACTTTGTGAAGAATTGGTTGCGACCTTCGTGCAGGAGGCCAACGAGAACGGGATTATCCTCAGCTATCGTGTAGATGAAAAGTCGCCCAGGATTACCGCAGATAACGAGAAACTTGGACGGGTATTAGGAAATCTACTCGATAACGCTTTAAAGTTTACACCTGCCGGTGGACAGGTTGATTTATCGGTCGAAACCACTGGAAACGAAGTCAGCATCACTGTTGCAGATACTGGCCCAGGTGTTCCGGAGGAATTTCGGGACAAGATATTCAAGCGCTTCGTTCAGGTTCCAGGAGTCGCAGGACGGCGGCGTGGAACCGGATTGGGTTTAGCATTCTCGCGTATGGCCATCGTAGCACATGGTGGGAAGATATGGGTGGAAGAGAATCCCGGTGGAGGAAGCGCTTTCAAAATCCAACTCCCCGTTCATCCGTGAGGTCGTACAGCCACACCTTTTAGGGGAAGCAGTTTTTTTCCAGCAGATCAGGCTCCAACGCCTGACCGTCGGCGGTCCTTCGGTATCGCTCAGGTCAGTCACGCGAATCGCCTCTCCTGTGGGTTCAGGTGCGCACTCTGAAACCTGCGGCAACAGAAACACGAAAGCACTTAGGCACCTGGGCACCCGTGCACTCAATCACTCAGTCGCACCCTTCGAACCATCGGATTGTTCAGGACGATCCATGCCCAAGGTGCTCGCTGACCTCATCAAGGAAACAATCATCCTGAACCTGTCGAAGGATGACTGGAATTTCACCCTACGTCATACACAACTTAGGCTGAAGCCTGCGGTTACAATACGAGCCATACGGGAAGGTTAGCCACTTCTCGATAGCCCTAGACAGGGAAATCAGCCTGCGCTAAAATGTGATTTCGTGAGCGTATCTAATGTAGGAGGATATTTTGGCTAACTTACAGTCGGCGAAAAAGCGAATACGACAGAACGCAAAACGCCGAATGCGAAATCGAGTCTATCGAACCAGAGCACGCACGTTCGTTAAGCATGCTCGTATTGCCATCGAAAGTGGCGATTCTGATTCAGCAGCTGACGCAGTTCGCAAAGCAGTGAGCGAATTGGATCGAGCCTCATCCAAAGGTGTAATCCATCGCAAAAACGCAGCTCGCCGCAAAAGCCGTCTGATGAAGCATCTGGCGTCTTTGGAGAAAAACCCATAAGGCATGGGTTCCTAAGCACTCAGCATATCCACGACGCACCAGATGGTGCGTCGTGTCGCGTCTGATCACAGTCAACATGCTATAATGGCCCGATTTGAGGGATCGATGATGTTTGACCAAGAGTTAGAAAGCGCTGCCCAAAGTATCCGCCAATCACTTAAGCACCTAGAAGTTCCCATTCCTGATCAAATTGATTGGATGCCCACTCCATTTGAAGGGCAATGGGGCTTTGGCACGAATGCTTGTTTCCAAGCTGCCGCAGAGGAAGCTCGAGCGGGGAAGAAAGTAAACGTCCCGTCTCGAGCTCAGGAAATCGCAGAGAACGTTCTAAACGATCTCAGTCCCATCGCAGGCTTTTCACGAACCGAAGCAGAGAAAGGATATCTAAACCTATACATCGAACCCACACAGTACGCCAATCGGGTCATCGATACCGTCCTCGAACAAAGCGAAAACTTTGGACGTGGTGATCCAAAGAAACAGCGTGTGATGGTGGAGTACTCACAACCCAACACCCATAAGGCTTTTCACGTCGGCCACCTTCGGAATGTGATCCTAGGTGGCGCGATGTCTAACATCATCGAATTCGCCGGTTACGACACCGTTCGAGCAAACTACATTGGGGACATTGGTTGGCATGTGATCCAATGGCTATGGTGCTACTTGGAATTCCATGCTGGGGAGGAGCCGAAGGGTGATCGCACGCGATGGATGCAGGATATTTACACGGAAGCCATTAAACGCATTGAAGATAATCCGAAATATGAGGCTGAAGCTCGTACAGTCTTCGCTCGCTGGGAGAACGATGACACAGAACTGAAACAGATATGGGAAAAGACACGGAATTGGAGCCTCGAAGGATTCAATGAGATTTATGAGATCCTGGGAGAACAGTTCGATGTGTTTTTCTATGAAAGTGAGGTCGAGAAACCAGGGAAGGTATTGGTTGAAGAACTCATAGAACAGGGATTGGCTGTCGACGAGCGATCCATCGGAGGACCCGTCGTCGTAAAACTGGATGAAATACTGGGTTTGGAAAAAGAAACCTATCGCGTCTTGGTCATCCTTCGAAGCGATGGCACATCTCTCTATGCAACGAAAGACTTACCGTTGGCGATCAAGAAATTTCAAGA
>Ga0111172_1044_pt1 | contig 38122 bp, 29 predicted proteins | sample DeeMarSWOR324_28_FD_80233 | JGI IMG/M metagenome (GOLD analysis project Ga0111172, IMG submission 80233) | Anaerolineae bacterium SM23_ 63 | reverse complement strand
GCGGCCAACTTGTTCCTGCTTCCGTTGGACGATAAGAGATATTGGTACCGCTATCATCGGTTGCTGGCCGATGTGCTGCGAGAACGGTTACAGAAATCTGAACCTGAACGAACCTTCACGTTGCACCGACGAGCCAGCTCCTGGTACGCGAGGCAGGCTGAAGTGAGTGAAGCATCAGTCTTCATCTCCGAGGCGATCGACCATGCGCTTCAAGGAGATCATCCGGCTCAGGCGGGTGAACTCATCGAAGCCGGTGCAGAGTCTACGCTGATGCGCAGCGAGTTGACCACTTTTTTGGTTTGGACTGAAAGGCTTCCAGAGCAAGTTCTATTGAGCCGTCCACGCTTATACGCTCTTCAGGCGATGGTACGTTTGATCACCGGGCGACCCTTAGAAGAAGTTACGCAGAGTCTCGAGCGTGCATCGCAGGCGGATTCGAATGAGGATCATGCAGGCGAGATCGCTACGGTGCGTGCCATGCTAGCCACTTTCCAGGGTGATGGTCAAGCGACCGCAACACTTGCAGAGCAAGCATTGCAACTGTTACCCGAAGACTCTCTCTTCATGCGGACGCTCATGATCGACAGCCTCGGCATAGCCTACCTCATGTTGGGCGACTTCCCCGCGGCGATCCAGGCGCTCGAGCAAGCAGCCCGCATGGGTGAACAAACCGGCAACGTGTTGGCTGCAGCTGGTGCGTGGGGGAGCGTCGCTGGTCTTCACATGACCGCAGGTCGTTTACAGCGCGCACACGATCTCTTCAAACGGGCTCTCGAACTCGCCACGAGCCCTACCGGTCAACGACTCCCTGCAGCGGGGAAAGCGCTCCTCGGGCTTGGTCAAGTGTGGAGGGAATGGAACGACATCGAGGCCGCTGAGCGCTACACGCGTGAGGGAGTTGAGTGTTTCGAACATTATGGTGACGTCGGAACTGTCGTCGGACTTGCATCACTGGTCCGCTTTAGGATCGAAGCAGGTGAGTTTGATATCGCCCGAAGTCAAATCGCAGAAGCCGAGCGCATCGCGTTTGAATCCGACGCTACAGACATTGACGATCGTCTGGTTCATGCGCTCAAAGCCTTTCTGGCACTTGCTGAGGGCGACGACGAAGCTGCGAAACAGTGGGTTGAAGACTTGCGAAGTGCAACGACTGACAAACCCTTCTATCATCTCCAAGAACTTGAGCAAACGACGTTAGCACGCGTGCTTCTAGGTTTGAATCAGCCGCAGGAGGCGCTCGAAATTCTCCTCTCCGTGGGCCAAAACGCCGAAAAGCTGGGGATGTATAAGCGCCTGGTTGAGATTTTGGTCCTCCAAGCCCTGGCGCATGATGCAATGGGGGAAGAAAACCAAGCCCTCGAAGCCATCGAATCAGCGTTGTGTATTGGTGAAACAGGGGGAATGGTACGCACTTTCATTCAAGAAGGCGAAAGGGTAGGAAATCTTCTGCATGAAGCAGCCCGACGAGGGATCACACCAGAGTACGTCGGTCGGCTGCTGGCGGCTTTTCCACAGATCCAGCCGGAGCGTGGGAAACAGGATGGCTTGGTCGAACCGTTGAGTGAACGAGAGTTGGAGGTGCTTTCCTTACTTGCTGAAGGGTATACCAACGCCGAGATCGGAATTCGTCTTCATCTCGCGCTCTCCACGATCAAATGGCATACCAGCAACATCTATGGCAAGCTGGGTGTCAAGAACCGTTCCCAAGCGGTCGTCCGTGGTCGCAGCCTAGGATTACTCCCTGAATAATAAACATCTCCCTCGACGGGTGTAGCCTGCAACCCCTCTCCCTAAACGCAAACCAAACAACCGAAATCCACTACTTCCCTACCCTAAACCCTACTTTAACCCTCCTTTCGTAGGGTCACAACCCTCCCCCCATGCTTTAACATATGTTCATCGAGAAATAACGGAGCTGAGTTGTGGCAAGGGATCAAAAGCAGGATGTCTCAATATATCGTATCGTGCTGAAAGGGCGTGTACAGAAACGCTGGCACGATTGGGTGGAAGGTGTGAACGTCAGATGGTCCAGTGATGGAGACAGCACATTTACCATACTCGAATGCCCTGCCATGGATCAAGCTGCTCTGCATGGCTTACTTGCTCGGATCCGTGACCTGAACCTGACCTTGCTCCAAGTGGAGCGGGCAGAACCCATTGAAAGGAGTTCATCATGAACGCGAAGATGGCGATCGAGACCCGTAACCTGGTGAAAAACTACGGTGCGGTACAGGCGTTACGCGGTCTTGATCTACAAGTCCGGGAGGGTGAGATCTACGGTTTTCTCGGTCCGAACGGTGCAGGAAAAACCACCACCATCCGCTGCCTGCTGGACTCGATCCGACCCAACGCAGGAGAAGTTCGTGTGCTGGGGATCGACCCTCAATCGGATCCCGTCGCTGTCCGCGCTCGGGTCGGTTACCTTCCAGGGGAGCTCGCCTTAGAAGGCAATCTGAAAGCGATCGATATGCTCCAGCTGTTGAATCGGTTCAGAGGCGGTCAAGCGAAGCGAGCGTTCATCCACGAATTGGCCGAGCGGCTGGATTTGGATCTGAACGTAAAGATAAAAAATCTCTCCAAAGGGAACAAACAGAAGATCGGTGTGATCCAAGCCTTTATGCATCAACCCGAACTTCTTCTGCTGGATGAGCCGACTTCGGGGCTTGACCCCATGATGCAGAGGGAGGTTCATCAATTTCTGAGCGACATGCGCGATGCAGGCGCCACGATCTTTTTCTCTTCCCATGTTCTGAGTGAGGTCGAAGTCATTGCCGATCGGGTGGGGATCATCCGGACGGGTGAGCTGGTTGAGGTGGCTGAACCATCAACGCTCATTCAGCGCTCGTTGCTGCGCGTCGAAGTGCGGTTTCAGCAACCTGTCGAGGTACACCGCTTAGAACAAGTAGAAGGCGTACGGACACTCGTGCAAGATGATGGAACCGTTATCCGTATGGAAGTTGAGGGTGAGATGGACGCATTGGTCAAGGCGCTGGCTGAGTTCCCGGTCAGCAGGATCGAGACCGAGCTGCCCTCTCTAGAAGAAGTATTCCTGATCTACTATCAATAAGCTTGGAGGCGCACAATGTTAGCCATATTAAGACACACAATGAGTCGATCACGAACGGCCATTCTGGCGTGGGGTCTGATACTCGCCATCTATGCCGGCTCGATGGTGACATTCTATGACAATATTTTGGAAATGTCGGACATGTTCACCGAGCTCATTTCCCATTACCCTGAAGAGCTGGTCGCTTTTGTCGGTGGTGCAGAGGGGATCACGGAACCCGAAGGATATCTCGACACGTACCTTTTTTCCTACATCGCGCCGATTTTAGGTATCTATGCCATCCTCGCTGGAAGTGGGTTGCTTGTGGGAGATGAGGAACGCGGTTTGCTGGATCTATTCATCTCACATCCCATCAGTAGGACAAGGCTATTCCTCGGACGCTGGGTTGGTTTCTGCTTGTCGCTGCTGTTGATCGTCGGGCTAATGTGGGTTGGAATCGTCATCCCCGTTGGCAGCACCCAACTCGGCTTGGGAGCCATCGATTTGGTCGGTCCGTTCTTGAGTTTGTTCGCCTTCCTGTTGCTCTTTGGTACGCTAGCCTTGCTACTCAGTCTAGCACTTCCTTCCCGCAATCTCGGGGCTGCTGTAGCCGGCCTGGTGCTGGGTGGGGGTTTCATGCTCAATGTCATCGCCACGATCAAACCTGATCTGGACTCGATCAACCAATTCTCGCCGTTCGCCTACTTCCAGGGTGGAAAGGCCGCGGCTGGGATGGAGTGGGGCTGGCTCGTTGGGCTCTTCGCTGTAGCGTTGGTGTTCTCGCTGATCGCCTGGCTTTTGTTCCAACGGCGTGACATCCGTGTTGTTGGCGAACATGGTTGGGGGCTCCCCAATATTCTCAAACGTTGGAACGCGAACCGCAGAAAAGCGGAGGCGACATAAGTCTCCCTTCAATGATTGAGAATCAAAGAGACGGTGTGGATCGTTATCCACCGTCTCTATTCGTTTGCAGGCTTGGATCTCACCCAACACGTGAGTTTACTCGTCATCCGGGATCAACATGAAATATATATTATTATAAATTAGGTCTGATGAAATCGTGATTATTAGAAAAAGCCCCCGCGCCGCGGGGGCTTTCATTTTTCGGCTTATATAGCCTAGACGATCACGACATTGGTGGCCTGCAAGCCCTTTGTACCTTGCTCGACATTGAACTCAACACGCTGGCCTTCATTTCACGTTCGATGAAGCCGTAGCCTTTGCCACCATTGAACCACTTGACCGTACCAAGAATTCTTTCCGACATGTAATTTTGCCTCCTTATGGCATTTTATTTTTAAGGTGCTTGTGTCGTTCCCGGCGGTCGGGTTCTCTTAAACAAATTGGCCCGAGCTACTGCAGCTCGGGCTTAGATCTTTCGACTTTCAGACAGAACTTGCATGCAACCTTCAATCCGAAATTTTACCATTATTGTCGAGATTTGAATAGGGTAGTTAAATATGCGGAAATTTGAGGGGGACAAGTTAGGAACTCCCAGGTTTATGGAACTTAGATAGGCATAAGTCTTGCTCCTAAGCTTGATTGGTGATTTGTCCTCAGATCCTTTCTCGGCGAGAATCCTGATGATTCTCACGACCTCAAGCGGAAAACTTGGGAGATCGTTTGCTGGAACTAACAGACACCACGCGGCGTCTATCCTATGAATAGAAGACAGATGAGGACCACCTGTCAAAATCACAAGGAGGGGCCCTGTCATGACACCAAATTCAATGAGTTCTCCGAGTCGCTTCCGACTGCTCATTTTGATTGCGATTGTAATCCTTATATCCGTCGGCGGCTTTTTGATCATCCGCCAACTCGTAGCAAAGGATACAAATGGGCATGTTATTCCCACCACAGTCGACACTTCCGCGGGAACGGGTGAAGGCATGCCTACAACGGGTGAGGGCGTGACCCACCTGACAATTCTCCTGAGTGAGGGGGGTGAACAACCTCAAGAGGCTGAACCAGTTACCCTAGTTGATGGTGAGCCGCTCTCTGAGGAGGAGATCGAGCGCATCCTGGCGCGGCTGCCTGCTTTGATCCTCGATCCGGAGGATCGAGAGGATTTCCGGCTTCCCGATGAGCTCATTCCCCCGCCCCGCACTGGCGAGACCATCGACGAGGTCTTCCCGCCGCTGGCTGCGATCGGACCCATCGACGTCGAACCGGGTCCCTTGGAGGTGCTGCGTTACTCCCCAGAAGGGGAGATCCCCATCGCTCCCTTCGTAAACGTCACCTTCAACCAGCCCATGGTACCCTTGGCGACTATCGCCGATTTAGCGGCGGAAGATGTACCTGTGCAGATTGAACCCGCCTTGACTGGTACCTGGCGCTGGCTGGGCACCAAAACGCTCAACTTCCAATATGACTCAGACTTGATCGACCGCCTGCCCATGGCGACGGAATACAATGTCACCATCCCGGCCGGGATTCAGTCCGCGATCGGCGGCGTGCTGGCAGAAACGATTGAGTTTACTTTCAGCACCCCGACACCGACGATGATCAATCATTACCCATACTCTCTAGATCCTCAGCCCCTAGACCCGCTCTTCTTCATCGCCTTCGACCAGCGTATTGACCCGGATGACGTGCTGGCGACGATCGAGGTGACGGCCGAGGGTCAGCCGGTGAGTATAAAAATGGTCACGGCCGAGGAGATCGAGAAGGATTCAGCCGTGAGCCGAATGGTCGAATACACCGGTGAAGGGCGTTGGCTGGCTTTCCGGGCTGAGGAGCTGCTGCCCGCTGATACCGGCATCTCGGTAGCGATCGGCCCGGGCACACCTTCCGCTGAAGGTCCACTGGTCACCCAGACACGGCAGTCATACAGCTTCCACACCTATGCGCCTCTACGCATTGTGGATTATCGTTGTGCTTGGTGGGACGAATGCCGTCCGTTGACACCGCTCTTCATCGAGTTCAACAACCCCCTCGATGTCGAGGCTTATGAAGAAGGCATGCTGCGCATCGAGCCCGAGCTGGTAGGCGCTTCAGTAAACATCTATCATAATTCGATCACCATTCGCGGCGTGACGGAGGGACAGACGACATACTGGGTCACGGTGGATAAGGACATTCAGGACATCTTCGGTCAAACCCTTGGTGACGATGAACGCTTGAAATTCCTCATCGGTCAAGCCGAACCGATGCTCATGGGACCGAGTGATATCTTTGTGACACTTGATCCCGCAGCCCAACAGCCGGTCTTATCCCTGTACTCGATCAACTACAACCAACTGGATGTGCAGATCTATGCCGTCAAGCCCTCGGACTGGCCGGCGTTCCTGGAATATCTGTACGAGTATCAGCGGACGGACACACCACCGGATCCGCCAGGCGAACAAGTGGTGGACGAAACCCGTCGCGTGGAGGTCCCTGCCGATAAGCTGACCGAGGTTGGCATCGACTTGAGCGATTTTATGGATGGTGATTTCGGTCATTTCATCGTGATCGTCAAACCTCACCAAGGCCTGTTCCAAGAAGATCGCTATTGGGAAACCAAACAGATCTGGGTTCAGGTGACCCAGATCGGTCTGGACGCTTTCGTCGATCACAGCGAGATGGTCGTTTGGGCCAGCGAGCTGCTGGACGGCGCACCGTTGGCTGACGTGACGATCGAGTTGAGACCCACCGGTGGTCAGGATGATACCGATAGAGATGGTATCGCCCGGTTTGCGCTCCCCTCCGCGAACGTTAAGTACCTTGTCGCTCGTCAGGGTGACGATGAAGCCCTACTGCCTAGTTCAACTTCCTACTGGGGTGATGGAGGTTGGAGTCGAAGAGCGCTCATTGACGAGTTGCGTTGGTATGTGTTCGATGATCGGCAGATGTACCGTCCCGGTGAAGAGGTACACATCAAAGGCTGGCTGCGGCGTATAGGCGCGGGTCAGAACGGCGACGTGGGATTGGTCGGTGGTGAGGTTACGGCAGTCAATTACCAGCTCATTGGCCCTCAAGGCAACGAAATCGGCACCGGTCGCGCCGAGGTCAATGCTCTGGGTGGCTTCGACTTCGCCTTTACCCTGCCTGAAAACACCAATTTAGGTTACGCTCAACTATACCTGAATGCTGAGGGACGCCTCAGTGGATTGAGCAGCACACAGTTCTATCACAGTTTCCAGATCCAGGAGTTCCGGCGACCGGAGTTCGAGGTATCAGCTCGCAGCGAGACATCGGGTCCCTACTTCGTCGGCGGCTACGCCGTGGTGGCGGTCGAAGCGAAATACTACGCCGGCGACCCGCTTCCGAATGCTGAAGTATCCTGGAATGTATCCTCCTCACCCAGCTCCTATAATCCTCCCAATTGGCCAGGTTTTACCTTCGGCAGCTGGACTCCTTGGTGGTGGTATGACTGGTATTGGCCTACCTCAGATGAAACGGTGGTTGAGACTTACGCGGGTGCTACCGACGCTTCTGGGATCCACTATCTACGCATTGACTTCGAAGAGGCAGGTCCTCCGAGACCCACCAGTGTATTGGCGCAGGCCACGGTCTTCGATGTCAACCGCCAGGCTTGGGCAGGATCCACCAGCTTGCTAGTACACCCTGCGAATCTCTATGTAGGCATGCGCAGTGAACGTTATTTTGTTGAACGTGGCAAACCTTTGGAGATCGAGCTGATCGTCACCGACCTGGATGGCAACGCTATGGCTGACCGACCCATCAGCGTCAAAGCGGCCCGACTAGAATGGAAGTATCAAGATGGGTCCTGGGGTCAGGTGGAAGTGGACGTACAAGAATGTAAAGTGGGTTCAGAACTAGAGCCTGTCAGCTGCACCTTCGAAACCACAGTAGGCGGCCGCTACCAGATCACGGCAGTCATAACCGATGAGATGGGACGTCAGAACCAAAGTCAATTTACACGTTGGGTGAGCGGTGGACAACAACCTCCATCCCGGGAGGTCGAAAAGGAAACCGTAACTCTGATCCCAGATAAGGATACGTACCAGCCAGGTGATGTAGCTCAGATCCTTGTTCAGACGCCCTTCACCCCGGCCGAAGGTCTGTTGACCGTCAGCCGCAGCGGCATTCTCTATACTGAACGTTTCATCGTGGAAGAGGGTACGGTTACCTTAGAGGTGCCCATCGAGGAGAAGCACATCCCGAACCTATATGTGCAGGTGGATGTTGTCGGTTCCGCTCCGCGCATGGACGATAGTGGTGAGGTCGTCCCGGATGTACCCCCGCGACCTGCCTACGCCAGTGGTCAGCTCAACCTGAACATCCCCCCACTCCAGCGTACCCTATCCCTCCAAGCGACCCCAAGGGAGGTGGAACTGGAACCTGGAGGGGAGACCACGATCGACCTCGTCCTCAAGAATGCAAGTGGTGAACCTGTATCGGGTGCCGAGCTTGCAGTGGTTGTGGTCGATGAGGCCATCCTGGCTCTGACCAATTACCAGATGCGTGATCCCATTTCCGTGTTCTATCTAAACCGCTCGCCTGATCTCAGCAGCCGGTACGGCCGCGCCAGCATCATCCTCGTAGATCCAATGGCGCTGGTCGAGCCAGGCATGGGTGGGGGAGCAATGGCACCACAAGCTACCGCTGCTTATGCAAAAGGAATGGAGGCGGAAGCCCTCCCTGCTGAAGAAGCCATGGAAGTGAGGATGGACGCTGGTGAGGCAGGGGCAGAACCGATCCGCGTTCGGATGGACTTCAACCCGCTGGCGACCTTCGCCCCTGAGGTACGCACCGATGCAAACGGGGAAGCCAGTGTGGAGGTCACCCTGCCCGATAATCTCACGCGATATCGTGTGATGGTGATCGCCGTGGATGAATTGGGGAGCCAATTCGGCATGGTCGAGTCCAACCTAACCGCCCGGCTACCACTGATGGTACGACCCTCTGCGCCTCGTTTCCTTAATTATGGCGATCGTTTAGATCTACCGATCGTACTCCAAAATCAGACCGACGATCCAATGACGGTCGATGTGGTCATCCGCGCGACCAATCTCGCGTTCACGGGAGATCCTGGCGTGCGCGTGGATGTGCCAGCACATGATCGGATCGAAGTACGTTTCCCGACGACGACCGATAAGGCAGGCACGGCTCGCTTCCAAGTGGCAGCGGTATCGGGAGATTATGCTGATGCAGCCACGGTGGAACTGCCCGTCTACACTCCAGCGACAACCGAAGCCTTTGCTACCTACGGCGAGATCCACGAGGGGGCCGTGGCACAGCCGGTCTCATCGCCCAGTGACGTCTTCCCGCAGTACGGCGGTTTGGAGATCACCACCTCCTCCACCGCACTGCAAGCGCTCACCGATGCTGTGCTCTATCTGGTTTCATACCCCTTCGAATGCTCAGAGCAGTTGGCTTCACGCATCCTGGGCGTCGCCGCCTTGCGTGATGTGCTTACGGCGTTTGAAGCTGAAGGATTGCCCTCTCCTGAGGAAATGGAAGCCGCGGTGCAGCGCGATATCGAACGTCTGGGTGGGCTGCAGAACTGGGATGGCGGCTTCCCCTACTGGCGCCGCGGTCAGGATTCGATCCCCTTCAACACCATCCACGTTGCGCATGCGCTGCAGCGAGCGGAGGGTAAGGGCTTCGAAGTGCCCGAGTACATGCAGGACCAAGTGCTCGAATACTTGCGCGACATCGAGAACCACTACCCCTACTGGTACAGCATACGCACACGTCAGACGCTCAGCGCTTATGCACTTTATGTACGAACCCTGATGGGCGACCGGGATGCCAGGAAGGCCCGCGATCTACTACACGAAGCCGGATTGGAGGAGCTCTCTCTCGACGCCGTGGGCTGGATCTGGCAAACCCTGGTAGACGATCCCAATTCCAGCGCTGAACTGGAAGCCATCCGTCGGCACATAAGCAATCGTGTGGTGGAGACCGCCGGGGCGGCAAACTTCACAACCCACGTCCACGACCAGACCTACCTGCTGCTCAGCTCCAACCGGCGCACGGACGGTATTTTACTAGACACCTTGATCCTCGATAACCCTGAAAGTGACCTGATACTTAAGCTGGTCAATGGGCTAATGGCGCATCGCACCAGGGGACACTGGGGCAACACGCAGGAGAATGTCTTCGTCCTGCTGGCCCTCGATCGCTACTTCAATACCTTCGAAGCGCAGACCCCCGACTTCGTCGCACGCATCTGGCTGGGAAATATCTACGCCGGTGATCACACATTCGAGGGACGGACCACCGAACGGCACGAGACCAATATCCCCATGGTGTACCTGGTGGATGAGGCCTACGGTGGTGGAGAGACGCGGGATTTGATCCTGAGCAAGGAAGGTACAGGACGGCTTTACTACCGCTTGGGGCTGCGTTATGCCCCCACCGATCTGACTCTCGATCCGGTGGACATGGGCTTTGTCGTCCAGCGGGTTTATGAAGCGGTGGACGATCCTGAAGACGTAACACAAGATGAAGATGGTGTGTGGCACATCAAAGCCGGAGCTCGGGTACGGGTGCGCTTGACCATGGTCGCCGACAACCGACGCTATCATGTGGCGTTGGTCGATCCGCTCCCAGCCGGTCTGGAGATCATCAATCCCGCGCTAGCGGTTTCGGGCAGCATCCCCCAGGATCCCAACAGTTCGGAGTATCGCTACGGTTGGTGGTGGTGGTGGCCTTGGTACGAGCACCAGAACATGCGTGACGAGCGGGCTGAGGCCTTCACGCCCCTGCTCTGGGACGGAGTGTATGAATACACCTACGTCGCCCGTGCGACCACACCCGGCACCTTCGTCGTGCCACCAGCGAAAGCCGAAGAGATGTACTCTCCGGAGGTCTTCGGCCGCAGCGCTAGCGACTGGGTGATCGTGGAGTAACGGATTGCTTGTAAGGAAGGTACTTCCGAGGCTGACCTGGCGGATGTGATTTCGCACACTAAACAAATGAAGAGCCCCACTTAACATGGGGCTCTTCATTTTCCTTTTTTTTTAAAATATTGGATTAGGTGGGAGTCCTTGTCACGTGTGTACCTGTGATCGGTTTGATGGTTATGGGAAGTTATCCTTGATTCGCTGGATATGGTGAAATAGATTCAGCAAATAGATTGAATGATTTAAGCGAATAGGAGATACCTCGGATCACAAACTCGAACCATCGAGTGAAAATCTCCCGAACATCATTCCACTTTCGCTATGGCTCCACAAGCCATGAGCAAACTAAACGCCCCAAATGCGATTACCCGCACGAGATCGTTGATCGAGACACCTTCAATGGACACTTGACCTAGAAAGATGCCTGAAGCCCAGGAGCCTGCGATGGACAGCAGTACAAATCCCCATCGAGGGAATTTACGAACACGATTCTCCTCCATGCTATTTTTCCTTTCTCTAAGGGACAATGTGTTCATCGATACGACGATATTCACGACCACCGCTTCGCGTGTTGGTACACCGTCGCGTAACTCATGATTAGAATTCCACGGTTCGATATCCCTTTTCCGAAGAGGTTGTCGCGGACTTGAGATATTATTTTACAGCTTTATGACCACAAATGCAATATATATTTGACTTTTAGCAAGATATATATTACAATTAATCGCAGTCAATCCGATAACTAACGGAATTCAGATGAAAGAAATTCTAATCGGAAACAAAGTAAGACTAGCTAGAGTGGCCAAGGATCTTACGCAGGAGCAGCTCGCCATTAAAGTGGGTGTTACCAGGCAAACCATTGGATTGATCGAGGCAGGCAAGTACAACCCCTCAATTAAACTCTGCCTCTTGATAGCTAAATTCACCGACACCACCTTGAACGATCTGTTCTGGATGGATGGAGAGGATGATGAATAAGTGGTTCCAAATCGATGAGCAGACCGAAACAGTAAGTGGAAGACTGTCGGTAATTTTTCTCGGACTTACACAGATTGGATTGTATCTTGCCCTCATGTATCAGAGATATGTGCTGGATTTACCTCCTGATTACTACAATGATCTCGCGATCATCTTGGCCTTTTCAGTTCTGGGATACTGGGGGGCCTGCCTTTTCTTAGGGGGTGTAATCCCCACCCTATCTTTTCGCAGGGCAATATTTATATATGCGGTCATCTGTATGACAATAGCTGTACCTCATACGATCATTCGCGGTTGGCCGGCGGGAACGGAATGGAATTCTCGGCTCTTGGTCATCCTTGGATTACCCGCAGGTCTAGTGGGAGGATATGCGCTTATGGCATATCTCGGAAAGAAAAGGTTAGAGAAGATCATCTCTTCCGAATCAGATTGATCTCCAAACACAAGTGTATATTCCAATGAAAGTCACAACCCTGAAAGGATGAAACGAGAAAGAGAAAAGTTGTTTACCGAAAATCCACTACCTTGAACTTAATAAGAAGCACGATGGAGAAATCAATGGAACGGCAACAGAAAAAAGCAAGTAGTAAATATAGCTTCTTGTTTCCGGCAGGTCTTGGCATTGGCGTCGCGATAGGTGCGGCCATCCACAATATTGGTGTCGGTTTAGCCATTGGAGCAGGCATCGGAACGATTCTTAGCCTATTGGGCATGCATTTCCAACAAAGAAAATCTGAGAAGAACTAGTAGCCAAAGGATGAATGGGTAGCGGGGGTGAGATTCGCCTACACTATTTACACTAGAGATGCAGGAATAGTTAGCCGGGCATGTCTAGGAACTGAAGGCCTTCTTCAGGTTTTCGGGTAGAATCACACACTTTATTGATTGACAATTTCTGCTTCGATAAGCTCCTTCCTCTCTCACCCCATTCTAAAGTCTGTAATCCTTAGATTACTAAGCCCTAAGGTTTTACAGGAAAAGGCTGTTTGAGCTAGACGAATGGCTGTGGGAAGTGCAAACAAAAGTCATCCTTCGACGGACCTTCAGCTAACTCAGGACGACTGATCATTAACCAGAAGACCGGGCTCCCATGCCCGGTCTCTCGGCTAGCCCTAGACATTGCTCAGGACGTGCATCTGAGCCGGCTCTACCGTAATGGAAGGGAATGTATTTGATCATACAGTATATGGAAACGAGGTTCGCGAAATGAATCGCTGCTTGGCGGCAGGGGTTAGCACTACGCTCTTATGAAACCGTGTTGCAAGAGGTTGAAAATCCCTAATTTCGCACCCGATGAACTACGACGAGTGTCACGTCATCCAGCAAAAGATGATCCCCCTGGCGAGTGGTTGTGACCTCAAGCATGTGATCACACATAGTTTGAGCCGATACTCCTCTGCACAGACTTATCTCTGACATCAACGATTCATTCATAGAAACAAGGTCTAAATGGTCGAACCGCTCGGTCAGTCCGTCCGTATAAAGAAGAAATGTACCACCAGGCGGAATATTTATAGTGTTTTCATCAATCTCTGGTTCGGTAAAGTAGCCCAGCGGTTGTCCAAGACCCTTTTCGGCCAGTGTCACTTCTCCATCGGCTGTACAAATCAGAGGCAGCTCATGACCAGCCCGAGCATAATGAAACTCGTTGGTGGTTCCATCCAATACACCGAAGATCGCTGTAACGGGAAGACCTCTCGAGTTTATCTCGAGCAGATGCTGGTTCACACCTTGCAGGGCTTCGAGGGGTGAAGAAGCGCGGTAGGCTTCGACTCGCAACAGGGCATGGGTTTGAGCCATCACGATTGCCGCTGATAGACCTTTATCGGTCACATCGCCAACAACAATGCCAACCTTGTTGTCGTTAAGTGGGATGAAATCATACATATCGCCCGCGACCATGCGTGCGGGCACAAGCTGTACGCCAAAATCAAAACCCATTACTTGAGGTAAGGTCTGAGGGAGGATACTCATCTGAATATCGCTAGCTAACTGAAGCTCAGCCTCCAACTTTTCTTTCTCGATAATCTGGGTTTGAGCACCTTTTAGCGCTTCAATTGCTTCCTTCAACTTGCGATTTTTCTCATGCTAATCACTTATATGTCGCTCGTTCGAGGCATTTAAACTCAAGGTCAATGCCCTCACCATCTCGTAAGCCATCATGGGTTCGTGAGTCAGCAGCGTATCGAAATCGTCTCTTGTCAACTAATGAATTCGCCAGGGCCTCGAACGGAAAGGAATTGCTCCTCTTCAGTACCCATCCTCTTGACAGCTTCCACCTGTCCTTCCAGAACAACATAGAAGTGCTCGTCAGGATCTCCTTCACGTAAAAGAGTTGTCTTGGATGGGACTTCGATGATCTTTGGATCGGCGCCGAGTTTTTGCAGCGTGCTATTGGTCAATGGTTTTCGTATCTACAAGTATATCCCTGAAGGTTTGGAACGCTCAGAGAGTTGAGAATAACGAAGACAATAACACCAGTTGTATTGAGTCTGTCACCCGACTACGCTTGACAAGTTGATTTATATTGTCTCCATACGAAAATTAATGAGAACGCTTTTCTGCATGACTATTTCAGATTGCTCTAATGGTCTCATTCAGAAGAATAGGGCTAGCGTGATATTTATCCTGCTTGTTCGACTGGTTAGAATAATAGGAGGAAACGATTAGGGAAGCCTACGCCCAAGCCAAATACTTTCCCATTTTCATCGCAAAGTAGACCCTGTTGCTTCTCGACCTACAATCTGCATCCAATTCATGGTGATCTATGATTGACAGACAGTTCTACAAAGCCGGGATGGAAATTCTCCATGGAGCAATCCAGCAGTTCCTGCTTGTCCCTCTCGATGAGATGGAGGATTTCTTAATCAAAGCGATTGAGAACACAGATTTTAGCAGCGAACTGAACCAAACGAAGCTCAAGGCAGCTAATCATCAACTTCAAATCATAAGGACGTCGAGGCAATTCCGAGACACCTATATGTCGATCATTGATGATCCATCATTTGAATGAGAATTGCTGGAGATTGGAACGCATGCGAAGATACCTTTCGTAGAAGGAACACTCAGTGATCAGCTCGAATTAAATTGGGATTGCTTGGGGAATTTTGCTTAGCGAATAAAACCTTATCAAATAAATATCCGGCTGTCACTGCCCCTCAAAGAGGGAATCCATTTCTAGCACAATCTGATCGGCAATACTTACCATCTCAGTTTCGTAATCAACTGCAACGTCTAGGTCGCCTTGTGAAGCAGCCTGATACATTTTCCATTCGGTGAAGAAGTACTGGTCGGATAGATTTTTAATTTCTTGAAGGCAAGCCGGAGCTTCCAAGCGCTTGTGCTCCGAATATCGGTTCTCAGCTCTTGAAGCTAAGGGCGAAAAATCTGAATAGTATTGAATGGAGTCAATAAGCTCATAATCGGCATCAGAATCCTCAAGGATTGCGTAGGATTGATCAAACCAACGATCCACAGCCTGACCGGCGCACATTGACGAGTTTGAGTCGGAGGAAGCCGATGACGATAGGTAGTAGAAGATAGAAAAGATGAAGATCGCCCCCACCAAACCAAATATAACCTTAACGAAGCTATACAGTTTGTCAGGTTGCGATGCCTGCTGATAGGAAGTCTGTGTGTATGGGTGGGTAGAAGTATGTGGCTGGATGGTTGATTGAACGGATGATGAAGTTGATTGCAGCCCTGATGAGTAGGTATCCATCCCTCCATCTACTTGCCGACCATATTGTAGAACCTCGGGCTTAAAAGTCTTAAAACAAGTCTGACATTCAATATACTCTCCGAGCTTCTCGGTTTTGATTAGGGGAATGAAGTAAAGCGTGAAGTATTTCGAAACTTCTTCATGCTTGAATAGTTGGTGTGATTTACAATGCGGGCAGTAGAAGGTTCCGGTCCCGATTGTCTTTGACTTACCTTTTGATCCCCAGATAATCATGTCGTTCTCCTATTGGACTCATGCCTCTTAACGATCATTCGCTCCATACCTACGCCAATTTATCGCTCTCCATTTTCATAAAATTATGAGAAGAGACACCTTTTTGTAAAAAGAACACTCATTCGCGAATGAGGGGGGAAATCGTGAGCGTACATCACCAACCAGCCATGTTCTTCGTGCGATGCGACCTCAGAATTGGGTGATCTTCTACAACTCAGTCTCTAATTCTAGGCCGTTCCCATACACCAGCAGGCGGCAAGTATGGATTGATCAGGTGCACCACGAGCGCACTCACCAACCCACAGATCATGTATTGGATGGTCCAAATTAGTAGTCCCACGTATCACCTCGTTTCCAATGGAGCTCCATTTCATTTTCATTTGCAGTCGTACGTGGCTTCATTGGTTTGCTATTTTGATTATTTCATGTTGTAGCGGCTTCCAGCCTTACAGTAAGCTTGCATTACAGTTCCTTGGATAAGCAGCTGCCAATGAACAGAGGTGCTGTGGCAAGAATTGAGCGCCTCAAAAGTTGCAGGTAAATTTGCAGAACATGAATGGGTGAGAGAAGAAGGAATTGCCCAAACAGCTAACGCGTCAGAACAACCAACGCATGTCATTCAGGTGTGGAATGAATACTCAGTGGGTTGTGAAACCGCCTCACTCCGATCGAATCGTAAATAAAAGAAGTCATAAATTTATAACCGCAACATATGGCGGTCATTGTTTCCTATGTAAAGGATCTTAATTCCTCTTTACTGCATTCTTACTTCCATATCGATTTCGTTTTTTTTACCTAATTTTCCGATTAAGCCCATTATCTAGAGCTGACTTCCATTAAACTGCCAAGACATCTTTGGAGGCATTAACAAAACGCCAAGCTAGAAGTTCGAATCCCGAAGAGGGGATTGGAACGATAGACTTTTCATCGAAAGTCGGATTTACGATCAAGGATCGTTTGCAACAATCGCCTGGTTTGAATGCCTAATTGCTTCTCAGGCACTGAAATACAAAGGAATAATTGAGTTTCCCGGTTTCTTCAGTCCCTGTGAATCTTCGCTCTAATGCTATATGTCCAATATCAACCAGCGGGATGAAGTTAAGCCAATCGACAAACTCCAACACACGTACTTTTGATGAGATGTCGTATCCAAAAACCAAGTGAAAGACTTGGTTCCCTGGACGATGAATATGTCTTAGCTCAGGATGAATTCGATCTTGAAGAACGGAAAATTATATCTGTGACCTCGCAAGAACGAACTCTCAGAATTCATCCATCAAAAGGGGTCTGAGTTTCAAATTAAGCGGAAGCGCCTCACGAAAAAGGGGGTGTGGAATCCCAGTGGAGATCATCCTTGATTTTATATGTGCTGACATTATCGGGGGCACGCTGCTGATCAACTCAATCAGTAGACAGCGGAACACCAATCTGAGGTTTTCGCCAGTTCAAGTATTTCGTACTGGCAATCAGACCGCCGAAGTAGATTAACGCACCGAAGATGTACGGGGAGGCTGAACCAGCAACATCGAAAAGTAATCCTCCAGTGAAAGGCCCCACGATCCGTCCCAAAGCCGCGTAACGATTTTGCTCACCTTGGATTAGCCCTTGGTCTTGAGCTGATGTGCGTTTGGAGAACAGTGTGGACATCGCCGGTCTCATGCCAGAAGTTAAAAACGCCATCGTTCCCATGATCAACAATAACCCGGCAAGGTTCTGAGCGATCAAGAGAAAGAGGTAACTGGTGGCGCTGAAGACCAATCCAAGCACAATCAATGACTCCTCTCCAAAGCGTTTGATCATGGGTCCTACGATGAAACCTTGCGCCAACACCATTGCTACTCCAGCCACGGTAAAGGCGAGACCCACCTCGCGTCCACCAAACCCTAGCCTGGCTTCAAGAAAGAGACCAAATGTACTTTCCAGATTGGCGGAAGCAAAGTTGATGGCTAATGTCAGGATCAGCAAAAATCCCAGTGGTTCTGCCAGCTGACTTCGACGACCGAAATTCTTGAGCTTTGCAGCCGGACTGAGTATCTGCTTGTTCCGAGAATCGTCATCAAGAGACTCGGGAAGAAAGAAAAAGGCAGCGACTGCGATCAAAAGTGTTATACCGGTTGCCACGAAGAAAGGAAGCTCGATGCTTACCTCAGCCAGATAACCGCCAATGATTGGACCTAGAACGATGCCCAGTCCGGCAGAAGTTCCCATAAGCGCCATTCCATCGCCACGCTCGCTTTCGTCAGTCACATCAGCCATATACGCCATCGAGGCAGGGATGGCAGCACATGACAGGCCTCCACCTAAAAGTCGAGCGATGAATAACAATAACAAGTTATTTGCCAAGCCAAAAAGCAGGAAGGTGAGAGCGAATCCCAGCAAACCCCAAAGGATGACCGGGCGACGACCAGAACGATCCGAGAACCTTCCCCAATATGGTGAGAGTAGGAACTGCGTCATCGAATAACTTGCGAAAAGCAAGCCCAGTTGTGTTCCATTTGCGCCCATGCTTCCAGCATAGAAAGGCAGTACTGGCATGATGAGCCCATAGCCAATCATGATGACTAGGTTGATACTGCAGAGTACGATGACAGCAGGTCGCCTGAGCATGCGTCCAAGCATCATTGCTCCTACGTAGAATTCCGCAGCCGGGATCTCCTTCCCATGCAGAGGGACGGGGTGTTCGATAACCAACAAACGAATGTCCCAGGGCAAGTAAAACTTGGGACACTCTCAGAGACTCACTTACGATGATATAGACTCGGCTTGACTCGCGATAACGTTGAACAAGAAAGCTGCCTATTACTTAGGCTTTTAATGACCGTGCTTAAGGAGATGATCCTCCACATAATTGGAAGGAGGATCCCATATAGAGCTCGAAAGCCGATGTCTGTACAGTTCCATGGTGGGGAATAACGCGCAGCCTATATTGCAGTCTTTCATCAAGATGACTTCGACGTATATTTATGCCCTCCTCAGGTGAATTGCAGAGAGAATCCCGTAGGCGATGAGGCCCCACAGGATCGCGGCGAGATCAAAGACCAAGAGCATACCTAAAGGCGAGAGGATACTGATCGGGAGAATCGGGGACCATCCACGGTAATAGTTAAAAATCAGGCGGATGAAAAGACTCGACCTCAAGATATCGACGAGGAGTACAGTCAAGAGGCTGAGCCCAATCCCCACGAGCCAACTCATCAACCACCGTGGGATGGGCAGTCGCCGCCGCCTGGATCGAACAGCTCTGATTAGTGGAAAGATCAGCAGGAAAAGCCCCGCTAGGACTAATGCGAGGGCAGCCACGAAGAATTGCCACCCCATTCCAGGTATTTGTAGAGCGACGAAAGAAAGATTCATATGATACATTTCACCACCTCACTAGCTTGTTGGCACTTGTTCTAGAGTCATGTTTAGCACTTGTCTTGATGATCCGCTCATAGTGCAGTATGGTGCGGGATTGTTGCTGGTACATCTCTGCCAATTGGCGGAGCCATCGATGTAGAAACTCATTCTCTCTTCGCTTTCCCCCAGCCTAACTGCAAGATTCCTCGCTATAGAAAATCTGTCCTCTGGGTTAAGTTAATCACTTACATCACTCAATTAGAAGGCGCCCGCGAATTGCCTGAGAAAGTCGACCGCTTTCTCTTGGATCAGACTGGGTTCAAGACCCGCCATTTTGCAGGTGAGCAAGATATTGACCGTATGTTCAACCGCTAAAGTCGCGTCTGCGGCCTTTCGTAAATCCTTCCCTGTAGTGATCAATCCGTGGTTACGAAGGAAGGCGCCATTTGCTTTATCGAATTTATCCAACACTGCCTTAGCAAGTTCCTTCGTACCCCCGAGATACCACTCGATCACAGGGTAGTCCATAAGAAAGATAGCTTCTGTACTAAATGGCAGCATATCCATGTCACACATGCCAAAGATTGTCGCCATAGGCGCATGTGTGTGGACTACCGCGTTGATCTTAGGACGCAAGCGGAATATACCACCATGGTACACGGATTCCACGGAGGGTTTGAAATCTCCATCCATCTTCTTGCCATCGAAGTCAATGAGGCACATCTGCTCGGGTTCGAGAGCACCTTTATAGATCTGACTCGGCGTAATCCAAGCGGCATCCTCATGTTCAACACTTCGGACGCTAATATTGCCACCTGTGGCAGTAATAACTTTCGCGTAATATAGCTCTGTTGTGATTTCACATAGCTGCTGTTTCAATTCATGATCTTTCACTTTGATACCTCCTTCGCATACTCCAAGTTTATGGCAATTTAATATTCACATCCAACTGGTTTCCTTAACGCTAGCAAAGCTTGTAGTTATAAGCTCTTGGGACTCATACCAGTAATCAACAGGTGTCGTGATATCCATCCAAGCATGGGACCCTACGACCGCTAGATTGAGCTTTCAAGCATAGCGCGTTGCATATCACATTGGGATCGCGCAAGACCTGGTCTCTCGGGACGATAAAACGGAAATGTTGCGAACCAGAATACCCCATGAACTGGTGCCAAATTGTGATCATTCTCAGCAGATCACGAGAGACCAAGTCCTCTTCAACAACCTCGATTCTTCCTTCCCCACAACATGCATGTCATTATTGTTCATGTGAACACAAATTCAGCTGCTTCAGTCTCGTATTCGGCCACTGGGATTGTCCTACGGCATGGCTTGCCAGTACCGTCCACATTGTGTTGTAGCACATGCATCTATCCTATCGTTCGTCCATAAGCAAGTGCGAAGATGTCCTGGAATCCCAAAGGACAAACCATACCATCTTGGAGCTGAAGTATAAGTTGCACCTAATGCATGTGTTGACCCTCTACCACGAGAACAAGCCCATCCAGTTCATTTTGATATCAGGAGGACATAAGAATGCCTCGCGGCTAATCCACCTCTTGCCGGGGTGGTCCTACTACACACAACGAAACGCAGCAATCCTTCCGAGTGTGTTGTCCGACGCCTTAAGCTTTGGCATCGATGTAGATCTGATTCATGTCGTCCTGCAGCGCTTGCAAACCCATGGCAGCACTCATGTCTCCTGAGAAAGAAAGAGCGCCCGACATGGCGGCCGAGGCACCATCGATTTCTCCGGTCATCATGCCGTCAAAAGTTTCACTATCGGTCTCCAAAAAAACCATTGATGGTGGAGAAGCTTCTCCGATTCCTCCGCTGACAACCCCATCCATGAATTCTGTATGGAAGTGCAAATCAAGATCGACGATCTCATATCCGATGCTGACATTGATTCCCTTGCACCTGTTGGCAAGAGCCTCACTCTTCTCGATTCCGGCCAAGAATCGCTCGACAACTGCTTGCATCTGCTCCTTGGTTTCGTAGCCTGCCATGTGTTTTTGCTCCTTTCATGAGATTGAACCAAATGGTATAGCTCCAGGTATTAGAGACTGCTACTATCCTCTCGTCACCGACATCCTCAGATAGATATCAACTCACTCAATCCCAGTTCGGCCAATTTCGCCTTTGTTGGAACACCTTCAGAGTCCCAACCCATCATCCCATAATATAGATCAATCGCACCTCGCAGGGATTCTGGGCTCACAACTTTCCCCATTTTGGGACCGATCTCGATCGTTTGAAACATACGGTCTGGCAACCAGTCATCAGCTTTATCGATCCCATGGGTAACATTGAACAATCGCGCCAGGGTTATACCTCGCTCACCCACTTTCATCATCTCCCATTCGCTCATATCCCAGCCTGTTACTGCCCGCACAATCTCTGTCAGTTTGGTGATGGTGAGCGGGGTTGTCGGGGTCGCCACGAACTGGCACAAGAGGAGGGAATTATACAAGCTCCGTTCGAGGTGAAGATATGTGTACAATCTCACTTTCTCCGGACCGAGACTGTCCTGCGCAACGGGCTCCAAGATACCGAGCGGTGCAGCATTATCGAGGAAAACGCCCTTCTTGGCGTACATGTCGTCGAAAGGAGATGTATTATGATCTGCACCAGTGGGACACACTGAAAACGCCAAAGCTTGGCTGATCTTTCCTCTCGGATCATGCATTGGAAATTCTTGACCTTTGACATGAAATACGAATTGATCCGCATCGGGTCCGATCTCTTGTGCTGCCCGCTTTACTCCCTCCGCAAGGAGATCGCCCAGGCCTCGGCGGTAGGCTATATCCTCGATCAAGGTCAACATGGCTGTGGCGTTCCCGAATGTGAGTTCGAGACCACCCGTATCTTCCTTTGTGAGCAGACTTGCCTCAAAGCAATCCATCGCGAATGCAATGCTAGCGCCGAGGGAGATCGAGTCTAGACCATAGCTGTTGGTGAGGGCATTTGCGCGCACGATGGCTGCCAAGTCCGAAACTCCACAGAGCGAACCCAGGGCTGCTAAGGTCTCATACTCAGGCCCACCGAGTTCGGGGATTACTCTTTTATCCGCCTCATCCTTAGCCAAAGGCTTACAACGAAGCACACATCCATAGCAGGTGCCATGTCCTTCAAGGTATGTTTTCTCAAGAGCTTCACTACTAATTTCGGAGGCATGGGTAAAGGTCATCTGTTGGAAATTGTGTGTGGGAAGTCCTCCCATCACATTTTGATATTCAAGACCAGAAGCCGTCCCATGCTCCCGGAAATATTTCCCATAGAAAGACTCCAGAAGATATTTGTTGTGCCAACTCCGAAGCTCCCCGAATAATTCGGGGTTAGCAATCCTCGGAGTTGCAGAACCGCTCACGGCGATCGCCTTGAGCTTCTTCGAACCCATGACCGCGCCCATCCCGGTTCGACCATTCACATGATGCAATTCATTTACGATATGGGCATAGCGCACAAGATTCTCGCCAGCCGGGCCAATCTGAGCAATACGAACCTTCCCGAGTTCAGCTCGCATCTCAGCGTAGCATTCTTCGTTCGTCATGCCCCAAAGTTTCTGGGCGTCCCTGATTTCTACCTCCCCATCGTGAATCCATAGGTAAACCGGTGTGTCGGCTTGATTTTCGATGATGATGGCGTTGAACCCGGCAGCAACCAGTTCCGGCCCCCACCATCCACCAGCTTCAGCTTCCCCATAACCCCCGGTAAGCGGAGATTTTGCTAATGTACTAAAACGGGAAGCCCCGGATAACTTGCTTTGGGTGAGTATCCCAGTAGCAAAGATCAGCTTATTTTCAGGGCCCAACGGATCTGCATCATGCGGCACTTCTTGAAACAAATGGTAGGCTCCAAAGGCTCGACCTCCTGCGAATTTGCGTACCCAATCACTTGACCTTTCTTCGATCGAGTAATCACGCGCTTGGAGATCTACCCGCAGCGTTTTCCAAGTCCAATCCTTGTCCATGAGCTTAATTCTTTCTGAATTTAAAACTTTCAAGAACTTCCGGATTTACAACATAGAGAGGTTTATCACCGTTAATCAATCGTAGGATGTCCGGCACGACGATTTGAGTTTGATGGGTTGTAATCTCATGTGTAGCCCCACCGATATGAGGCAGTAAAACAACATTGTCGAGGCGCATAAACGGATGATCAACAGGAAGAGGTTCTTTATCGAAGACATCAAATCCAGCCCCGGCGATCTTCTTCTCACGCAAAGCTTCATATAAAGCTGATTCATCGGTCAACGCGGATCGCGCAGTGTTGATGAAATAGGCTGTCGGTTTCATCAGGCTTATCTCACGGGCACCGATCATGCCCCGGGTCTCGTCTGTGACCATTGCATGAAGGGTCACGTAATCCGATTCCCGCATGAGGGTGTCCAAATCGACTTTCTTTACTCCGTATTCGGCCATTGCATCCTCGGAGATGTATGGGTCATGGGCGATCAGCTTGCTGCCGAATGGTTGAAGTCGCGCTGCCACTTTGCGTCCAATAGCACCCAATCCCACGATCCCCACCGTTTTCTCCCACATCTCAGAACCTCGGAGGTCAAAATAGACGCGAGCCAAAGCAGACATATCTGAACCTCGATCAGGATCGCGCAGTAAAGCAGCGGTCTGCATGATGTTGCGTGCGAGGATCAACATCAGAGCCAGGGTCAGATCAGCTACGGCATCGGCATTGCGACCGGGCGCATGAATGACTGGGATGCCCTTCCTCGTCGCCGAGGGAATGTCAATATTGACCGGATTTCCGCGGCAGGAGGCAATGATCTGTAGGGTCTCCAACGCTTCAATTTGAGCTTCCTTGAGGTTGTCGGCTTCGGTGATGAACACATCAACCCCTTCTAGGGCGCGCACCAAGCGGCTTCCGCCCAACATCTGACGTGTTTCAAACAACGGCTGGTAGCGCACCTCACCATACTTCCTCAAATCGGCAAGCCCTTCTTCGTCTAATGATGCGGTTACCAAGGCAATCACAACGATTCTCCTTCTCTGTGCGGCTAAAAGCTGGAAGACAAACTCTCCAATTCAGAGCGGGTCTTGCACCAGCGTTTATAGAATGTTTTATATTGTCGACTCAAACGCTCATCAGGTTGGATTTCCTTCCTCAGCTTGGCTAGCGCTTCCACCCCTTCGGCAAAATCAGCGTATGTACCCGAGCCAACACCTGCACAAATTGCTGCTCCTAATCCAGATCCCTCCGCGAGGCGAGGGACGATTATCGGAGTGCCCATCACATTTGCGAGGATATCTAGATAGACATCGGCGTTCGCCAATCCTCCGCAGACTCGAAGCTTTTCAATTTTCCGTCCCGATAGTTTTTCGACTTGCTCCGCATTCCCCTTCACAGCGTATGCCAAGCTCTCCAAAATGGCGCGCGTGAGAAGTCTCTTGTTCGAGCCCGTAGTGTCGGAGAGCGGTGTCGTGCCAAAATAGACAACGTTCTTCGGCATCCCCATAGATTTTGCATCCATAAACATGACACCGATAAACGACAGGACGCCTCCGGCACCAGGGGGAGCCAGGGCTGCTTCCGCATTCATGAGGTTGTACACATCCTCGCCAGATGCTTCGGCTTTCGCGCACTCAACTTCACAATACGAATCCCGGTACCATTGGTATACTCCACCCGAATAACCTGCATTACTTTCGAGTACAAATAAACCTGGAATGACATGAGCCCCAGCCCAAAGGCGAAAATCAGGATCGATGATCGGCTCATTCGTGACCATCTGCACCGGTGTCGTCGTCCCCGAGATGGCCGCAATGTCGTCTTCCCAGATGGCCCCACAACCGAGCAGTCCACATTGCGTGTCAGCGCCTCCCATCACGACGGGCGTTCCTGCCACAAGACCGGTCTCGGAAGCAACCGTCTCACTGACAACGCCGACCTGAGTTCCAGAGCTAAGAATCTTAGGGAAGATTTCCCGCGGTAGACCAAGATTGTCGATCAGGTCATACATCCAATCACCGGTTTTAAGATCGTAGAGGCACGTTTCACTAGCGTTGCTTGGCTCAGAGGCATACTCTCCGCAAAGTCGAAATAATACCCAATCATTGATCATGAGCACATGCGCGATACTCTCATAGATGTCAGGGGCGTTGTTCTTATGCCAGAGCAGACGCGCTGGCGCAAATATGGGGGTCGGGAAATGACCCGTTCGTTGGTAGATCTCTTCACCATGCTCGGAGGCGAGCTGCATGCCTTCCAATACTGCTCGGTAATCACGGTTGGGACCAGCGTAAACCTCTTTCCCATCCGCATCGCAGAAAACACATCCCTCGCGTTGACTCGTCGAACTCACACCTACGACCTGCTCCCCTTTGATGCCCCCTTTGGCGAGTACCTCTTGGATCGCACCTGTTAGGATTTCCCAAAAGGCGTCTGGATTGAAGTCACTTCCCATAGGACCTGTGCCAGAGGGTTGTGTATAGAACCATTCACGATAAGCAGAGAAAGATTGTTCGCCATCCGTGCTTATGAGGAAGCAGCGTCCTGCTCCGCCTCCTGCGTCTAAAGCCAATAAATATTGGTTACTCATAGAACCCTCCTCGCTTGGAAGGTTGGTCAAAGGTGCCGTTCGGTTCAGTTCTGAACACTAAGCACTTTGTTGCGACATTATCGCTGATCATTGACGTTCTAATAAAATTTCGCTGAGAATTCCGAGCGCAGATTCAACTCTCACACACGCCCTTGAGGGTCTCACCAACATCGCTTCTACTCTTTCAACCCCGTCAGTCTAACACCCTGAATGAATGTGCGTTGTGCAAAGAAAAAGGCGACGATGACTGGCAAAGTAAAGACGATCGATGCCGACATCAGTTGATTCCAGGCCACATTATGCTGTCCTTGGTAATCTTGAAGTCCAATTGCCAAGGTAAATAATTTCGGATCGGTCAGGTACAACATCGGGCCAATGAAATCGTTCCATACCCATAGAAACGTGAATACAACGACGCTGGCCAGAACTGGCTTGGACAACGGAAGCACGATCCGAGAAAAGATTTGCCATTCAGATGCACCGTCAACACGTGCCGCATCGCACATCTCCTCTGGGATGGTGAGGAAGAACTGCCGCAGCAGAAAAATTATGAATGCATTGCCAAAGAACGTCGGCACAATGAGTGGTAGGAATGTGTTGGTCCAACCGATCCTGCTGAATACAACATACATCGGGATCATCGTAACTTGAAAGGGCAACATCATCGTGCCCATCACCACAAGAAAGATTTTGTCGCGACCAGGCCAATTTAAACGGGCGAACCCATAGGCAGCCGTTGTGCAAGATATCAGGGTACCGAGGATCGAGAAGAAAGCGATGGTCAGGCTATTCTTGATGTAGGTTAAGAACGAGACCCCGGTTCCGGATCGGACGGCTTTCGACAAGGCATCTGGGAAATTTTGCCAACGCGGTCTCACGACAAGGATCGGCTCTGCAGTCCTCATGGGTACTTCGATGAAGGTGTCTGGATCCGCTGGATCAACAAACGTCCCCTGCCCTCTCTCTATCTCCAATGCTGCCAATTCCTTTGTCATGCCATCGATCTGTACGGTATAAAGCGGCAGTAATTCCCCTTTGATCTCGACCTGTTTTAAGTCATAGGGCAGCCAGCTTGGTGGTGTGCGATAAATATCCATGTCTGATTTCAGAGCTGTGGAAAGCATCCACAGAAATGGTAATAAAAAGAAAAGACCCGCGGTAAAAACAAGAACATGCTGCAAAACCGGTTTACCTTTCTTTTGCAGCTTATACCAGCGGCTGGATCGGGGGAACATACGAGCACTCGATCCATAAGCTAGTGATCGCTGTGGAGAGGTATCAGGTGAAGATCCATGCATGGATGTGTTTCCTTCTTTCATGGATTTACTACCTAATAGTATGCCCAGCGTTTCGATGAACGCAGCAGGAGTGCGGTGCTGATCATGATCACGATGAACATAATCCAGGCCAACGCTGATGCGTAACCCAGATTCAACTGCATGAAACCCACTGTCCACAAATACACGCTGTAGAACAACGTCGAGTGCAATGGAGAGCCAAGGATGCCCCCCATCGTGCCACTACCTGCTGCAAAAACGTACGCTTGCGCAAAATATTGGAACATTCCGATCACGCCCATGATCAGGAGGAATACCGTAATGGGTGAAACCATAGGAATGGTCACATAGCGCAAACGCTGCCACCATGAGGCTCCATCAAGTTCGGCAGCCTCAAGCAGAGAAACCGGCACATCCTGCAATCCGGATAAATAGATCACGATGCCTTGTCCCATCCCCCAAAGGTTGAGGATGATCAATCCAGGTTTAGCCCAAACGGGATCCTTGAACCAATCCGGGCCGACAATCCCGATTTTACCTAGCATGGTGTGGAAAAAGCCCATTTGAGGATTTAACACCCAAAGAAAGAGCAACGTAGCTGCAACTGTGGGAACGATCGAGGGCAAAAAATAGATCATCCTGTAGATGGATTGCCCACGAATTTTGAGATTTAGCAGAACCGCGCATGAGAAAGACAGGATGATGCTCAGGGAGACACCGAAAATGATCATGTAGATCGTATTACTGAGAGCCGTGGTGAACAGTGGATCTTCAAATACCTGGGCGTAATTGGCCAATCCAATCCATATCTTAGGTTTCAAGATATGATATTCGGTGAAACTGTAATAGAGAGAAGCCAGGATTGGGTAGAGATTGAAGGCGAGAAATCCAATGATCCACAAAGAGATGAATAAAATCCCCGACCGAAAATTCCGCCGCATTCTTGGGGTCCATATCAATCTTCTTCTCATGCGGTTGGTCAACCACGTGCCCAACGAGCGCGAACGACCCTTCTCGGGTTTATCCATAGAATCCACTTCCAACATGATAGGAAGGCTCTCCTTTCCAAGATCATATGGAAAGGAGAGCCCCTATGGCTAAAACCATGTGTTCAATGTATGCTTCGTCACTGACCTAGAATACCATCGAGTTTTTCTTGGATCATTTGGTCGAATTCTCGTAAAAGTGATTCTGGATCTTCACCCCCCAGGAATGCCCTTTCCTGGATTTCCATGATCGCCATCAGGATATCAGTCGTCACCGGACCCATATAAAGGGTTTGCGCATTGTAACTGTTCATCATATCGATGAAGAGCGCAAGATCCTCATTCTCTGGCCAGCGAGGATCCGCTGCAGCGGCCCGGCTGCTGGGCAAATTAGGGATTTGGATCATCATGTCGACCTGTGGTCCAGGCAACATCATCCAAGCCATAAGCTTTGCAGAAGCCTCTATATTCGCAGCGGAGCTTGGTATCATCACGACCGTACCCCACAATACAGATGTACCCTCGCGTTCCGGGAAATCCTCCGGATAAGGCATCGGCGCAAGGCCATAATCCATATCCGGGCGGAATTTTTGAAGATAATCAGGACCCGACATCCATTCACCAATCACAAGCATGGCGATCTTATCGGTATAAAATCCACTATCTGCACCTAGATAGTTCCCGGCAGCGGAAAGGAAACGGCTTACATTTTCCGCCCCATACCTTGTATAGAATTCCTGCTGCCACTTCATCATTGCGATCATTTCCGGGGTATCCAACCACACCTCGGTTCCGTCTGGGCTCTGCCACGTGCTGCCAAACATCGCTAAATAGAGATCGGTGTGGAACCATGGGAAATCGGGGATGAAGCCTACCTGGAGCAAGTTGCCGTCGTCATCGGTCTTGGTAAGTATATCGGAAAACTCAAGCATCTCCTCCAAAGTCTTTGGAGGTGTATCGGGATCCAGACCAGCCTCCGCGAACATATCCTTGTTCCAGTAGAGGGCATAATTATCTAGACCCCATGGCAAGCAGTAAAAGGATCCACCGTGAATGCACTGGGATAGGGGCGGATCATAGATGTCATCAATGTCAATCTCATTTTTGGTAATAAGATCATCGAGTGAGGCTATCATTCCTTCCATCGCCCACATACTCACTGTGTACATATCACCCTGCACGATCAGATCGGGCGGTTCGGCCCCTGAGATGCCCGCGATCATCTTCATATAATCAACGCTAGAGTTGATCTCGATCGGGATTCCGGTTAATTCGGTATAGCCGTCGAAGAAAGTTTGAATTTTCTCGGGGGACTCGGGCCAGCTCAACCATACTCGTAAAAGCTCTGGCTCTTCAGCCGGCGGCTCAGGTACAACTTCCTCCGTGGCCTCGGGTGCCTCCTCTGTCGGGGTTGCGGTTTTTGGTGCACAGCTAACAAGAAGTGAAATTAATACCAGAAACGTGATTGAAGTGTACAGGCGTCTCGCAATCATTTCATTCTCCTCTTCGGTTATTGGAAGACACACTGGATTGATCCCATTTAAATGAAAGGTGATAAACCCGTGTCAATATTCTATAGATCAAGCGGTCTCCTTTCTTATACTGAACGAGCCTCGATTTGAGCTAATCAGCTCTTGATTGAGCAAGAATCTTCCACAGAACGCTCATGTCCCCTATGACGATGAGTCTACCTTGCATAAAAGACCACCCTACCTCTTCCATTTCGCCTTTCATCAAACGAATAAAATCTTGCACTTCCGCAGTGAATGTTGCATCCGGATTCTCGACCGTTCCTGGCTCTACCGCGCAGTGCTTGCCGCGCAGGATCACTCGCCAGTCCTCGCATGATTCCCCAATTAGATGAAACTGGATCGTGGCATCCACGCCTTCTGTCGTATTCGCCTGGAGATGCTTAAGCATTTCCGTCATGACCTCTCGAACTGTGTTCTTGGTCATTTCAGAACGCCTGATTTTGATTCGGATCCCGCTTCGTCGATCATCGAATCTGATCCTATTGAAACTGGGGGAGGTATGAGGCGTGCGCTGACATCATTTCATCCAACAGCTTGGGAGTTTCTTCGATTGTAAGCGTTGCTGCAACGAAAGGCTCAAGCTCGAGGGCCTGAAGCGCGAGTTTGCGGTCGCCTGTGAGAGCCGCTTCTACGGTTATCTGCTGTACGCTGATGTGCAGGCGTAGGAAGGCCGCAATCGCTTCAGGCATTGCTCCAACGTGGAGTGGCTTAACACCCTGACCACTTACCTGTGCGGATACTTCCACAACAGCATCATCAGGCAGATTATCGATCGCGCCGTTATTCATTACATTGACAACATGCACTTCTTCCCGATCCTCGATGATCGCTTCCATGATCTCCACGACCTGGACCGGCTCAGTCTTTGGCAGCGTTTCCAAGGAAACTTCACCTTCCCCGCTCATCCAGTTAGCGACCATGTCCTCCCAGCTCTTGACTCGCCCGCGTTCAACATTCATGTCGTGCACCGGGTGGCCAAAACTCATCGATAATCCCTGTAATCTGCCTTTGTATTCGCCTTCTAGTTTGCCCAGTGAAGGATAAAACTCCTGCCAATGAGGCCAAGAGTACGGAAGAAAATTGTATCGCTCCAACCCCCACCGAATCACAGGGTGCCGTATCTTCTTCAAGATCATTGGGAAAGCGTCACGCCCATCCGTAAGACGCCATTCCAAAATTCCTGCGCAGTGGTTGATGCCAGCCGCAGGGGGTGGCACGATAACTTGGTCCGGCTTGACACCGACCCAATGGGCCATGAATTTTTCGTTCCGCAGGTAAACGGTGTTGGTGCACAGACTCACAACCTTTATCTTGCTCTCCTTAGACATAGCCCAGCAGAGCGCGGTAGCGGGGTTGGTGTAATTGAAAACCCAGGCATCGGGTGAGACTTGCTCTAGTTCCTGGCACAACTCAACCATTGGCAGAACATGTCGAAAAGCACGCATAATGCCCCCCGGTCCAACGGAGTCACCGATGGGCTGATAAACACCATACTTGGCAGGGATTTCAATGTCATTTTCCCATGCGTCGAAACCACCCACGGAGATCGTGGTGATGACAAAATCTGCTCCCTCGAGAGATTGACGTCGATCCGTTGTGCTCTCGATCTTCAGATCACTCCCTGTTTGTTCGACAAGATGTCTCGAGAGGGTATCCATCAATTCCAATCGTTGGGGATTGATGTCCATTAACGTCACTACACTCCCCTGAAGTTGCTTGGATTTTATGAACAAAGCGATCAGTTGTGGGGTGAAAATGCTACTACCGCCCCCAATGATTGTGATTTTTTGGCTCATATTGTCTTCCTCATCGAAAATCTAAGTAGCACATCGGATCAATGGGAGGATTCAAATTTAAGGAGGTTATCATCCATAAGACGGTATCATCATAGAAACCTTTGTTAACATCATTATTGTACGGAAATTAGCTGAAACGCCTTCCAAGTATAGATATATTACATTTTAGGCGTATTGTGACACATATCAACTACCCTGTCAAGCAAGATGGCTGAGTGCCTTACTTTAGATGCATCGTTACCCATCACAAGTCGCCTGATTTCAGGGTCTTCTGCTGGTTCCTATCCATTACTCGCAAGTACTCAAACATCCCCTTCGATAGCTTGGATAAAGATCTTGGCTGCTACTGTCCCACCTTACCCCTGCCCTTCTAGATCCATTATGTCGTAAGCGCCTTAAGATTTCCCCTCAGTTGATTTGTTCATCGCCGGAACAACGATGTACGACCTAATAACTCTCACCCCAGATCAGGAAATCTCTCACCTTTGATTTTCTTCTATCACCAGGGTGATCAGCTCAACGGCGCTATTTATAGCGCGTTCCGGTTCGATGCCCTCGCGGATGTCCAGCAACATGCCCTGAAGGATAGCGTCATAGTATGGGAAACCCGGCGTGATGGGAAGAAGCCCCAGATTCTCCATCGCTTGCGTTGCTGCAACTCGCAAGTACGACCATGGAGCAGCATCGAATTCCGGCCCACTAACGATGAGGTTCAACACCGATTTCTGAGCCGGAAGACCGGGGGTGGAGAAGCGCCACATCGTCTCTGCGCCCTCGCCAGTAGTGAGCCAAACTACAAAACGTGTAGCGACATCCTTCTGCCGGCTGTTAGCATTGATCCCTATATGCCAACCACCGACCGGAGATGTAGCTTCTCCCTTTTTGAAATACGGGTAGGGAGTAACGCCCCAATCGAACGATAACCCAGTGCCGGTGTAGACGCCCCCAAACCTCATGATATTGGTCACGTCTGCAACAAGCATGGACAGCTCGCCTCGTTCAAAGCTCTCCACTGCATTGAAATCCTCAGTCGTAGGCGCCAGCCTTTTCTCGGTGTACACGTCACTGTAGAATTCAAACGTAGCTACCCAATCCAGCGAGTCGAACACTCCTTCCACCGTTAAGCCATCCTCTCCAACCACTCCTCCGCCAGAAGACTGCGCAAGTGGCGCCAATTGAGCAAGACCCACATCCTCCCATGCGAATCCCCACACATCGGGATTGCCGTCGTCATCTTCATCGATGGTGAGTTTCTCAGCGGTGGACATCACACGTTCCCATGTCCAGGTGCTGTCCGGCTTCGGTGGCTTTGTGCGACCCCGTTCAAAAAGATCTCGGTTGAAGAACAGCAATTGGGTTGAAGCAGTGAGCGGTGCGCTGTAGAGCTCGTGATTAAAAATACTCGACATTCGAGAGGCTCGAATCCAGTCCTGCTTCTGGTCAAAGGTGAAGATGTTCAGAAGTGACTCGAGCCACCTATTGAAGCCATAATAGGCAGACAGTGACGCGTCGAATGTGACCACATCCGGCGATGAACTCCCGGCCCCAAGTGTATTCTCGACTTCCTGGAACATGGTTTCGGTGCTGACTTGTTCTATTTCCACGCGGATGTCAGGATTCTGTGCTTCAAACGCAGCAACCACGTGTTCTAGATGAGACCATTCAGCAGGTGCTAGCCAGATGATCTCCGTTCTGCCGTCTCCTTCTGCACGCTCGGGCACCCCTTCAATTACTGCCAGAACTGGAGCCGCAGGCGTGGGCCCTATGGGGGTGGTCTGCTGAGAACACGCTGTGACAACCAACGAGATGAAAACCAATAGCGATCTCTTCAGTCTGGTTGACCCTTTGACTGGCATTTTCATTCCTCCACGTCCTTCTTTTCGTGGCCGCAATGTTGAGAACCTTGCCACTCTTCCTTGACTCAATATAAGATCGGCGGCATGAACATCCACAATGGGCCAAGCAAATCCAACATCAATATGGATGTTGCAGGGGGAGATAATCCCGCCTTGCCGGAATACGAAATTCGCCCTATGCGCTCGCGATCAACTGCGAACGGCATCCCTAATCGGCCGCCAGCCGATGATCTTGATCCCCGATCTGTCGATGTAGCTTCGCAGATCCTCACTCATCCAGGTCGTGTAATCAGCAACCCGCCCCGCCCAATCGGGGGTGATTTCCCGTATCTCGGGCGAGTCCTTTGTGGCATGGAAGATAAGTTCGTTAATCCCAGGCGGCACAGCTTCTAGAACCTGCTTGGTGATCTCCAGACGGTGCTCAGGCTGCTCCAACGGCATCATGTAGTAGTTGTCGACCATCGGCACCCCGATAGTGGACAGCAATTTGGTGAACAAAACGGCGAAATCGAGCATTCCTGGATCCATGCCGGGCATACTCTCCCAGCCAGCTCGGTCCTTTCTCTGGAAAAGGGGAGGCAACATATACTTCCTGGTCAGTCGCAAGTAGCTCAGAAGGAAGGTCGGCATCATCGCCACAAACTGATGCGCATCTGCATGAGTCAGGTCAATACCCATTGCCTTCGCCATGAGGATCTGAGCTTCCAACTCCTCATAAGCAGCACCGGATTTGGCGTACCTTGTGACCTCGTCTCCGTTGTTGTAGAAATAACCGTCTGGATCGATCAGTCCAGAGGCCGGATCAGTCGTGGAAACCGGGCTCCAACGAATATTCTGCCACTCACTGGTTAGCACTAGATGGATGCCGAGATCTGCTTCTGGGTGTGTTCTCGCATAATGCGCTGTGAGGGGGAACCAGGCACAAGGCACCATCACAGAACCAGCGGAGACGAGCCCGAAATCCACGAGGTCGGAGAAAGCCTCAACGCTGGCCTGGCACATCCCAACGTCGTCCACGTGGGCGATGAGAATACGATCGTCTTTGCTGAATCCAAGTTTCTCCAACAGTGGATTGGGGGGCAGGGTCGTCTCCTGGGGAAAAGGATTATCGATGGATGGAGGATCATAAGTCGGTCCAGCTCGTGGCGGTGTGGTTAAAGAATCACTTTGAGAACCTTCCTGTGTGATTGTGCTTGATGGACCGAGGAATTGCGCTGCGGTTAACCCCCCTGCAGCCAAGCCCCCTAGAAGAAGGAAATCGCGACGGTTGAGTTTCTCTATTTTCTTCATTTATACTCCCTCTCGATAAGACTTTAGCACGAAGGATCCTGACTCCAAGACCTTTCAGAAGGTCTGAGCTGTACAATCAAATTCTGCAAACACGATCCTTGGCGTTGAGATCGACAGGCTCGTAGATGGCTGTGTGCACACTCTTGAATGGGATTCTCGTCAGTGCAGACCCTCCGATCCTTTTGCTAGGCTTCTACGGCCTAAAAATGTTCAGGAATTGACCACCCGATCCTAACCCCAGACACTGAGGCTGATGATGAGCCCGGGATGGATAGGGTAATGCAGGTATGACAGATAACAATAGGGGATGATTGGCTTCGATGGTGGCAATTGTCCACGTATCACAAGCTGATAGTGTCAGCGCTGGATACGCTTCAACAAGATCTTTGGCTTTCACGGTAATTCCCAAGATTGGACTCCCCGTTGGTATTGCTGTCACACACGAAGACCCTCGGAAGAAGATCAAACATAGCCATCGCGTTGTTGGAAAGCCTTCGATCTTACCCCCACGATCGGCTTCTTGGGGGTCCGATGGTTCAAGGCGATGGCGTGTTTCTTAAGAAAATGACGATCTTCTTGTTCACCCCCCACTGGGCATGGGCAGGGAACACGGTCTTGACGTAATCCAATACACAGCGATGATATCCATGAGCCCAAGAGTTGGATCTCGATCTGTAACAAGGTCGACGGAGAAAGTATCCATATTAAGGAAGCCAGAACTGATATTTCACATGTTATGCGCTAAATGTATTATTACACATATAAGCAAACTTGTCGAGTGGTAGAGATCACGGATGGGCAAACGGATTCGAAATTCCGGCAACGGTTGCTCCATCCCGCCGACCAATACACTTTCTTCCTTGCAGGAAAGGAATATCGTACGCAGTGAAGCAAGATAGGAAAGAGCTCGGATACGATGATCTGCATGCTGCAACAACGTGGAGAACGGTTCCTATACCATCCCTCTCCACCCTCGTCCCTCACATTTCTGAGGGTGAATGGTAAACACGCCATATCCCGTTCGTTAGCAGGGCCAAAAGAAACAGAACCATGCACTTGACATCATTCTTGTTATGTGATACATAACGTAATTAATGTGATATATCTCTTTTTAAACTACCAGATCATTGGAGGTGTGTTATCGAGAAACTGGAAGTGGGTACCAAACCCAAAGGACTGACAGACTGGGCGTACGAAACGATCAAGGAATTGATCCTTACCCTCAAGGTCGCTCCAGGAACGCAGTTGCAGATCGAGATGCTGGCCGAGCAGATGGGCGTAAGTCGTACCCCAGTGCGCGAAGCGCTTCTCCGGCTTGAACAAGATGGCCTCACTCAAATTGTGCCGCGTGTTGGGGTTTTCGTCACCGGTATCAGCAAGCGTGATCTGGAGGAGCTCTACGAACTCAGGGAACTCCTGGAAAGTCGGGCGACAGAAGAAGCCTCGCAGCGTTTGACAGATGATGATCTTGATCATATTGACCGCCTTCTTGAGGAGAGCAAAACAGCCGTCAAGCAGGGAGAGGTCGAAAAATTCTTGGAAACCGAGATCGCATTCCACCAGATCCTCACTGAGGGTGCCCGGAATCGCAGACTAATCAGCATCATGGATAGCCTACGGGACCTCTCATATCGGTGGCGCATTATCTCCCTAAAATCGCAGGAAAATGTCCGCCTGACATTGATCGAACACCAGGGCATCGCACAAGCTTTACGTCAACGAGATGGCCCGAAAGCCGGAAAGCTGATGGGGGATCATATTCGATCCGCAAGGGAACGCATGATCGAGGAGATCGATCTAGGTGACGAGACTGAAGTGAACTCAGGTACAGGAACCTGAAAAAAGGAGAAAGGCCATGAGCCATTGGCAATTCCCCCCTGATGGGGGCCACATGGACAGTGCCACCCAGATTTATCTGCAAAACATGACTGGCAAACAGGTTCAAGAGCGGCTCAAGAATAACGATGTCATCATCATACCGATAGGAAGCACGGAAGCCCACGGACCACATGCACCCTCAGGCGAGGACACTTTCCTGGTCACCCGAATGGCTGAGCTTGTCGCCCAGAAAACGGGATGTACCGTAGCTCAACCCGTCTGGTATGGCTCTCATCCTTACCATCATCTGGGGATGCCTGGCACGATTGTTGTTCCAGAAGAAACCTTCGTGGCTTATCTGCGGGCGATCATTGCCGGACTCTGGAATTCCGGTTTCCGCAAGCAGATCCTTCTCAACGGACATGGCCAGGATTACGCTATACCCTTCGCTATGCACCAATTCGGAAAGAAATATCAGGTCCCCGTATTGCTGATTAACGTCAATTGGTGGTTCTTGATCAAGGAGCACATCCGCGATAAAGCTCACGGTGGTCCCTTCGAAACACCCTTCGTACACGCTGACGAATGCGAGACATCCTATTCGATGGCGCTTTTCCCCGAGATGATCAATATGGAGGATGCCGTCGACACACAAGGTGAAAGTTTTATGCCTGCGGGACATATTGATGGCTCCGGTTCTGCTTATGATCGTCCAATCCCCTTCTGGCAACATGTAGGAGCCTCGGCCATTGAAGCGATCGCCACGCCTGAGGGCGTAGTTGGTAGTGCTACTTTGGCGGATCCCGAAAAAGCTCGAGGAGGGCTCAACGCCATCCTGAACTATCTTGAGAAATTGGTCACGGATATTCACACCACCTTCCCACCCGGTGAGTTACCCCCCATCGAAAAGATTACCCAACGTTCGCCTGAGGAAATCGAAGCCCTACTCAAAGGTCCCCTTGCCGAGGGCGGCAAACATCTCTATACGGTCGCCTATCCCCCCTAGTAGATGAGGGGCATATTGATCATCGTAATTCCCAACTTAAAGGAATGAGAGGCATCCCCCAAAAATGACCCAAACTGTTAAAGCAGCAGTGATGGTAGCTCCTGGGAGAATGGAAGTGCAGGAACTGCCATACCCCGATCCCCTCGAACCCGGAGCTGTTGTTGTAAAAATGGAAATGTCGGGAATCTGCGGTACCGACAAACATGCCTTCAAGGGTGAATTGACCCTCTACGGTGGAACACAGTCAGAGCAAGATATGGTGTTTCCCTCAGTCCATGGACATGAGAACTCTGGCATAGTCGTTGAAATGAATGGGAAAGGTACTGACATCGAGTACGGTGGAAAAGATCTCAAGCTTGGGGATCGAGTTACCAACTGTCCAAATGTCGTCTGTAGGAAATGTTATTGGTGCCGGACCGTACATGGTTATCCCTACTGCGCCGATCATGAAGGCATTGGCATGACGTATTATGCCGATCGGTTTCCATATATCGTAGGGGGTTGGGCGGAGTATATGTACCTCCCGCCGAATGCTTGGATATACAAAGTTCCAGATCATTTCCCCGTTGAATTAACTGCCCTGTCGGAACTTTTCGTTGTTACAGCAATTCTGGACCGAGCAAGAGAGCTGGCTGCTCATGGTGGCAAGGGATTCCACTCCGGGGACACGGTCGTAATTCAAGGATCTGGAGCCATTGGCATGATGGCTGTGGCTAAGGCAAGGCTGCTCGGTGCAGGAAAGGTCATCGCCTTGGATACCTCTCCAATGAAGTTGGAAATGGCGACTGAACTCTTCGAGGCCGACAGCGGAATCGATGTTTCGCAGTTGACGGACGATGAACTCGTTGAGGCGATTCGGGAGGAAACTGAAGGCCGAGGGGCGGATGTTGT
>Ga0111172_1027_pt1 | contig 39869 bp, 40 predicted proteins | sample DeeMarSWOR324_28_FD_80233 | JGI IMG/M metagenome (GOLD analysis project Ga0111172, IMG submission 80233) | Anaerolineae bacterium SM23_ 63 | reverse complement strand
ACCCCCAACGCCAAATCCAACGCCAGTGAACCCGTCGGGACCGCCTCCACCATCAGGTGCTTCGCCTCACCCAACCTCATCACCGCACCATCCCCGTAGCGTTTGATGATCTGCGCCAGAGCTTCCGAGAGAACTTCCTGTCGATCATTGTCGACGCTACCTGATCCATTCACCCTCATTTGTGCCACCGTCCGCCCTCCATTGAACCTTATGATCGAACACTTGTTCTTGTTTAGTATAGCACAATCGTTCTATCTGTCAAGATGGTCCGTCGCATCATCCACCTTCTCATAGTCTTCGCCATCGGTTGCCGAGGGACCCATGCATGCGTTAAGGGATTACGGTGGACCCTAGGCGATGGCTCATCATTCGATCCTTTCTGCACCTAAAAACCCAACGTAACCGAGATGCTATGCTTCTCCCATCGGGGATGGCATGACTCGCTGCAGTCAGGATCCCCCGCTTTCATCACGTTTCCAGCGTATGAGCGCAGCCGTTCAGATGACCCCGTTCAATCTCAATATGTAACACGCCCTTCTTTATCCAAATTACACCGTGACATTTATTACGGTCCATTTGTGACAAACATCACTTTTTGACCATCCCAACCCAACCTATACTGACCCTAGCAACATATACGTGTATGCGAATATGCGGTTCAGAACAGAAACGGAGACGATCATGTTGCCCTCATTAGAACAAGAAATCAATGAACTCCATTCAAGCCTCTGCGCGGGTTTGGCAGATCCCAAGCGAATCCTGATCCTGTATGCCCTCTCAGAAAAATCGCTCAATGTGTCTGAATTGACCGACTCGCTAGGCCTACCCCAACCCACCGTATCACGCCATCTTAAGATGCTCCGCGAGCGGGGATTGGTGCTTGCCCGTAGAGAGGGTCAGTCCGTCTATTACGACATCGCAGATCAACGTGTGATCCAAGCCCTCGATATCTTAAGAGCTGTCCTTGCGGATATGTTGCGCAACCAAGCGACACTTGCCCGCAGCTTTAATACGAATCAGCAGGAGTAAATCTATGAAAACGCTTCTTATCCTCGGTGCCGGGACCGCAGGAACCATGGTGGCCAATAAAATGTCTGAGTCGCTCGACCTCGATGAGTGGAAAATCATCATCGTCGACGAGAATGAAAATCATTATTACCAACCCGGTTTCCTCTTCATCCCCTTCGGAATCTACGCCCCTTCGGATGTCGTCAAACCTAAGCGGGTTTTTATCCCACGAAACGTTGAGTTCGTCTTCTCAAAGATTGAACTCATCGAGCCGGATGCAAATCGCGTTCGATTAGCCAAAGGTGACCGGGTCATTAATTACGATTATCTCGTTATCGCCACCGGGAGCCATGTCGTCCCCGATGAAACACCTGGCTTAAGGGACAACGGCTGGCACGAGAATGTCTCTGACTTTTACACCCTTGAGGGTGCGACTGCATTAGAGCGCATGCTCAAATTCTGGAAAGGCGGCAGGTTGGTGCTCAACGTGGTTGAGATGCCCATCAAATGCCCAGTTGCCCCGCTTGAGTTTCTGTTCTTGGCCGATTGGTATTTTCATGAACGCGGTATGCGAGAGAATGTCGAACTCGTATTCGCAACGCCTCTTCCTGGCGCTTTCACCCGTCCGAGGGCATCCGCCGTTCTTGGGGACATGCTCGAACGGAAAAACATACTTCTCGAGGCGGACTTCAATATCGAAATGGCGGATCACGATAAGAATGTCATTCGCTCATATGATGAACGTGAGGTTCCGTTTGACATTCTGGTCACCATTCCTACCAATATGGGGGCAGAAGTGATCGATCGGTCGGGCATGGGGGATGAACTCAACTTCGTCCCCACAGATAAGCACACCCTACAATCAAACAAATGGGAGAACGTATGGGTCATCGGGGACGCTGCGGACGTGCCTACCTCCAAAGCCGGTTCAGTGGCTCACTTCATGCTTGACGTCCTGGTAGAGAATCTGTTGCGTCATATGGAAGGCTTCGCGCCATTGCCAAAGTTTGATGGCCATGCCAATTGCTTCATCGAATCGGGTTTTGAAAAGGGTATTTTGATCGATTTCAATTACGATGTCGAACCACTTCCAGGAAAATATCCTCTCCCTGGATTGGGCCCTTTCTCATTATTGAAAGAATCAGCTGTCAACCACTGGGGCAAGATGGGATTCCGCTGGGTTTATTGGAACATATTGCTCAAAGGCGGTGAATTGCCCTTTGAATCTCAAATGACGATGGCTGGGAAGTGGAGCTAAGAGGCAATGATGGACAAGGACTTGGTGCTACTCCACGAAAAGATCGACTACCTAACGGAGCAATTCGAGGCTCAGCAGAGGCAAAGAGAGGCCTTGGATGAGTTAAAACAGGATTTAATTCCGATCACCAACCACATGATCAAGCTCTCGATAAACGAGCTTGAGGAGATCGGAACCGATTTCGAGCTCGAGGATTTGCTTTTTCTGCTGAAACGCATCTTACGTAATACACACTTGTGGACGGATCTCCTGGATCGACTCGAATCCATCATGGATCTCGCTGATGAAGCTTCCGTTCTGGGTAAGCAAGCCTTCACCAACACCATTGAGACGCTCGATCAACTTGAGCAGGATGGCTATTTCGCCTTCGCCCGTGGTGGGTATTACGTCCTCCAGCGAATCGTAACTGAATTCAGCGAGGAAGATGTTCGCGCCCTGGGCGACAATATCGTCGACCTCCTCACGCTGGTCCAAAACATGACCCAACCCGAAGTGCTCACCCTCGCGAACAATGCGATTGAATCTATGCGTGGTCAAGCAACTGAAAACGGGAAACCGCCGTCCACTCTGAGTTTATTGCGACAACTATCCGATCCCAAGGTTCGGATCGGTTTATCAAAGGTGTTAACGATTGTAAGCTCCCTTGCTAATGAGAACGCGGGGGAGATCAAAAATTGATACTAGACTACATCAAATTACTACGTAAAAGGAGATAGCAACTCATGATAGAGCAAGTTACTCTCAATGTCCTCGAAGGTATCGATTTCGACGATGAGGGCTATATGACGGATCCGAATGCTTGGACGGTAGAAATCGCCGAAGCGCTCGCTGCCCACGAAGGAATTTCTCTCACGGAATCCCATTGGAATGTGATCGAGTTCTGTCGCCAACGAGCAACAGAATCTGGCAGTGCCCCCACGCTTCGACAGATTACCAAAGGGTCGGGGGTATCGACGAAAGAGCTATTTGCCCTCTTCCCGAAAGGGCCGGCCAAGAAAGTGGCGAAGATCTCAGGGCTGGGAAAGCCTGAGGGTTGTGTATAAAGAGTTTCTATAAGTATCCATAACGAAAAATGCAAAGGGAGTTACTCGCATGACGGATAACAATAACAACCGGAAGATGGCGTTCATTTGTTCGAAAGGCAATTTGGATATGGCCTATCCAGCCTTAATCATGGGCTGGGCTGCTCTGGGCAACGGCATCGATGTTACCTTGTTCTTCACTTTCTGGGGATTGGATCTCATCCGTGAATCACGTGTTGATCACCTCGAGATCCCACCAGTGGCGAACACCAGCATGAAAATGACGATGATGGGCATTCCAGGAGATAACCTTGGGATTCCCAATTTCATGGGTGCCCTGCCCGGTATGACTGCGTTTGCCACGACTTTGATGAAGAAGAAGATGGACGATTTAGAGGTCCCACCTGTTCGGGAGTACATGCAGATGCTGGTCGACGCAGGCGCTAATCTATACGGCTGCAAAATGTCGGTCGATATGATGAATCTCACGATGGATGATTTCATCCCCGGTGTGAAGGACATTGTGACCGCCAGTGAATTCATGGATCTCACCGAGGATGCACAGGTCATCTTTATTTAAGTCACAGGACAACATAACATCAAAGGGCTCACCATCTGGTGAGCCCTTTAAGATATTAAACTTCACGATTTCCCTCATCAAGCATGTCTTTGCTCGACGATCAAGAATCTTTGTTCTGCCCGGCTATGTGATGACTGCTCGGTAGTTCACCCTCCTCAAATCCTGAAAGGACAAAAATGGCATTTGTGACTGTAGGACCCGGGTTGCGCCATCGATGCTTGAGGCGCGAGGCGAACAAAAGGCTATCCCCAGTTTCCAATAAAAATGTTTCACCTTCCACCTGGTATTCCAACTGCCCTCGTAAACAAAGCACGAATTCGTGCCCACTGTGAACAATGGATTTAACTCCGCTATGAGCACCGCTTTCTAGTGTGATCGCAAAGGGCTCAACCCTCCCAGTGAACATCTCACCTCCAAGCCCCTCCCAAACACCGCGCGTAAACGGCACCCGCGTTCTTGCGGCGGCTTTACGAAAAACGATCTCCCGCCGCTCGGGTTCGTCTCGAAACAGCGTGGTGATTGGAACACCAAGCGCTCCAGCGACTTTGTACAAAGTGCTTACAGAAGGAGAACTACGACCACGCTCAATCATGCTCAGAGCATTGGCTGAGAGCCCACTCTCGCGCGCCAGGGCGCGAATTGAGAGATCCCTTTCCTCTCGTAGCTTCCGAAGGGTCACGCCGACGTTAACCGAAAGTGCATCTGGACCACCGATCTCCATGCGCAGCTCCTCATTCTGAGAACCCAGGTACCTGCTTCGATGATCATTTGTCACATTCTCAATCATCCCCAGGATTTCGATTTGATATTATAGTCGGTTGGCTGAATATGACCTCACCTAGCCTATCTCATATTTTTTTTAAACCTCTGGCGAAGACATTATACGCTTCCGACCAGACAGGGCTCATGGATTGAGCGAGAATCATTCAACGATGTAGGGGCGGGTTTACCCCGCCCCTACATGTTATTGTTTAGGGTTTGTCGATGAAATCCCTTTCACGATCGAGAAGGAAACTGGCCGAATCTCCAAGAAGAGGCTATAAACAGCCATTCAGGAGAGAAGAATGAACCGAATAACACGCTCACTCATGCGCCTGCTTCTTTTATTGAGCCTTCTCCTTGGGGCATGCCAAACAGAAGTCACATCTGACACTGAGATCGACGAGAGGGATTTGGATGCAGCCTACACGAGTTTTCTTCGTGATATGGTGATGTACAACACCATCGCGCTTGATGATCTCAACAGCATGCTCGCCGAGGAGCCTCCTCCCTTCCTGCTTGACGTTCGTGAGTTCGACGAAGTCATGGAAACAGGCCACATCGAAGGTGCTGTCGTTATCCCCCTACGTGAACTTGGGAACCGCACAGATCTATTACCTACATTTGATACTACCATTGTCTCCTACTGTGGAAGCGGGTGGCGCTGTACGATCGCCATGACTGCCCTCGAAGCACTGGGTTGGGAAAATGTTTTCTCTCTCAGAGATGGAAGCTTCAGCGGTTGGATCGAAGCCGGTTACCCCACCGTAACTGGTCTCCCTAAAGCCGTTTCCCTTAACGTCGCTTCACCCGATCCCGCTATGTTGACCCTCATGGATGATACCCTCTCTAATATCCCCGAGGAATTGGGCATGATCACAATTGATGCGGTCAATATAGAATTAATGACCAACCCAAACCTAATCCTCATCGATGTCCGTCGATCAGAAGATATTCAAGAAACCGGCAGTATCGAAGGTGCTGTCCACATCCCCCTTGAAGAATTCATCGCTCGAAAGATCGAATGGCCCGTCGATAAGTCTGCCAAAATTATGATTTATAGCAGTGTCGGTTACCGCTCGATTATCGCGATGACTATTCTATGGTCCTATGGCTATAACGATGTCTGGAGCTTGATTGGTTGAGTCTCTGGTTGAATTAAGGCAGGGAATGGATTAACGCTATGCGAAACAACTTGCTTGGGGCTGTCTTAAAAGCCATGCCCATGGATAGCGATAATACCCTATACCACATGATGTCATTGTTTCGCCTTCGGCTCGCAATCGATCCTGCAGATGCTACATTGCCCTGCTTGGGTACCGTTTTTTAGGCAGTCCCAAGTTTTTGTCTACGTCGAAGGGTTTTTCAATCCCATTTTTTCAGTTCACCAGGTAATTCTCGGACATCCTCCCACGCGATAACCCGCAACCGACGCCAGAGCTCGTCGTCTATCACTCGATCAGAGAAATCCAGCCAATCCCTTTCGAAAGAACGCCATCGTCCTCCAGGGATGATAAGCCAGAGGTGATACTGAAGTTGAAATCGTATGCTCAAGGAATAACCTACCAGCAATGTGCGCGCTAATTGGTAATGACGATGGCATGGAGGAATTTCCTCTCCGGGATCGGGGCGTGGACCAAATTCGAGGTGGGACGCGAAAGAAGCTTTGTCCTCTTCCCAATAGCGGCACACACCCACAACCTCCTCAACATCTCGATAGATTTCTGGGCAGTGGTGATGGGCGAAACGTTTACAGCGCCCAAGGCCTCCTGCATGTTTGGCCTCTACCAGGACCAAATTCCGCTCCCCTAGAAGGAAGAGATCGACCTCCGTCTTCAAACCAGGTCCGTCAATCTCCTGGAGCACGTCGTCTAATTCAAGCAAACGACCACCATCAATACCGTAACCCCAAAAGTAAGGTGTCAACTCGTCATCCACCGTTTCAGGCAGACTTGATGTCCCCCACATTGGACGTAAATTGAGGAATTTCGAAATGCTTATTTTCGGTTGCGCAAGAGGGTAGATCAGATTCCACAACAACGCGTTTTCGGAAGTCGGAGTCCGCAGATTTGCTAGTACTCTCTCGGGAAGAACATTAAAAATAGGCTCATCTGAGCCGGAAAGAATACGTCTGGATGAGGGTGGTTTCACCCTCCCTTTATTTGGGCTCAATCAGTACCACCTTCGAGCGATTGCAAGGCCTCAAGCACCACGGGCAGAAGTGACTCAGCCTCTTCGTCAGGTCTCGGAGCAAAAGCCATTTCCATCTGCCCGGCTTTTCGGCTCATCAGCCGTTCTTGTATCCGACGAAGGTCGGGCCCTGCTTCAAGGAATCCGATCTTTCCAATCGCCTTCGCCGCCGCAATCCTAATGTTGACATCGACCTTGCGGTTCGCGAGAATCCGCACGAGCGCTTCTCCCGAAAATGAACATGCATTCAAAACATCGCAAGCTGGATCAATCTGCTCAGGGGAGATAGCGATAATCTGCAGAACCGCATAGATCTCTCGCTGACGCATTTGGCCAAGCACATGACGTAACCAGCGGCGAACATCTTCAGGTGGCTTTGCCGCCTCTACCCCCGGCCTTAATATAGTTGCCAAGGCCTCAACGATCCTGGATCTCAAGTGGATATCCGACTCATCGATCTGACGCGCCATGATCGCTGCCACCAGCGGTGATCGGTGATGTGCATTCAAATCTAGTAATTGATCTAAGCCGTGTGTTCGGGTAGGGATTTCAGGTCCGATAAATGCTTCTAACGCAGAGAGCACCTCCCCCCGTTGTGATTTCGGGATCTCTTTGAGCGTATCGGGCTTTATAAGAGTGTTCTTTTCCTTCATGATCTCTACAAAACTTTAGCAGGGAGCTGATCAATTACAGCATGGAGCGAGTCCATGAAATCGCGAATGCGGTGGGGAGAATCCAAGTGTATACCATAAGCTCTGCGTCCTAACCCTAGCAACGCCTGTAGGTCCCCAATGGCCTGAGCGCGGTGAAGAATTCCAAACGTGATCTCCTTTCCCGGCAGGTCGAAATCCGTATCCGGCTCAGCAGTCACCATCAAATAGACCGATCGGTCGGGTCCACCTTTATGCAATTGCCCAGTCGAATGTAAGTAACGTGGACCAAATCCCAAGGTCGTGGCTCGACCGGATCGATCACGGATCAAACGTCGCACTTTCTCAATACGTTTTATAGATGAACGCTCTTGTGGGAGATAGATCAGAAAGATCAACGCATCATGAGGCCCTAACTGCCCCAGGATCAAGGCCAGCATCTCCTCCAATGAATTTTCATGGGCACCATGGATAAACCGCGGTTCACCAAAGATGGTAACTTTTTCATCCTGCCAAAGAGCTTTTGGTTGGGGAAGCGAACCTCTTTTATTGTAGGTTTTTATAAGGTCAACTGTCTTTTCCTTCGCACGTTGGACATCCGGTTGGTCGAAGGCATTTACCCCAATGATGTGGCAGGCCACCGCTGTACCTAACTCCCATTGGAAGAACAGGGACCCAAATCCCTTCTCGTCCCTGACGGTCTCTAGAACGAGGACAGGGATCTGACTACGTATCCATCCCCCAATCCTACGATCTAACGTGCCCTCTTCTCGTAGGTAGACAATTAAACGATCTTCTCCATAAACCTTCCCGGGGCCAGGAGGTTCGCCAACGATCGGTAAGAGCCCCATCCCTTCTTTACCACTGCTTTCTGCAATCAACTGCTCAATCCAATCAACCAGTGGCTCAAGACCCGGATCGGCAAAGAGGGTTATCTTGTCCCGTCCATGACGGTGGGCAACCCCCAACACCGCTCCAAGAAAAAGACCCGGGTTGCGGACTGGTTCAATACTGGGTTGGCATGCCGCAGCCATCCGTTCTCCACCTTGGAGCAGATCTCGCGTCTCAATCCCCATAAGAGCAGCGGGCAGTAATCCAAACACAGAAAGTGCTGAGTAGCGACCTCCAACCTCCTCTGGAGAAGAAAAAATACGTCGGAAGCCTCTTTCACCTGCGATCGTTTCGAGCAATGTGCCAGGATCCGTTATCGCCACAAAATGCTTTCCCGGTTCTTGATCCCCACGTTCAGAAAATTTTTCCCAGAAATAGTCCATGAGGGCAAGAGGTTCGATTGTCGTACCGGATTTGCTCGCCACAATGAAGAGCGTTGTTTCGATCTGTAGTTTCTTTGAGACACGGTGTATCTCATCCGGATTTGTCGAATCAAGAACCTGGAATTGGATCCCTTGGTCGGAAGCCAAGGTTTGCCGAAACACATCGGCTGCGAGGGAAGATCCTCCCATACCAAGGAGCATTACTCGGTCAATACCATCACGAATAATCTCTTCTCGCAACTTCTGCCACTCGTTCACAAACTCACGCGAATCTTGAGGCAATGTGAGCCATCCGAGCCTCTGCTTGATTTCTTGTTCATCAGAAGATGTCTTTGTCCAGAGGCTTGGGTCACCCTCCCAAACTCGTCGGCCCACATCATTCTGCGCCAAATCGTCTAAAGCAGTTTGAACATCCTGCTGCAATGGACCTAGTTCCTTTCGTGCCGCATTGGCACGTGAGCGTATGGTCTTCAACAGGGATGTATACGATCGGGCAAACTTCGCCACCCCCTCGCGCTCAAGCTGATGTGTCACACTCTCCAGCGATACATTGATCGATTTATAGGCATCAAGCTGGGCACGGGCAACTGAGAGATCGCGTTCGAGTGTCCATTCAGCTACGCCATGATCCTGGAACGCATCAAGAGTCTTGGGAGGCAGGGTGTTCACAGTATCCAGTCCGATTAAGTTGTCCACATAATAGGTGTCAGGATACGCCGGGTTTTTCGTGCTCGTAGATGCCCAAAGTGGTCGTTGTACCTGAGCACCATGTGAGGCGAGGCGGTCAAAGCGTGGACTGCCGAATGTGGCCTTAAATTGTACGTAAGCCATCTTGGCATTAGCGATCGCCGCTTTACCTAGCAGCGCCGCGGCGCGCTCAGCCTTTTGGTCTTCCTCGCGGATAATCGCCTCCAGCAATGCATCAACCGCTGTGTCCACCCGAGAGACGAAAAAGGATGCTACCGAAGCCACATGATCCAAAGACACGCCTTTTTCCAGACGATTTTCCAGGCCGCTGAGATAAGCTTTCATTACCTCCGTGTATCGATCGAGGGAGAAAATCAAGGTCACATTAACGTTGATCCCCTCGGCAATAGCTTGCTCGATTGCTGAAACGCCAGCCTTCGTCGCGGGAATTTTAATCATCACGTTGGGGCGGTTTACAGCTTTCCAAAGGCGACGAGCTTCAATCAGTGTACGGGAGGCGTTATCGGCGAATCTCGGGTTGACCTCAATTGAAACGAAACCATCCCGCCCATTGGTCTTCTCATAAAGGGGAAGGAAAATCCCGGCAGCTGCACGGATGTCTTCAACGGCTAAAGCATCGAAAATCTCGTCTGTCTTCCATTTCGCTTGTGCAAGAGGGCGAATTGCTGCAGTGTAAAGATCACTATCGGCGATGGCCTGCTCAAAGATCGTGGGGTTGGATGTCACACCGCGGATGACACCGCTCTTAATCAATTCTTCCAGTTCACCCGACTCGATTAAATCGCGACGGATATAATCCAACCACAACGATTGGCCCAACTCATAGACTCTTTGAACAGGGGTCATGGGACCTCCCATCCTGATTCACGTCGCTCCAAGTCTGAAATCTTTGCTACACGGCGAACATGGCGATCCTCACCTGAGAAACGCGCCTTCAGAAATGCCCGAACTAACTCTACAGCCAGCTCGGATCCTATGATGCGCGCACCTAGGGCAAGAACATTAGCATCGTCATGCTCAACCGATTGATGAGCCGAGTATGTGTCGTGGCATACTCCCGCATGAATGCCTCGCATCTTGTTGGCCGCAATTGCCGCCCCCACACCAGACCCACAGATCAAGATCCCCCTCTCAACCTCACCGTTCTGTATCGCGCGACCGACTTTCTCTGCAAAATCCGGGTAATCGACTGGATCTGAGGAATCAGTTCCTAGATCCATCGTTTCATGCCCTGCATTGCGAACCGTTTCAAGCACGATCTCCTTCAGAATAAAACCCCCGTGATCACATGCGACAGCCACCTTCATCCTCTGGCCTCCCTAACTTCAAACGTTGGCGAGTAATCGCTCAGCTTCTTCAATGATGCGCTCGACTGTCAAACCCAGGTGTTGATAAACCTCGCGATACGGTGCTGAGGCGCCAAAACGATCCAGACCGATAACCGCACCACCGTTGCCCACCCAGCGCTCCCAGCCCTGAGTTACGCCAGCCTCGATCGCCACACGAGCATGAATGTTGGGTGATAGAACCTGCTCCTGATATTCGATCGGTTGTTCCGAAAATAACTCCCACGAGGGAAAAGAGATCAGCCGGACTGAGTGACCTTTCTCCAACAATCGCTCGCCCGCCTCAATGATCAGACTCACCTCAGAACCGGATGCGATCAAGATCAATTGCGACTTCCCCTCCCCAAGGTCAGCCAGAACATAGGCACCCTGACGTAAGCCATCCGCAGAAGCAAAATGATCTCGATCAAGCGTCGGAACTGCTTGGCGGGTCAGTGCGAGAGCTGTTGGACCGGTTGTCCTCTCCAAAGCCACCTGCCACGCAACGCCAACTTCATTGGCATCAGCTGGTCGTACGACAGTCAGGTTGGGTATCGCCCGCAGTGCAGTCAATTGCTCAATTGGCTGATGAGTAGGACCATCCTCGCCAAGCCCAATGGAGTCGTGGGTGAAAACGTAAATCACACGTAGTCCCATCATTGCCGCCAATCGCACTGCGGGGCGCATATAGTCTGAAAAAACCAAGAAGGTTCCGCCATAAGGTATCAGGCCTCCGTGCAAAGCCAATCCGCTCAATGCGGCTCCCATGGCATGTTCACGGACACCAAAGTGCAAATAGCGACCCTCACGATCTTCCGCTGTGAAAGGCGCCTCACCCGCGATCGCCGTCTTATTGGATCCGGTTAGATCAGCCGATCCACCGATAAGTTCAGGAAGAACAGAAGCTAAGGCATTTATGACAGTTCCTGAACTTGCACGGGTAGCGATGCCCTTTGGATCAGGGGGAAAAAACGGCACGAGATCATCCAACCCATCAGGTAAAATCCCAGCCTGACAGCGCTCGAATTGAGCAGCTAAATCCGGGTAGGATTGTTGATAGCGCCAGAACATCTCTTGCCAATCCTCATAGGCTTTCCTGCCATGAATTCCTGCCTCGAGGAAGTGCTCGTGGACATCCTGAGGGATAAAGAATCGTGGCTCCTGAGGCCAACCCAGGCGCTCCTTCGCACCGGCCAGTTCCTCTTCGCCAGGTGGTTCACCATGGGCTGCAGCGGTGTCCTGCTTGGTTGGTAAACCGTATCCGATGTGCGTTCGGCAAACGATCAAGGAAGGACGGGGGTCAGCTTTTGCCTTGGTTAGCGCTCGATCAATCTCTTCCAAGTTATTCCCATCCTCCACATGGAGTACGTGCCAGTTATACGCCTGAAATCGTGCTGCGCGATCCTCGGTGAAGGTCAGATCGGTGCTGCCGTCGATACTGATTCGGTTGTCATCGTAGAGGTAAATCAACCGCGCTAATTGAAGATGACCAGCGATCGAGGCGGCTTCTGAGGCAACACCTTCCATCAGGTCCCCATCCGACACGATCGCATAGATAAAGTGATCGATCATGGGGAAACCTTCGCGATTGTACATCGCCGCCTGATGTTCAGCTGCGATGGCCATCCCGACACCATTCGCGAAACCCTGTCCTAGAGGCCCGGTAGTGGTCTCCACCCCAGGTGTCTCGCCATACTCCGGATGACCAGGGGTCATACTTTCCCACTGACGGAAATGTTTAATCTGCTCAAGAGGCAAATCGTACCCAGTAAGGTGCAGAAGAGAATAAAGCAACATCGAGCCATGACCTGCTGAGAGCACAAAGCGATCACGGTCGGGCCACGAGGGTTCGGCGGGGTTAAACTTCAGATGACGCGTCCAAAGGACATACGCCATGGCTGCCGTTCCCATGGGTAATCCGGGATGGCCCGAGTTAGCGTTCTGCACAGCATCTGCTGAAAGAAACCGGATCGTGTTTACTGCCCTGATATCAAGGTCGGTTCGTGACATGAAAACCCCCATGCCTATGGATGCTGTCCCTCTATTCAAGGTTCACAAAAGAGATCTTGAAAATACGAGGTCATAATAACACGAAACCAAGGCCCTAAAGTTACCTCACCTTACATTGCCCTGTAGCAGGTTGACATGCTTAAAACTATTTTAAGGTGCGAGCAAAGAGAGAAAGGGGACTGTCTCAAAAGCCTTGCCCATGGACAGCGATAATACCCTATAACAAGAATGCGAGGAGCCGTTAGGCGACGAAGCTAACTTATCGTTGATGAGATTGCTTCGCCCTTTCAGGGCTCGCAATGACATGGCATAGGGGAGATTGCTTCGCCTTCGGCTCGCAATCGATGCTGCATGCGTTACACTGCCCTGCTTGAGTACTGCTTTTGAGACAGCCTCTTCTCTCCGTCGCATTTGAGCTTTTTCAATGCAGTCATTTATAGCTTAAGGAAAATTGTTCACTCAGCCAAATATCTAGGCCGCGGGCACACTCAACCCCAAGCTTGTGCCCGATGTCCGCCTCACAATAATGAACCTCGGCTCCGACGCTCCGCAGCCTTGCTACATCGTCTCGCGCTCTTTCAATCGGCACAAGATCGTCCCGCAAACCATGTCCCCAGAACACCTGGGATCCATGAAGGAGATTGATCTCACCTTCGGGAAGGTAGCCGGCAAGAGAGACCAAAGCCGCTGGGTGAAGCATCCCTAAAGCCGCCCCCGTAAAAGCCAATGCTGCTCCTTGACTGAAGCCCATGAACACGAGGCGATTACGATCGAGTCCGAAGCGTCTTTCGAGGTCATCCACCATCCTAAGAAGGGCCTCACCTGCCCGCGCAAAATCCGTGATCGACGGCCATTCTCCCTTCGTTGATTCTTTCCACTGGTAGCCACCCTCCGGCAAGCGATAGGGACCACGCGGGGACGCGACAATCCCCCCCTTCGGCAACACACCCTCCAGCACCCACATCACCTTTTCATCCCCACCTTTACCGTGAAGCATGATCACGGGTGGCACCTCTGGATCTACACCAACCCTCAATAAGTACACAAGCCCACCGGCTTGACCCGGAATGACCTTTGGCTCAGTCACCTCTCTCCCTTCGCACAATCCAACCCATTACCCATAAGGAGCCGATAATCAACACGGCCGGCAGCAGTCCGATTCCCGTGCACAACAACGCTGAGCGCCCAGCTTCAGATCCATAGATCAACAATATCAGACCATTCCCAACAACGATTATGATGAACAGTGCTCCCAGAAGCAGTCTGAATTGCGTCATGCGGGCATACGCCCGCAAATCCCGTTCCTTGCGCGGGTATTGTGACATGATAGGTCCAGTTTTCAGTTATTGATGTTGTGCAACATCGTATGCCGACACGAAAGACCGTAGTGTGGTCAGCCTACCCACATTTCAATTCATTAAGTAACGCATGAACAATCATCTCTGCGTCTTCTAATGGATCCTCGTGGTAAGGAAGATCATGAGACGGTGTAACATGTGTAGTCAATCGATTTGCGGCCTTCCGTAATTCGATGGGCATATCCTCAAGCTTTCGAAACCATCTTAATTGATGGTATGCGTTAGGATGTGTCTCTGCTCCTGACCTTTCTTGACGGAAGACTGCTACCGCCCAACCCGCAGCTCGCCGAGCACATACACGCGCTCGACCCTCTTTTCCACGAGTTCGATACAGGTGCGCTTGATCCAATTCAAGCCTTATCCTGTCCAGCAGTGAACTCTCTTTCATATTGATCACACAACCCCCGATCCTGTGCTCGTCAGAACCTCATTCTCAATAAAAGATCAGGGACACGACTCGATATTCATCAAAAAGAAACCGAGCCTGTATCTCTGGAGATGTGATCCAGAAATTCATTACGAGTGATCTCGTTCTCTTTGAACGAGCCACTCATGGCGCTCGTCACCATGCGGGCGTTGGCTTTCTTCACCCCGCGGATCTTGGAGCATAGATGTACGCCCTCCACCACTACGGCCACACCATGAGGGTGGATTGCGGCCTCGATAAAATCCGCGATCTGTCGCGTCATCCGTTCCTGCACTTGTAGCCGTCGTGCGAAAAGGTCGACAACCCGGGGGATCTTCGACAGACCGATTACCTGCCCCTTTGGCAGATAGGCCACATGTGCTCGCCCGAGGAATGGCAGCAGGTGATGTTCGCAAAGGCTGTAGAATTCGATGTCGCGTATGATCACCATCTCGTCATATTCCACATCGAAGAGCGCCTCATTGATCAATGCAAACGGGTCAACCCGATACCCAGCTAACAACTCGTCGTACATTCGAGCTACGCGTTCCGGGGTTCGTTCTAAACCCTCGCGGCATGCGTCCTCACCGAAAGCTTCAAGCAATCTACGGACGGCATCTTCTACCTCCGGCTTTACCACCCCGACACCACTGAAAAGTTCCGCTGCAGCTTCAATCTCGTGCATGCTTGCCTCCTCATGAAGTTATCATCGATGAGTCTGCGAAGGATAATGACCAACATATGAGAAAGGGATATCTACGGTGTGTGGGCTTCCGCCTACGCCTAACAAATATCGTTTCCTTTCTCCCAGGCAGTTTTTTTCAGTGTAATCATCGACGCGCTAAATACTACCATACAGCTTGTTAGATTTCCTGTAATCAAGGTGTAAAGCACGGTGAGGTAAAAGGATTTATGATGAGTTATGAGGAGTCGGGGTAAAATAGCAGCTATGGTTCAAAAGTATGATCTCCGGGGTCAATCCGCTTTGGTGACGGGAGCTGGTCGTCGCTTGGGACGCGCGTTTGCGGAAGCGCTGGCGAGTTGTGGAGCGAATATCGCGGTTCATTATGGACAGACAGCAACCGGTGCTGAAGAGACCGTCCAGGTCGCGCTCTCCCACGGCGTGCGTGCAGTCACACTGCAGGCAGATCTTTCACAGACAGACCAGGCGTCCAGTTTAACCGGACGTGCAGTAGAAGCCCTCAACGAGGTGACCATACTTATCAACAATGCTTCGATCTTCGAATCCCTTGAACTTATGGATACCACGCTTGAAGCGTGGCAGAATCATTTGACAATAAACCTCACGGCCCCCTTCCTCCTCTCTCAATCCTTCGGTCGTCTCCGCGCAGGAAGACAAGGGACCATCATTAATATACTCGACTGGCGCGCGCTCCGACCCGGACCGGATCATTTCCCCTACACCATATCCAAATCTGGGCTTGCTGCGATGACACGAAGTTTAGCCCAGGCTTTAGCCCCCAACATCCGCGTCAACGGATTAGCTTTGGGGGCGATCCTGCCACCACCCGGTATGGAAGGATTCGACCAATCCGTTCTCGAAGGTGTCCCACTAAACCGCTGGGGTAGCGTAGAAGAAACTGTTGACGCACTGCTCTTCCTGATCGCTGGTCCGGATTTCATCACAGGCGAAATCCTCCATCTGGATGGTGGACGACAACTTACCTAAAGGTAGCCCCATGAGAGAAGATCATATTGTCATCAAGGATCTGCTTCTGCGAGGGATCATCGGTATCAATGATTGGGAACGTGAAAAAAGGCAAGACATCCTGATCAATATCACACTTTATGGGGATTTACGACCAGCCGGTGCGAGTGACGACATCGCGGATACGATCAATTATCGGACGCTGACAAAGAACATCATCGAACATGTCGAGAAGAGCGAACCATTCACCGTTGAAGCCCTGGCAGAACACATCGCCCGCATTTGTTTGAGCGAAACGCGGGTGAAACGCGCCCGCGTACGAGTCGAGAAACCGGGTGCACTTCGATTCGCTCGCTCAGTCGGGGTGGAGATCGAACGGAGCGCAGAGGATTTTGCCTGAGCTGGCATTCATCTCATTGGGATCAAATATCGAACCCGAGAAGAACCTCATTTTCGGAACGAAGCGATTGGGTGAGCTTGGGAGATTGATCGCCGTATCAACGGTTTACCAGAATCCCGCTGTCGGTCCCACCCCCCAACCAGATTTTCTTAACGCCGCTGCGTTGATCGATACTGATCACCCTGCGGAGACCCTCCGACTTCATTTGCGAGACATTGAAGCCGATTCGGGTCGTGTACGTACGGGTGATAAATACGCACCCCGGACTCTGGATCTTGACCTCTGCTTACTTGGCACACAAATTACCGAGTGCCCGGAGCTTTCTCTCCCTGATCCCGAACTGCTTACTCGCGCCCACCTGGCTGTTCCTATGGCGGAGTTGGCGCCATCTTTCCTCCACCCTATCACCGGCGAAGCGCTGCAAATCATTGCCGATCGTCTTCGTCCGGGCTCATCCCTCAAACCTCGACCCGAGATAACGGCTCGCTTGCAGAGCATTGTGTTGGAACTTGATAAGAATTAAGAGATTCGCTTGGCTGAGTTACTGGCCGGTCATCAAAATGATCACATTTGATTAATGTCATTCTGAGTGAGCCCTTCGGCTTCGCTCAGGATAAACTCCGCGAGCGAAGAATCCCTACGATGAAACTCTCGAACTCGCTACACTACAGGGATTATTCGCGCCTAGCCTTATTCGAAGCTACTTCAATTTCTTTACGATGTAAGGGCGACCGGCTGGTCGCCCCTACATCTTATTTTCATTCTGATTAATGTCCCGTCAGTCCTTGTCTTCCTTACGGGAGACTAGCCGTAGGGGCAATTCATGCCGTCTCGCACCCTGGCCGTTTCTCGCAGCACGAACGGTGAAATGCCCTTACATCTTTAGCAAGAACGTTCAGAATGACAATAAATGCAGTCGGTCTTGATGTCACCCTGAGCGCAGCGAAGGATCTCGTTTTCCGAATTCATTTAACGCGTTATCCAAACAACGAGATTCTTCATCGCGGAGTCGAAGGTCCTGAGTGAGTCGAAGGGCTCCTCAGAATGGCACCCGTTCTCAGGCATGTCTTCCTCGATAAACTAGGATATTATTTCCCTTGCCCTAATCTTGGTTTTACCAAAGAAATCCTCATGAAACCTTCATCAGCCGAAATCGTCATATGCGGAGCAGGGATAGCGGGTATCTCGACCGCTTACCACTTGGCAATTAAAGAAGGCGTTCAGGACATCGTTCTCATCGATGAACGTCCACCCCTTTCGCTAACAAGTGACAAATCGACCGAGTGCTACCGTAATTGGTGGCCAGGTCCAGGCGATGCCATGGTCAGCATGACAAATCGCAGTATCGATATCTTGGAGGATCTGGCCCGTGAAAGCGGTAACGTATTCAATCTAAACCGACGTGGCTACCTCTTCGCAACAGCGAATCCCCAACGCTTGAACGACTTCAAGAACCATGCCGAGGAAGCCGCTGCGCTCGGAGCTGGTCCCGCTCGTTGTCATTCGGGACGCCCCGATGATCCCATATACCATCCGGCACCACTATCAGGTTATGAAGACCAACCTACTGGATCGGATTTGATAACCGATATCAACCTTATCCAAAAGCACTTCCCCTATCTCACGGGAAAAACAACAGCTGTGGTTCACGCCCGTAGATGCGGCTTTTTCAGCGCCCAACAACTGGGTATGTACATGCTAAATCGTGCCCGTGAACGTGGCGTGAGGTTCGTTGAGGCCCGTGTGGAGTCGGTCGAAGTAATCAACGGCCGGGTCACTGGAGTGCGGTTATCATCAGGTGAAGGTCCAGAAAAAATCAACACCTCAAACTTTGTCAATGCAGCCGGACCTTTCCTCAAGGCGGTAGGGAAAATGCTGGGTGCAAACTTGCCTGTTTTTTCTGAACTCCACGCGAAGGTCTCGATTAAGGACAGCTTAGGTGTCTTCCCGCGTGACGCTGGTTTGCTCATCTGGTCTGACCCCCAATTCCTACCATGGACCAAGGATGAGCGCTCACTCATAGAGCAAGAGGATGATTTAAGCTACCTGCTCGGTGAATTTCCGCATAGCGTACATGCCCGTCCAGACGGTCCTCCAGACAGCCCAATCGTTCTTCTCCTATGGACCTACGATGTCAACCCTGTTGAACCCATCTTCCCGTTGCAGTTCGATTCTTATTACCCAGAGATCGTCCTGCGTGGCTTGGCGACAATGATACCGGATATGAAGAAGTACTTCGGGAAGATGCCCAAACCCTACGTAGATGGGGGGTACTACACCAAAACACAGGAGAACCGACCACTGATCGGACCGTTACCCGTGAAGGGTTCCTGGGTTATTGGGGCCCTATCGGGATTCGGTCTAATGGCTTCCCCAGCCTGCGGTGAACTGCTTGCCGCTCACATAACGGGCAATGAATTGCCGGATTATGCACCATGGTTTCTGCTCGAACGATACCAGGATCCTGCATATCAGGATCTGCTCCTGGACTGGAGCGATACGGGTCAGATATGATCGATGATCACGAAGAGGAGCGCACTTGTTAAACATGGTAGGGGCGGTTCGCGAACCGCCCCTATGCTTAACAATTCCAAGAAATGGCGAAATCTGAAGTGCGCAAGCTCTGCTTGCGCCCGAAAGCAGAGCTTGCGGACTCCAAAAGTAATCAGCTTGATCAAAGAATTGGGATTGAGGGTAATCTCTCCCAAAAGCAAGAACATTAATCTCCCTAGAAATATCAGAAACCTTTATGATCGCCCCCTTCAAGGTCTGTTAGCGCAGGTTAAAGCTTGCGGCTACAGACATGAGGGGAAGTAGATGTAACCTCAGCCTACGTGTGGTTTTGGAGTGCGCAAGCTCTGCTTGCGCTCATAAGCGGAGTTTCTGGAATCCAGAGCTTGCCCTAGCCTAAGAGGTTTTATCGATTAAAGATGGAGGTGTATCAAAAGCTGTGGCCTTATAAGCCACATCAAAGCAGCCCCGACTCAATGAGGATCTGCCGAAGGACCTCCTTATCCTCATCTCCCAGCGACAGAAGAGGCGACCGCACAGGGCCACCGTAATATCCCAACATGTCCATGGCCGCTTTTAGTCCCGGTATCCCGTATCGCACCGTGACGGCGGTGTTTACCTCAACCAAACGCAGTTGTATCGCACGTGCGATATCAAGCTCGCCGACGTGAAAATGCGCCAAGATATCGGCGAGCTCCTGACCCGCGATGTTCGCTAGGGCTCCGATCACTCCCACCGCTCCTACGGCGAGTGCACCTAACATAAACCCGGCTGATCCCGCTAGGACATGGAATTCTTCTGGTGTCCGATGGACCATGGTTCCGATCTTGGCAACGCTTCCCCCGCTCTCCTTAATCCCGATCACATTCGGGTGATCCGCAAGGTGAACAACCGCCTCAACCTTAAGTTCTACCCCGGTGTTCGCTGGTACGTTGTAGAGCAGAATCGGTATCGGTGAGGCGTCCGCGACTTGCTGGTAATGGTTTTCGAGGGCGATAGAAGACATCATCGCTTTGTAATAACTAGGGGTAACAACGATGGCAACATCGGCACCGACCTGCGCCATTCGATGCGTCAACTCGATCGTGGCCCGTGTCGACTGCATACCCGAACCCGCGATCAGGAGACGATCTGATGGTGCCACCTCCCGAACGGCACGGACTACGTCGACCCGTTCGTCCGAGCTAAGGGAGACAAATTCTCCGTTCGAACCACCCACAACATAGCCTGATAGAGGTTGGTGGTTCCAGCGATCAAGGTTCGTAGACAGGTTCTGGAAATCGATGTCACCATTCGGCATGAAGGGCGTGGGGATGGGTGGATACACACCATCAAGAGGGAAAGGTTTCTTCGTATTCATTGGAATAAAGTAGATAGTCGCTCATCATGCGTTGAAGTCTTCAACCGCTTCACCGATGGCTTTGCGTATGCGCTCGTCCGGGATATCTTCTACATTCAGGTATCGCTCGCTATCGATCCAGATCTCAAGAGAACCATCCAAAGAGGTTCCAAAATCAATCACCACATCACGAAGATCGGAATGCTCTTGTAGCTTTTGTTTAACCAAATCTTCGATCTTTTCGCTCACAGGTGATGCCTGGAGCTCGTCCGATTCAGAATCCGAATCACCATTAGATTCCATTTCTCTATAAGGATCAGGCATCTACTTAATCCTTTCCTGATCATGATCAATTGTATGATCAAGCACAAGCAGATCAGGCAGCTAGGTCTTACTATCGGTTCCACTCAAAACGATCACACCTATTGAAGACGATAATCCCTGCATGGACGCTATATGCGTCTATCTTACTGCTCGAGTCGATAGAATTAATTTAAGAGTTCCTTTACAGCATCCTATACCCCAACAAGGATAGTTCTTGCGGGTGCGCCATCGCTACCGATGATTTTTAACGGCAGGCAGTAGAGTGTATATCGTCCCTGTCTGACTTCACTCAAATCGAGGCCTTCGATAACGGTTACACCGTTTTCCAACAAGATGCGATGAGTTTCTCGACTTGCCCCGAAAGGTGCGACGGACAAATAATCAATCCCCACCAACTTAACTTTTTTTCGCACCAACCAGGAAGCTCCACTGGCGTCAATTGCAACGAAGTCTTTCTTGAACTTAAGCTCACCATCAGCCCAATACTTCGAGTTTGATGTTCTGAATAAGACCCGTCGAGTACGAGGTGGGATCGCGGATCCTTCAAGTGTATTTTCATCGATCACAGATGCATTGGGGAGATGGACAACATACGCTCTACCGATGAGCACTTGAATTGGTATGGCTTCAACTCCTAAGGAGTCCTCGATAAAATGGATCGGTGCATCAACGTGCGTTCCGATATGCACACCACATTCCAACCTGGAGACGTTGGCATTCGCACCTTTAGCAATTTCCCTGACCCGTTCGATCACAACTGGGGGATCTCCGGGCCAGACGGGCATTTCAGGTGATATTCCTAAGGATATGTCATATATTCGCACATCCAACCTCCACAGCCGGCGATTATAGATTCGAACCAATAGAATTGCGAACAGCTTTTATCCTGGGTGCATTCAAAAAACCAGCGCGGTCATTCCTTGGTCAAGTGAGAGTTGGTGTTCGTGCGATCCCTTACCCATGATACAAACCTCAAATCCTCTTCCCATCCATATCCCCACCAACCTTTTCATGAGAAAAACTTGGTTCCCTAGGCAGCTGGACTATAATCAAGATACTCGACAGATCAGGAGACACAATGACCGACATAAAAGCCGTGGACGCAGCGATTCAAGGACGAACCGATCAAAGCCTCGAGGAATTATCGCGTCTGTGCGCTCAACCCAGCATCGCAGCCCAAGGTCTTGGCATGGAGCCTTGTGCCGAGTTGGTCAAAGAGATGCTAGCTGCTCGAGGTTTTGAGGTTCAGATTCTCCCTACAGCCGGTTTTCCAGTGGTTTTCGCTGAGCGAAAAGGACGGTCTGACAGGACCTTGATCTTTTACAACCACTACGATGTACAACCACCCGAACCCCTTGAGTTGTGGGAGACACCTCCCTTTGAACCTACGATTCGCGACGGGAAGATGTTCGCCCGTGGGGTAAGTGACGATAAAGGACACATCCTCTGCCGACTAGCAGCAATCGACGCGATATTGGCTGTCGATGGTGAACTACCCTGCAATGTCAAGTTCCTCATTGAAGGTGAGGAGGAGATTGGCAGTGTTAATCTCACACCATTCATAGAGGACCATACGGACCTATTAGCTGCGGATGCATGCTTATGGGAGTTCGGTTATGTCAATAATGAAGGTGTGCCTATCCAATACGCCGGGTTACGTGGGATCTGTTATGTTGAACTAAGCATCCAAACCGCCAGTCGTGATGTTCACTCCGGAACAGGAGGGTCGATCTTCCCCAATGCCGCTTGGCGACTGACGTGGGCCCTGAATACGCTAAAAACTCCAGATGAACAGATTCGTATTCCAGGGTTCTACGATAAGGTTATACCCCCTACCGAAAGAGACCTGCAGTTACTAGAAAATCTTCCAGATCCATCCGATGAGTATAAGGAGAGGTATAGTTTGCAGGGTTTTATCAAGGGAATCGAAGGGGGACTAGAACTTAAACGGGAAGCGATTTTCACGCCAACATGTACCATTTGCGGGCTGACGTCGGGTTATCAGGGTCCTGGCTCAAAAACGGTGCTCCCCTCTGAAGCGAGTGCGAAGGTTGACTTCCGCTTAATCCCGAACCAAGACCCACAAGAAGTCTTACTCCAACTGCGTGATCACTTGAACATCGAGGGATACCACGATATAGAAATCACATTTCTGGGTGGAGAAGCACCTGCCAGGACCGACCCCGACGATCCCTTCCTTCAGATGGTGGTGGAAAGCGCCTGTGAAGTCTATGGAGTTCCTATGTTGATCCAGCCTATGTCCGGGGGCTCGGGTCCGAATCATGCTTTTATCCACCATCTTAAGCTACCGGTGGCGACTGCTGGTGTAGGCTACCCTGACTCGCGAGCTCACGCGCCGAATGAAAACCTCGTTATCGACAACTTCATCGATGGGGTCAAGCACACTGCACGCATCTTAGTCAACTTCGGAGCAGGCTAGAAAGCTCCGTCACGATTTTTCGGACATGTTGCGTAGGGGCGGTTCGCGAACCGCCCCTACGGTATTTAAACATTTACCACGAGCAATAAGAACGCAGTAGGGGCGCAATTAATTACGCCCCTACATGCCATCTCATCTCGATTTGAATGTGCTAAAGATCTTCGTAAGGGCAATTCATGTCGTCTCGCACCCTGGCCGTTGTTCGCGGCACGAACGGTGAATTGCCCCTACATTTTCATCAAACCCAGCGTACCCAATTCCGTGACGCAACTCCTTGAAATACAATGACGTTATTCGTGATCATCCTTTAATAGACCCCTACTTAGTTGGGTACAGCTAAGAACACTAAGATCACTGCCTAACAGATTCTTAGCCTACCTCTATCTTGCGTTGTTCCACTCTAACCAGCTTCAGAATCAAGTCTAAAACTACAATTCCTTGTCGGGCATGAGACCATACGCTATAATCCTCTGGTACATCGGGGCGTAGCGCAGCCCGGTTAGCGCACCTGCATGGGGTGCAGGGGGCCGGCGGTTCAAATCCGCCCGCCCCGACAAACGACCACCAAGATCAGCTGGGTGGTCGTTTTTTCATTTAAACCACCGCATGAATAAAAACATGAAAAGCTTTCCCCCATACGTCCTAGGTAAAGGAGATCGCTTTGTTTAAGTCCATTTCTAGGGTGTCAGAACAAAATTCTAGATTGATGTAAGCAGCGGTGTAAGAGAGGGTGACGGAGCTCGCGTCGAAATCCCAGGCCAGAGGGTTGCTGAAATCTTTGCTTCCTATCGCAAGTCGCTTCCGCTGAACATTCTCTCGTGCTTAGCCATCATGTCATTCTGAGTGAGCCCTTCGGCTTCGCTCAGGATAAACTCCGCGAGCGAAGAATCCCTCTGATGTGGCATTTGGATTCATAGCACCACCGGAATTCCTCCTTACGCTCAGAATGACAGAGGATATGCGTCAAATTCAGATGTAGAAACCACAACTTGAGAGAGTGGAAATCATGCTCGCAGCAAAAACCAGAGGAGACGCAATAAAAATATCGTCCGTTCTCTCAAAACCTACTCTACCCCTTCCCTCCCGACCGAACCAACTCAAGCGCGATGAGACCTGCACCTATCACCGGCTCTCGACGGGGCAAGATAACCTCTGCTTGAGCGGCTACCTCCCTCAATTCCTGTTGAATGATTTCAACTATTCGCGGGCTTCCCTTGAATATACCACCCGATAGCACAACCTCGAAGCTGTCGTTTTCCATCCCTAAATCTTCAATGACCACCCGTGCGGCCAAGAATAATTCCATCGCCGCTTCGCGAACAATCACCACAGCCTGCTCATCACCCTCCTCAGCCGCTTTCAGAACTACTGGGGCGAGGGCTGCAACCTCAGGCGCGGCCCACCCTTCGAGATAGATCAGATTGGCCAAATCCTCCAGCGTAGGAACATTAACGGACGCGGTCAGTCGATCAACCAAGGTCGTCAACGGACCTCGACCATCATGAGCCCGGGTCGCAGCATTTAACCCCCGTAAAGCAATATAGTAGCCACTCCCCTCATCCCCAAGGAGATGACCCCACCCACTGGATCGAGCGAAACGTCCGGAAGGATGATACCCGACAGCAATGGATCCCGTGCCGGAGATGATCACCACACCAACGTGTTTTCCCTCCGTGCCGCCAACCAATGCAATCGTCGAATCATGGACAACCTCAACATGGACTTGAGGCAGCAGTCTTTCCGCCATTCGCTTGAGAATGAGTTCATCCTCAGGACGATCGAGGCCGGCCATTCCCCAGCAAGCTGCAGCCAGAGAAGGGTTTCCAGCCGCATCGATCGTCGCGGTTAGAGTATCCGCGATCGCTTTGCTTGCTGCTTCAACTCCGACCGATTGATGGTTTGAAGGCCCACCCTGACCACGGCTAATCTCTCGGCCCCTTTCATCTAAAATGACACACAATGTGCGCGAACCACCACCATCCAGCCCGAGGACATAGAATGCTGAAGTCTCAGAAGACATCTCAATCCACTCGTATATTTAATGAAAACTTTTAGTCGTTGTTCTAATGAATATATCAGCGAAGTGCTTTGTTCGTTGATTGTGTTCCATTCTGTAAACTACGGCGAGAATAATACCTTCGTTCAAAAATTCTTTGGAGTCCAGAAGCTCTGCTTCTGGGCGCAAGCAGAGCTTGCGCACTCCAAATTGCAGCCAGCCAACGAGAATTTATCCGTAATCTAATAATTACTTGTTAATTCGACCAATCCTCCGGCCAGATCTCCTTGAGTAGGTCCCGAGCTTGATCTAAATTACCCACCAAATGATTGAGCATCATCGCACGTAGCGCTCTGGCATATGATTTCTCGACGATCGCCTCTACCCACAGCATCTCGAATGCGGCGTTCAGTCGTACCATGGCCTGGATATCAGGTGGCGCTTTCGGGGGCTGTAAGGGGTAGAAACCCTGGCTTGTGACCACCGCTGGCAGCTCAACGATCGCATCCTCCGGCATCCACGGGATGGCTTTTCCATTGCGGAGATTAACGATGAACACCTCTTTGGAGTCGTTGAGATGCGCGAGGATTACCGGCACGATGATCTGTTGATACCAACCCGCACCCCGTGACACCAGACTGGCTGGCATTTCATCGAGGCCCTCTTCCTGAAGATCCTCCATGATCTCAGCCTGCAACACCAATAGCTGCTCCGCTCTGGTCTCTTTGCCTCGCTGTTTGGCCAACATGCGATCTGAGTGGTAATAATATTTGAAATACGAGGTTGGAATCGCGCCCATCGCTTGTACGATGTCAACGTCCACGGGCAATCCAGGCATGTCTTTAATTTTCTCTACGACCTCTGGCATGATGTCTCGCCCTCTCCAACTTGCCTCGGTCACCCAACCAAAATGATGCATGCCGACATACCCAGCCCAGATCTCCTCCGCTGGCGCTCCAACAAAAGTCGCCACCGATCTAGCTAGCCAGACCGGTGAATCGCAAACCCCAACGACTTGTACATTCGTGTAATGAGAGATCGCGTATTGAATGAAGCTGCTGGGATTGGTAAGGTTGATGAGGAGCGTCCTAGGTGCTACCTTCTCGATCATCTTACAATGCTCGAGCGTCACGGGGATCGTTCGCAACGCGTTGTTCATCCCTCCTGGACCAAAGGTTTCTTCTCCCGGAATGCCAAATTCTTGGGGGAAGGATTCATCATAGGCTCGAGCTTTGTAGCCTCCAACTCTGATTTGATTCAGGACATAGTCTGATCCCTCAAGGCCGAGGCGTAAATCTGTAGTGTGGTTGACCGTAAGAGGAACGCTAGCCCGTTCGGCAAGTCGTTTGCTGAGCGCTGCCACACGCTCCAACTTATCAGCCGTCCGACCAAGAAGCACGACCTCGATAGCAGGACGTTGATCTACATCCACCAATGCCTGGATCAAACCGGGGGTGGCGACACCGCTCCCCCCGAGGACAGAGAGTTTAACCTTTTCCGCCATAACCCTTCTCCACATTACATCCGATCGTAGAATGCCAAGATCGTTTCAGCTGCCCGACGCACTTCATCCTCTCGGAGCGTTTCAAACATCGGCAGGTTCATCACTCGACGAGCATAGCTTGCACTTACGGGGAAGTCCTCCTCCGAATAACCCATGTCTTGATATGCCCCTTGGAGGGGAACGAGCGCCGGATACATGGCAAAAATCCCAATGCCGCGTTCCAACAAGTAGGAGATCAGCTCCACCCTCTCTTCTTCTGAGGGCACGATGGTGGCATATGAGTAATACACGTGGTAGACATCATCTTCGACATAGGGAAGCTGCAGAGGTGTTTCCGCGAGCATCTCATCATAAATCGCAGCCCAGCGACGTCGTCGCGAGTTCCATTCATCGAGGCGCTTTAATTTAACGCTTAAAACAGCAGCCTGAAGCGGGTCCAGACGCTCCTGAAATCCGATCACCTCATGGACGAATTTCCTTCGCTGGCCCACGTATCGCAGGATTCTCACTTTCTCATCTAGCTCTGGATCGCTGGTCGTGATGGCACCTCCGTCTCCATACGCCCCCAGATTCTTGCCCGGGTAAAAGGAAAAGGCTGCTATGTGTCCAAGTGAGCCGGTCTTGCGACCCTTATAGGTGGCGCCGTGAGCATGCGCTGCGTCTTCTAGCACGAATAAACCATGCTTCTCAGCCAGCTCCATGATGGGATCCATGTCCACCGGATGACCGTAGATGTGAACTGGGAGGATCCCTTTCGTACGTGGTGTGATCTTCTCGGCAACCAGATCCGCAGTCATATTGAAAGTCTTCGGATCGACATCGATAAAGACCGGCTTGGCTCCCGTATAAGAAATACCCAATGCGGTGGCGATATAGGTGTTACTGACAGTGATCACCTCATCGCCCGGACCGATGTCTTGAGCCGCAAGCGCCAGGTGAAGAGCAGCGGTCCCGCTGGAGATCCCGATGCAGTATTTGCTGTCGCAATAGGCAGCGAACTCACCTTCGAACTTCTCAAGTACGGGACCAAGTGTATACTTGCCCATTGGCAAAACGCTCTCGATCGCTTCTTTGACTTCATCTGCGATCTCCTCATATTGACGCTCCAGATGGCCTTCTCCGACCTCAATTTTGTAGTCCTTGGAAGCAAGGGAGGCCAAGCTGACCATTGAAGCGGGAAATTCTACTGGTTTTGAAATATCGATCTTCGTCATAAAAATCAATCTCCTTATCTTGCGTTAGGACCTAGGATCACGTGCCGTATGAGCAACTTTAACCCATACGAAGCGATCTTAGGGAATTTATTAAACTGTTTGAGGGTAGAACTGCCACAAGAAATCTCTGTTCGCTGGCAACATATCGTCCAGCAATGCTTTCGCGATCTCAAAGGAGGGGACCAACGGGTTGGTCATCATTGCCATCAATGCCGCTCCTCGGTCTCCTGTTACGCCCGCTTCCACGGTCCAACTCTCCCACGCTTTCGCCTGCTGACAGAGCGCACGAATCGTGTCAGGTAGGGGACCCATATGGAGAGGTGTTACGCCATGAGCGCCGACGACACAAGGGACCTCCACCGAGGCATCATCGGGAAGATCCGGGATGCTCCCATTATTTCGAGTGACCAGAATCTGAACGTCTCGTCGATCGAACATCAAAGAGAGGATCAAACGCATTGCAGCTTCTGAATAAAGTGCCCCGCCGCGCAGACTTAGCTCGGGCGGTTTGACCAATTGGTTTGGATCCGCGTATTTCTCCATCAAGTCCCGTTCTACCTCTCGGACAACCTCCCCCCTCGTCTTTTCTACCCCCTTAAGATCTTCAAGCATTTTGGTGTGGTTGTAATAGTATCGCAAGTAACCTGTGGGGATTACACCAAGAGCTTTTACCAGTGACGGATCAAACTCATTGAGATAGGGCATCTCCTCGATCCGGTCAATCAGCTCCTCGGTCTTATCCACCCCTCGCACAAAAATCCGCTGGATCCAATTGACATGGTTGAGACCCACCCACTCCAAAAAGACCTCATCAGGCATGACCTCGAAGAAAATCGCCAATCCCATCTGGACATTGATAGGGTTGTTGCACAACCCAACCACTTTCACGTCCGAATTTTTAAAGATCGCCTCGGTGATAATCCCTGATGGATTGGTGAAGTTCAGATACCAGGCATCTGGCGCATACTTTTCTAGGTCTCTAGCGATCTCCAAAGCCACAGGGATGGTCCGCCAAGCTTTAAGTGTCCCTCCTGGACCAGTCGTTTCTTGACCAACGACATCGTACTTCAGGGGAATCTTCTCATCCCGTATTCGTGCATCTAAACCGCCCACCCGAATCGCTGAGACGATGAAGTCTGCACCTTCAATGGCTTCCGGTCGGGTCGTGGTGAGACTCACACTTGTATCGAGTTCGGCATAACGCAACATACGTTCAACCATGCCACCGACGACTTGAAGACGATCTTCATTGATGTCATGGAGCGCGATCTCATCGACTTCTACCTCACCCTCGTGCTGGATAAATCCTTCGACAAATTCGGGTGTGTAGGAACTACCCCCACCGATATAAGCTAGCTTTTCGATTCTCGATTTTTCCACTGAGACACCTCATCTTCCAATGCTGTTAAACGCCTCATCAAGTCAATCGTTTCATGAACGTGATCGATCTCAATCCAGGCCAAGATCAATAGATCTAACGCGTGCACAAGCAGGACAGAGAAATCAACCTGCTCACCGCCGGCTTCCATCTTGACGATCTTGGCACTGACTCTATGCGCTTCAAGTTGTTCGTCTTCCGCCTCCTCCATCAATCGATCTGCGTCCTCCCACCCGCCTTCCTTCGCATATTCGGCCGCTTCTTTAGCTTTCGAGCGTGCTTCTCCAGCGTGAAGGATTAGCGTGAATAATGTCTGTTCCCATTCTAATGCATCCATGGGTAGCCTCTATTCTTGAATGTGCTCCGAATCATTCATGCGGATCAGTTGCCACTTACCCCCTTGACCATGGAGCTCCGTGATCCCACATGGAGCCCAGCCTCCGTACTCCCTCCAGCGTTTCGGGTCAGCATCCAGCAGCGCAGCCATGATCAGACTAAGCACACCCCAGTGGGTCACGACGAGAATTCGATCCGACGGGTGTTCATCGGCGATATCGTGAACTGCGCTTAGCACTCGCCGGTTAAACTGACCAGGGCGCTCGCCTGTCAACAACATACTGAGAGCGATGATGGGCTTCATGATTAACGGACCCGTCCCATCCGGTTCAAATGGCGGTTTGGGTTTGCCTTCCACCCACCCAAAAACATATTCCCGCAAACCATCGTGAGGCTCGGGGGTCAGTCCTAAGGCCTCCCCTATGATCTCTGCTGTCTGCATGGCGCGCCCTTGTGGGCTGGAGAACAGCGCAGCGAAATCCTCCCCCTCTAATCTACGAGCTGCTAACCTTGCTTGTTGTCTTCCTTTGGGGTTTAAAGGGCTATCGAGTCGGCCCCCGTGCAACAACCCCTTCTCGGTCCACTCGGTTTCCCCATGACGTACCAGCACCAATTGAGTAGGAGTGTTCATTTGGGCAATGTATCCGCAACACATCGGAAACCGATGAAATCATTTCTCCGATGTGGCGTATGCATCCGCCGAGCGTGGGTGCGGGCTTGTTCTGCCCCATCCAACCAATTCCCGCCTCGCAAGGGCATTCGTATCGGAGAATACTTACCACCCATCCACTCAAAAACATTTCCTGCCATATCAGCGACGCCATAGGGACTATCACCCTTCGGGGAGTATTTGCTGACCGGTGAAGTGGTTAGAATCTCGCTCTCACCGGTATTACATTTATATTTATCGAACATGTTCCCCCATGGCCATTGGCGACCATCTGTGCCACGCGCTGCCTTCTCCCACTCGATCTCGGTGGGCAACCGTTTCCCTGCCCACTCAGCATACACGTTTGCGCTCTCCCATCTCACATGAACTACCGGGTGATCCTCTTTACCCTCCGGGATCACGCCGCGCCGCCAATGGTCTGGCTCGATGTGCCCTGTTTGATCCACAAATTTCTTATACTCTGCGTTGGTTACAGGAAACCGATCGATATAGTAGGCCTCGGTCTGAACTTTCTCCCGATCGGGACCGAAGAGAAACTCACCCGCTGGGATGAATACCATCGGTCTGCCATCCTTGCCATAATAAATAGAAATATCTTCTGTTGACATTAACTCCTACCTCTATTCAAATTTGATCTGGGGGTGTTGATACCTACCTACTCGTTATCCCTACACACGATGCAGTTTCACCTCGCGACGGGAGGGGTCGGAAGTCTATGTGACATCTTGTGATACCAACCACCGATAAGCCAAGACGAACGCTAGAATGTAATAAGCAACCGTAATCAGTAAACCAACCAAATTCATACCTCCAGTCAATGATAATTCAGAGGATTGTCCGCCCATCCCAAGTCGGATGAAGCCAAAAGCTGATTCAAAAACCGTGTAGGTCACTATCGCTAACCATAGGAATCGAAGGCGTCCTGAAACAGCACGAGCTAGCAGCACTCCAAGTGCCCCGCTAACGACCGGCACTGCGGTACGATAAAGAAGATGTGCGAGGAGCCATATCAATAAAACATGCAGCGGCAACTCCGCTAAAACCGTCTGGAAGGGGGTAGATAAATCACCAAAGGACAGCCTAAAGCCAGCGCTGATAAAAGTGAAACCAATAAATACTTGGACGACCAACCCCGAGCCAAATCCAAGGGATAGTCCATCCGTGAATTGTGCCGATTTCTCGGGGCGTTTACGACGCAGAACGAGATACAAAGCCCCTTGTACGACCAATGCCCCAACCAATGAACTTAACAAGGGCAGCAGGAAGCGCCATGCCCCTTCCGGAACGGCATCTGATGGCCCCGCGCCCAGCACAAATTGTCTTATCAGACTCTGCAGAAAGAGCATCGGCAACAGTGATACAAACCAGGTTCCTATCCCCCAATAAAGTAGTTCGCGATCGAACGTCTGAAAACGCCGAGTAAGCAACCTCATGGGAAATCCAGGAGCGAAAATAAACAAAAAACCACCGGCAGCCACAATCAAGCCTCGAAAAATCACTCGGTTGACCTCTCCTTTCTCTTGGGACTAGACCCGCTATGAACTGCTAGGTGCGGTAATCCTGGACAGGATGACATCCAGATCACAGCTAACTTTGAAAGTAAAAATGAAGCTAAGATCGCTCAAACCTAGAGATTTAATGCCTCTTTGATCTGTTCGAACAGCTTCTCGCCATCAACCATGCCGTAGGTTACAGTGTCGATATTTTCAACAACAGTTCCGTGAGGACTAGCCATCTCGGTAATACTTTTTCGTTTATAACGAACTTGCGGAGCGATGAGCACCATGTCAACATATTTCTCTTTGAAGTCATACCGCCCAACATCTGGTGTCGTGATCGCATGCATCTCGAGATCGAATCCCTGCGTCTTTGCAGCGTCTATCGTCTTTGACTCAAGCAAACTTGATGACATCCCGATCGCACAAACGATGAGAACTTTGACCGGCTTCTTCTCTGCCATATTCCCCTCCTGCTAAAATACGTGCAAGCCAATCTTAGGTAGTTACTACTCCAGCCAGATAGTTTATACCAGCCTAGCACAACTCTGGGAAGTGTTTTCCATGTTGCACGATGTAATCGTCCAAGATCAATTTTGCCGTCTCATAAGACGGTATCAGGGGGTGTAATGCTAACGCTTTAACAGCCAACGAGTATGACCTTTCAACAACCGCTTGGATTGTCAGGCGCTCGTAGGCTTTTACGCGTTTCATGAGCCCCAGAGCATGGTCAGGGATCCTGCCCATCGCAAACGGTCGAACCAAGCCATCACCTACATAACAGGTCACCTCGACAACGTCATCGTCAGCCATATCCGTTAGCGTACCTCTGTTCGGCACATTGAGAATAATTTTCGCAGCTTCACCCTTCTGCGTTAGCGCCTCGATCAACCGCAACATCACGCCAGAGTATCCCTCAGCAGCACTTTCCATGAAATCCTTTTCTTCTTCGATCTCTTCTTCTTGGTGCCCTTCGCCTGTCTCAAGTGTCATATAGGTGCTATGACGTTGGTCTTGATAATGTTCGTATGCACCCAACGTTCGGGCAGGATCCGAGCCCTCATCATGTATTTGTTTGAGCGAATCATATAACTCGTCCACAAATGGCTGGATCTGTTGCGCCCGACTTTGACCAGCCTTAAGCAGATTCTCAACCGCCCGCTGCGTGTAGTAATAGAAAAGCAGATACTCATTGGGAAGCACCCCGAGCGCTTCGATCAGATCAGGGTGAAAGGGCAGCCAGTGCCATGGAACGCCCTCCTCTTTGATCTCGTGGATGATCTCCCGTACGAGATTCTTTCCTTCCATATACACACCCGACATCCATCCCAGGTGATTGAGGCCGTAGTATTCGAAGAAAATATGGCTTAGTGGGACACCAAAGTGCGCCGCGATATCCCTTTCCATCGCAGAGGGGTTGTCACATATTCCTATCGCGCGTTCATATCCAGCCACACGAGTGATCGCCTCGGTGATGATCCCCGCCGGGTTGGTGAAATTGAGCAGCCAAGCCTGCGGTGCAAGCTCGCGGATCAACTCCAGATAATCAAAAACCACGGGGATGGTACGCATTGCCATAGCGAAACCGCCTGGACCGGTGGTTTCCTGTCCGAGGACCCCATACTTCAACGGCACCTGCTCGTCGATGACGCGTGAGGCGATTCCACCTTGGCGCAAGGTCGTCACGATGAAGTCGGAATCCTTGATAGCTTGTTCAGCATTTGTCGTCCAGACCAACTCAAACTCTGGTTGAACGTTTTTCAACCGGATCTCGCTCACCATTCGGATCAAGTCCAAACGCTCGGAGTCGATATCCATCAAACACAATTCTGTTAGCGGAATGCGCGACTGGAAGGCGAGGACGCTTTCGATCACCAAGGGTGTGCGTACCCCGCCTGCTCCAATGAAGGTCAGTTTCACGGGAGTTCTCCTGATGCAGAATCGAAAAAAGTTGGGGGATACGGGGTGACCGTATCCCCCTTTAGCTTTCGCAGATGGCGATAGCTTATGCCGGCGCTGGAGCTACTTCTAGGACCCCCTCCTCCTTCTCAAGCACCTGGCGCTCCCAAGCCTTGAATGCTGGCCACCATATGATCCCTGGGATCACAAACTCGGTAATGAGTGCCAGGATCGCAGCTCGGAAGTCGAAGCCCGTCATCATGAACATCAAGAGCGGAGACGGCAAAGTCCATGGCGCTGCGATGTAGGTGGGGTTCACCAAATTGAGCGTGTGTGCTAGCCAAGCCACAGTTGTGTTGAGGAAGGTGATGATGATGAAGGGAATCGCCAGCACGGGGTTGAAGACCACCGGTGCGCCGAAGGTGATCGGTTCGTTGATGTTGAAGATGCCCGGCCAGATTCCCAACCAACCCACGCGCTTTAGACGCTTTGACCTCGAGCGGATGAAGTAGATGGCCAAAGGCAACGTGGCGCCGGAGCCGCCCGGCACAACGTAGCTGCGGAACTGACTGGTGTAGATGGCAGTAGGAGTCAGCCCTTGAGCCACGGCCTGTGCATTGGCAGCGAGGTTAACCGTCCAGATTGGTTCCAGCGCGATGCCGATGGTCAAGTCGCCGTGGATACCCATTGTCCAGAGGAAAGCGTGGAAGGTTTCAGCCACCGCGGCCGCTACATAGGTTGAAGCAGCCGGCACGATCTTTGAAAGTACCTCAAAGATACCACCGGCGATATCGATATTGAGCAAGAAGCGAATGGCCCACCAGCCAAAAACGATCACCGCGCCCGGGATGAGGGCGATGAAGGCATTGGTGATGGCAGGTGGGACCCCTTCCGGCATCGAGATGTAGAGATTCCTGTCGATAAAGAACTTGAAAACCTCAACCGTGACCACAGCGACGACGATGGCGGTGAACAAACCGCTGTTGTCCAGGTAGGTGGCCGCCTCCCCATCCAGAAGCTGAGGGGTAGCTACCATGATGTAGGACATGAAGGTAAAAACGATCGGCATGACCGGATCGAGGCCACGACGTCGACTCAGCGCGTACGTGATGGACAAAAGCACAAAGACGGACAAGAGTCCGAAGGTGACGTTGAAGGGCACCCAGAGGGCATTGGCGAGGTCTTGGTTGATGACATCCCCAAGGTAGACCTCGGAACCCTTCTCCAGGCTCATAGGAAACTGAAGAATAATCAGGACCAGTGAGCCAATGATGATCACCGGCATCATTGCCACAAATCCATCGCGGATTGAAGCGAGGTGAGGCTGGTCAAATAGCGGGGCAAGAACCTCCATCCCATCCGCCAGGCGATCAGCCCATCCCTTCTTCTGTGTTGATTCCATTGTGGTGTTCTCCTTTATTGAAAATAATAAATAGTACGATCACGATTCTTCGAAAGAGTTTGTCATTCTATCTTTCTCCAATTCACCTCCTTTCATGTTCTAGGCAACTCGCTTGGTGTTCCTCCCCCCACCAAACGGTTCCCTTAAGTTTTCTCCGGCTCCAGCTACAAATTCTCGATGGATATGAGTATAGAATTCATATCCATCACCTCTGTAAGTTGCGCGGGAAAATTCGATAGGACGTCCGTCCTCAAGGAAGGTCACTTGTTCTCTAAGTAGGACAGCAGCAGGCTTTGTCAATACCAAACGTTCTGCTTCTATATCATCAGCCAGGGAAGCTTTTAGTCTTACATCAGCAGAATCCACTTTCATGCCGTATCTTTCCTCTAAAAATGAGTAAAGGGAGGTTTGATCATCGATCTGCTGCAGAATGCCGGGACAGAGAGAATGAGGCAAGTAGGCCTCTTGGACAACAATAGGAACCCCGTTTGCTTTACGGAGACGCGCTACGTAAACAAGATTATCACCCGGGGAAATTTGCAAATATCTCGCTTGTTCTTCAGATGCTGGAATGATGCGGCGATCAAGCACTTCTGAACTGGGGATCTGATCGTCCTGTAAGACTCTTTCAGAAAAGCTAAAGATCGAACCCTTGCGTCTTGCCTCAGGGTCGCTTACATAGGTTCCTTTACCAATCCGAGTGTAGACGATGCCCTGGTGCATCAAAGAGGACAGCGCTTGCCTGACCGTTAAGCGGCTTACGTCGAACCTTTTCGCAAGTTTACGCTCAGAAGGTAAACGCTCATGAGGTGCATAGACGCCTTCTCTGATCATGTTGAGAAGCTTATCTCGCAGCTGAAGGTACAAAGGACGAGATGTTCCGCTATCCAGACTCATGCGCACCTTACCGCTTCAGACCGGTACGTACCACCAAGATTATAATAGTACAAAAGTACTACACATGTCAATTATAGAGTCGTTTTGCATAAGCTTGAGAACTATACAATTTCCTTAAAATTTCCATTGCACTAAGGCTGCTTCCAGGCGTAAATTCGAGAAAAAGTAAGGGCGACCGACAGTTCGCCCCTATTTATAAACCTTCCCGCGAGCTTTAAGCGCGCGGGAAGATTATTGATGGGATTCGAATGGATTTTCTTACCTACAGAGAATGATCAATATGGCCTCAACCCTTAAACGATAACGCCCGCCATTTCTCCAAAAGGTCGTGGCAATCGTTAAATTCAGTGAAATCGATCCCCTGTTCCCGGGCATACCTCGCAAGTTTCCTGCGGGCGAAGATGAGATCTGCTACGCCGATCACCTCGAAGTCGCTCATGCCGTCTCCCGCGTAAACCACCCCCCTGCCTCTTTCCTGATAACGCCGCACAATCATCGGTTTGCAAACGCCCCTCATCGGGGTTTCATCGTCATACCAAGGGAATTCGAAACGGAACCCCCCTTCTTCAAAATGGATCTGGTTAGCGTATATATCCACTCCGTAGATATCATGTCTCGCAAGAATGTAATCGATATACCATTCCAGACCATCGCTCACAATTGCGAAGGAGGTTTCATGATCACGACAAAACTGTAAGAAAGCTGGAAAATGGGGGTCGATCTCGATCGTGTCCAATGCAGCTTCCATCTCCTCCTTGCCGGCACTGACAGTGCTGAACGTCGATACGATCTCCTCCTGGGTGCTGATCTCGCCTCTCCCCCATCGCTCCGCGAATTCCATGCCACAAGCCGCGAAACGTTGATAGAGAAAATCCATCATCTGCGTAGGACAAACCGTACCGTCAAAATCGCATAAGAATGCGAAATTACCTCCCTTATCACCCGTCATCTTCTTCCTCGTCGGATAAACATTCAAAGTTTGATCGCACTATTTTACTTCAAAGGGATGAGAGCAGATTGCTCCCGGTATGCCGAGGAGCTCAGGATAACATGCCCGAGAAAAGATGTCATTCTGAACGCTCCTTCGACTGGTTCAGGACAGGCTCTCGGCGCGGTTAATCCCTGTGATTCGACAGCGTCATTTGCCGCATCATAGGGATCCTTCACTTCACTTCGCTCCGCTCAGGATGACATGCTACAGAGCGTATACTTTTTCACCACCAATGTCATTCTGAGCGCCGTTAGGCGCGAAGAATCCCTAAGATGATTCGAATTCATAGGCATCATCACAGGGATCCTTCACTTCACTTCGCTCCGCACAGGATGACATGGCACGTTTTCATAGGATGCAATTTTAATGTTGTGTATCAAAGAGACCGGTAATATATTTAGCACAAGTTAATAAGTCTATCCACACCCATGACAGCGTTATAATACATCCGTCCGCAATATCCGGCATAAACTGAATACGAACGGATGGAACTCCAGTGATCGGAATCCGTGGAACGATCATAAGGGTTACCTTTCTGACGATCAACGTATCCATTCAAGCGCCATAAACGAGGAATGATCCAATGGCAAGGAAAGAGACTCCACACACCTATCAGGGCATCTCAGCCTCCCAGGGGATCTCCCGCGGTCCTGCCTTCGTCTACCAGGAACAAGATCTGCGTGTACCCCGTCGTCAGATCCAAGACAGCGAGGATGAGCTTCGACGATTTGAAAATGCCATAACGATCGCCAGTGAACAGATCACTGATCTACAAATTAAAGCCGAAACCGAAACCGGGGCCGAAGAAGCGGCCATTTTCGAAGCTCACGCCCTCTTCCTTCAGGACCCAACCCTGATCTCGGCCGTCCATGAAGCCATCGAAGGGCAAAGGATGAACGCTGAGGCTGCGTGGATCGACGCCATCGAGATTAACGCCGCAAATTTAGAGGCATTGGAAGATGAATACTTCCGAGCACGGGCTGCGGATGTGCGTGATGTCGGGCAACGTGTTTTACGCATTCTGTTGGGTGTAGCGGAGAGCGACCTTACCGACTTAACCACTCCTTCTATCGTTCTTGCACGCGACCTCACCCCATCTGACACCGTCCGACTGGATAAATCACTCGTCATTGGTTTTTGCACCGCAGAGGGTGGTCCGACCTCCCACACCGCAATCTTGGCCAAAGCTCTCGGGCTGCCGGCAGTTGTCGGCCTTGGACGCTCGATACTCGATCTGAAGTCTGGAGAACCGTTATTGGTCGATGGCGGACGTGGCGAAGTGATCGCCTTTCCAGACGAGAAGATCATTCAGGAGTTCGAGACTCGTCGTCAAAAACTCGAAGCCCGGGCTCTCGTAGAACTCGAGCGAGCCCACGAGCCAGCGACAACCGTGGATGGTCACCTAGTTGAAGTCGTGGCCAATATTGGCAGCCCACAGGACGCACAAGTTGCACTGGAACATGGTGCGGAGGGGGTCGGTCTTTTACGCACGGAGTTCCTCTACCTCGATCGCCATGAGGAACCCAACGAGGAGGAACAACTCGCTGCTTTTAACTCGATTTTAGATACGATGGAGGACCGTCCTGTGGTGGTCCGCACCATCGATGTGGGTGGCGATAAGGAGGTGCCATACCTCGATTTAGGCGTTGAAGCCAACCCATTCCTCGGGTGGCGAGCCATTCGTATGTCCCTTGATAAACCGGAATTGTTTAAAACTCAGCTTCGAGCTTTGTGGCGGGCTAGCCCAGGGCATGATCTGCGCGTCATGTTTCCCATGATCGCGACCTTGGATGAAGTCCGAAGAGCTCAGATACTCTTCAATGATGCGCGCGAGGAGGTGGCTGAAGGGCATGCTGTGGCGGATCGGGTCCAGGTGGGCATTATGGTTGAGGTGCCCTCGGTGGCGGTGATGGCAGATTTGTTCGCCCGCGAGGTGGATTTCTTCAGCATCGGGACCAACGACTTAACACAATACACTTTCGCCGCCGAACGCACGAATGAAAAAGTGGCTCACCTGGGTGATGGCTGCCACCCGGCTGTCTTACGACAAATCCAGCGCGTTATCAATGCTGCTCACGATGAGGGGATTTGGGTCGGCTTGTGTGGTGAATTAGCAGGTGATCCTGACGCGGTGCCCATTCTCGTTGGTCTTGGGCTGGATGAGTTCAGTATGGCGCCGTCTTCCATCCCACACGCAAAGGCGATCATCCGAAGTTGGTCGAAGTCAGATGCTCAAAGTTTGGCAACTAAAGTGCTTGACTTGGACTCAGCTGAAGCGGTACGGGAATATGTGCGTTCGAGCCGGCCGGGATATGAATTGGATTAGCCAAAAGGAAGAATGAGAATCATCGAATGATCGATGAAGACGGTTGATTTTCCCCTACTCAATCACAATCCTATTGTGTAGGGTTGTCTTAAAAGCTATGTCCATGGAAAGCGAGCATGCGTTATACCATATGATGTCATTGCGATCGCCGTATGCATGAAACAATCTCCCTTTTATCATGTCATTGCGAGCCCCGAAGGGGCGAAGCAATCTCCTCAACGATAAGATTGCTTCGTCGCCTAACGGCTCCTCGCAATGACAAATTAAGGTGAGGCTCCTCGCAATGACAGGAAGAAATGTTACAGACGCTACACAGCCCTGGTAGGCATCGCTATAGATACATCACCTACAAGCTATACGTACATACCGGAAGTCAATATTGATAGATTTGAGGATATATGAAGCGAGAAATCAATAATAACCCCCTCCGAATCGGCATCCTTGGCAGCGGTAGCGTCACCAACAAAGCATACCTACCTCTTCTAAGAACATGGCCACACACAAGGATCGTTGGGCTTTACGGCCGCAC
>Ga0111172_1049_pt1 | contig 39924 bp, 45 predicted proteins | sample DeeMarSWOR324_28_FD_80233 | JGI IMG/M metagenome (GOLD analysis project Ga0111172, IMG submission 80233) | Anaerolineae bacterium SM23_ 63 | reverse complement strand
GACGGGTTCCTTCATTTCAATAGGTGGAGGGGTGGCAAGCCGCAAGGTCTGCACTTCGATACCGATTTCTTGTAGGACTTCCCGGCATGTCTGAAGGCAGGTGGCCATGTTCTTGATGGGCTCAGGATTGAGAGGCCACCCAGGGTCGATGAATCCAGTAAGGGCGCGTACTTTCATGGCTCTCCTCGTTGACGAGCGATTTCGAATAAGATCACAGCCGCTGCGATGGCGGCATTGAGCGAATCAGATGATACCCGCATAGGGATTTGTACTTGACCTTTCGCTAGGGAGCGAATCGCTGGTTGGGGACCATGGGCTTCGCAACCGATGATCAAGGCGATCGACTGGCGCCAATTTACCTCGTGGTAGAGCACTCCATGACCCGCTTCAGCTATCCATATCTGCATGCCGTCAAGCCGCTGTGCGAGTGCACGAGGCTCAAGGATTTCGATCGGCAAGCGAAAATGAGCCCCCGTCGCGCTGCGCACCACTTTAGGGTTGAATGGATCGACCGTTCCTTTGGTCAAGAAAAGAACTTCTACACCAGCTGCAAGTGCGGTACGCAGGATCGTCCCTAGGTTGCCCGGATCTGCTAGTCGGTCGACAACCAATGCAAAGGACAACGGCTCTGGGGACGGGATAGTTGGGGTGGGGAGCACGACCAACAGCCCCGGGGGGCTTTCTGTGCTCGAGCAGGCGACCATAACGCTCTCGGATACCACCTCGATCTCAGCGCCCAGTCGGGCGAGGTTATTGACCAATCCGCGCTCCCGTGCGCCAAGGTTATCAGTGTGTAACACCAGTTTAACCGGAGATTGAGATGCTACGGCTTCACGCGCTAAACGCACGCCCTCGATGACAAAAACCCCCTCCTCCTGGCGAGCATGGCGCTTGGTTTGAAGAGCGCGAACCCACTTCACACGACGGTTGGCAGTGGAGGTGATCATACAGATATCACACTCCCTGGCCACCGGTGACTGAATTCGTCAGCAAAGATGGCGACACTTGGCTCATCGATCAAGGTGATACGGACCTCGCTGAGCGAGGCATCAAGCTTATCCGCAAAGTAGTCGACAATGGCATCCAGGATCACACGGGCACCGCGGTCCTTGGGAAAGCCGAAGATGCCGGTGGAGATAGCAGGGAGAGCTAGGCTTGTGAAAGCCTTTTCGTCAGCTAGTGCCAGCGAGCCCGTCACAGCGTAACGCAATTTTGTGTCCTCATCGCCCTCACCCCAGACCGGTCCGACGGCGTGGATCACGTAGCGGCAGGGTAATCGCCCAGCGCTCGTGATAGCCGGGCGCTCATGTGAAACCGGACCATGTTCTCGAACCCAAAGATCGCTTTCGGCTTGGATTTCCTGGCCGCCCACCCGGACGATGGCTCCCGCCACACCACCGCCGTGGGCTAATTGGGCATTAGCGGCGTTGACGATGGCGTCCACCTTTTCTTGGGTTAAGTCACCGTGGATCAAACGCACGATTTGACCGCAGGTGAGATCGTGTTCTGCGACGATGGTGGTCATGAAGTGACTCCGAGGAAAGTCCTCCTTTTATTCTGTGATTGTATCACCGGAGTGTGGGCAAGAGCTCCTCGGGGGGAGTATCTGCACGGCTTGCTCCCTACGGTGGGATATAGCTTCACAGAAGAGAATAGGATAGCCGGGTGGAAACGTCATCGATCCATCAATTTAACTGCGTTCTCGACGATCCTTTCTTTGTTGGGCAGGGTTTGAGCCTCCAGCTCTTGTGAGTATGGAATCGTCTTTTCTGTGCAGACCCTGCCGTAGTTGGCGTCAATTCCGGCTTCCAATACAACCGCCGCCAGCTCCCCTGAAAGACCAAATCCTTGATAATCCTCGTCGACGACGAGCAAACGACTGGTGTTCGATACGGCCTCGCAGACGGCTTCTGTGTCCAATGGTGAGACGGTTCTGAGATCGATCACACACGTGTCGATCCCCTTTTCTTCCAGGATACCCGCTGCCTCAAGCGATCGGTGCACGCCAACACCGATACTGATGATCGTGAGATCCTTTCCGGATCGCTTGCTAACCGCCCGACCGAACGGTATCGGCTCCCATGTCTCCAGGACAGCCCCTCGCATTCCTTCAAGAGGAAGATCGAAGTCCACCGTCTTTCGCCCAAGATAACCAAGATTCTCCACCCAGAAATCGGACAGCAATTTGTGCTCCATGTAGATCACGGGTCCATCGTGTTTAAGTGCTGAAAGCATCAATCCACCAGCATCGCCTGGTGTTGAGGGAACGACCACCGTAAGTCCTGGGATGTGTGACAGCCAACCCCATAGGGACTGTTGGTGTTGACCACCGTCACCCAATCCGCCTCCGCATGTCGTACGGAGGACGAACGGTGCTTTCCATTTACCACTCGAAAAAGTTTCCAGCTTCGAAGCCTGGTTCAGCAAGGCGTCCATAGCGACCCCGAGGAAATCCACGAGTGTCACTTCCACTACTGGGCGAAGACCGGCCATAGCTGCCGTGATAGCTGCCCCTAGAAATGCGCTTTCGCTGATCGGTGTTTCGCGGATCCTTCGCTCACCGAACTGGGTATACAGGTTTAATCGGTACATTTGCACATCTTCACCGAAGATGACGATCCGAGGGTCATCCGCCATTGCCAGGGCCAGCACTTCTTCGATCGCTTCGTCGAAGCTCATCGTTCTCATCGGTCGATCTCTCCGAACATCAATCCTTTAACGCGGCTTCTTTGACATCCTGGATCTCTCTGCTGACTTCAGTCTCGAGGGCCTCAAGCCGATCTCGATCTGAAATGAGCTTTTGTCGCGCCCTAACTAATGGATCCTTCTCCTTTAGTGTCTGTTCCTGAAGGGCGTCTCTTGCGCGGGTAGCGATATCGGTGAGGCTCCGCATTTTTTCTTGTGATGAGCCTCCCTTCCACTTCGTGGCCGATCTCAACAGCGGACCAATCAGGGGAACCATCTCCTTGATCGGATCGCGCCCAGCACGGAAGAGTGTGAAGCCAAGAAAGTGACCCTCGATGTGGACGCAATGCGCGAGAAGGAAGGTTGGACCGCCTCCATCACGCGCGCGCTCCATCGCCTCGCCTGCAGAGCGCCATACGGCTTCGACATCGGTTCCATCAACTTCGACGGCATGTAAACCGAAGCCCTTAGCACGCTCGACGAGTTGCCCTCCGGTCACAGATGCGGATCGTGTCGTGATTGACCATTGGTCGTCCTTACAGACAAAGATCAAGGGAAGTTGCCATGCGACGGCGAGATTCATGGACTCCAGGAGCATTCCTTGGTTGGTCGCCCCCTCGCCGAAGAAGGCTATCGCCAAGGTCCCTGGTCGTAGGTGCTGAGCAGCTAGGGCAAAACCTGCCCCGGCAGGTCCGGAGGAGCCCACAATGCCCGAAGATGCAGAGAGATGCTCTGATGAAAAGAGGTGCATGTGCCCACCCATCCCGCCGCAGAGACCATCCGGTCGACCTAGGAATTCACGCAGCAAGAGGGTGGGTTCGATCCCTCGCATCAGTAATGGCGGCGTCCCCCGATGATCGAGGGCCATGGCATCCCCCTCTTTCAATTGGCAGACAATACCTGCTGCGATGGCCTCCTCGCCGAAGCCGATATGCATCTCGCCAGATATCAGACCTTGCTCCCAAATCGCCTGCACCACCTGCTCGAAAAGGCGACTGCGGTACATATGTTTGTACAACTGCCAAAGGTCAGGCTCCATGGCATCCTCTTGCAATCATGGGCGAGATCCGTCTGTTTATTTCATTCATGGGATCCCCACCTCACAGTAATGCAATTTACGAGTACAAACCTCGATGAAAAAGGGTTGATTCGATCGCACGGCGTGATCGTTTGTAGATGATGGTATTTAGCAGCGATGCTATATCCAGCATTCAGTATGGCAAGTTGGTTGTTCTAACGCTAGTCTTCTAGCGAAAAACTGAGGACCTTTGGCTCGACCAGCTTGGCGAAGTCCTTGTATGCTAACCTGATCAATTCGGTGTGGGAACCGGCGCAGAAAGCGATTTCGATCTCCTCAGTCAAGCTTTCATCGGCGTAGACGTTCATCCCGTAAAGATTCCCGAATGGCGGCATGGCGCCCACCTCGCAGTCAGGGAACAGATCCTTGAAGTCGTCCTCGCTGGCGAGGGTAACTTTTTTCGCTCCCGTGGCTTTCTTTAGGCTGTTGAAATCCACTTTGTAAGGAGCCGGTAGGACAGCCATGGCCATATCCCCATCGATCTTGATCATTACCGTTTTGGCCAACTGTCTCCCTGGGATGTGCGCCGAGGCAGCGATCTCTTGAGCGGTGTAGACCTCCGAGTGTTTCTCAGAAGTGTACTTAATCTTCTTGCTGTCTAAGAATTCTCTAATCTTGCTCGGGGCCATGAGGACCTCCTTTTCTTCGCTCGAGGTGCGTATGTTTTTTTCATCATCGCGAATGTCGTCGTCGTTTATCGATCTATGTCACTCGTTCCATCATAGTGGCCAATTTTCGTCTGTCTCTCGACCTCTCTTGAATCTGAAATCACATTTTTCGCCACCTAATGCCAATGTCGTTGTCCGTTTTAATCCCATATTGAGTGCTTTGGATACGGGAATGTCAGTGGCACAAATGTAAGGCAGAAGTTCGGACGCACCTTGGGTTTCGAAGAATTTCAGAATGGCGCATTCGGAGTAATCGTAGCCGTAATCGAACTCCTGGCTGTAACCTTCCACGAAGGTTATTACGAAGTTGTCAGGGTGCTCCCGCTTTTGCGTTTCTAACGCAAACCTTCTCCATTTGTTCTTGAAGAAGCTGGTGAACCTGTACCAACTGTAGAAGCGAATGAGAACCCTTGGAAAGGTCAGTATCAGGGCCTCGCGACTCTCGTAGATAAAATCTCCCACCTCTTCTAACGTCTTACCACGACGGTGCAAAACCCTGTAAATGGCTAAAGCCCAAGATGATTGGATGAGATCAAGGTTATTTAGATTGCTTCGACCCCCAATATAGGGCAAGCGAGGGATGAGAGTCTCGAATTCTTCCAGGAATTCATTAATGAGCGAGTCGGGTTGAATTTCATGGAAATGTGAATCGAGGAACCCCGTCATGCGTTGAAGTATCTTTTTAAAATCAAGTAAGAGCTCATGCGCTTGAGTTTTGCTGTAGGTTCCCGCACTTTCTTTCATTTCTCAACCCCCAATGAATATCTCGCCCCCATACTTCTTGAAACCGCTCATAAGAAGCATGAGGAGACCAGGAATGCCCTTCATTGAATACATTTTCGCACAGATTCTTGGTCCCTCGCACACTTTTATTAAAACAGTGATTAACTTACTCATCACGGCTGCATGATTGAAGTCGATTCATCTTTCATAAGTTGATCAATGAGATTTGGCAATTGGGCAATGTGCTCTAATTCAACATACGCTGTGGGGTCGACCTCTTCTTTCGGCAAATTCTCATGGAACCACGTATACTCATTGGGGATGTATACAGCTCTACCCCCAATGGCGATAACGGGTTGGATATCTGACCGTAGGGAATTCCCAACCATTAGGAATCGATTGGGATGAATGTTGTATTTCGCCATTAACGCCTGATAATGCTCTTGCGATTTCTCCGTCACAATTTCTATATCTCGAAAATATCCTGAAATAGCAGATCGCACGATCTTTCTTTCTTGCTCGAAATGATCACCTTTCGTGATCAGCATCAGATCGAAACGCGGCGCTAATATCGCAAGTGTTTCCACTGCATGCTCAAACAGCTCGACTTCGTTTGTCAGCATCTCCTTGGATATATCGATAATTTTTTGGATCTCACGAGCTTTGATCTTCCCATCTGATAAATCAATGGCGCTTTCGACCATCGAGAGTGTAAACATCTTGATGCCGTATCCGTAAATGTCAATATTGTGTACCTCAAATTCCTCAAGCCTTCGCCGCGCATATTCTGTGTCCTGATATTTTGATAGTATTTGTGCAAACTGTTTTTTCGCTTCATGATAATTCTTTTCGTTATGCCAAAGGGTGTCATCGGCATCAAAAGCGATCATATCGAACATGAAACCTCTCCACTATTTATGGATAAGCATGGAACTGAATAAGCAGTTTGATTCCGAGCCTTGCTATCGTGCTCAGATCGTTACCTGTGCCAGATCCTGCGTCTGTCACTGGATGTGAACGAACGATGATGATGTTTATGAGACGATCGACTCGAGATGGCCATCCCTAGCGCGAGGCCACCTCTCCTTCCGATCGGTTTCTAATGAATGAAAGCACAAGGTTGCGTCTTGAGAAATGTCCTAGGGTGATCCATTCAACCGGTATAGGCTTTCCGCATAATGCGCGAGTGATCGATTTAACACTCCGACCCTTCTCATGGAGCTCCAACACACTTTCACCGAACTCTTCTAAATAGGAGATCTTAGCGTTGAGATCCTCTTTTGGGTTTTCACGGACGCGGGCGCTTCCCGGAAACATCCAGTTAATCGGCAACCCTGCAATTTGTTTCAACGAATCGATAATTTGCCAAATGTCATAATCCGCACGTAAAGCACGCTCTCGACCACCGACGAACAGATCGCCGGTGAACAGCCATCCCCGATCTGGTTCATAAAGGCACAGGTGGTCGGGGCTGTGGCCAGGAGTATAAATGACGCGGAAGCGATGGTGTTCGGTCTCAACGGTTTCGTGATGATTTACAGACTTACCCATCGAAGGTTCAGGCCAGCCCCAATAGAGGCGTCGGTAAGGGTGAAGCGGCTGCCTCTCCCGAGGGTGGGCCAGAATGGGTAGGGCCAGAGGGTGAGCTAAGATATCTATGTTGGTTCTCTCTTGCTGCAGAGGGCCATTGGCCCCAATGTGGTCTTCGTGGCTGTGTGTGTTGACAACGTATCTGAGGGGGATCCCATCCAGTGCTCTTACAAGTTCGCTTACGGTGTATGCACAACCGGAGTCCACCAGTAGACCATCAATGAAATGAGCACTCGTCCAATAACGCCCTCGACCAGCAATGGTTCGAGCCAGGTCAAAGCGAGTGACGGTGTCATATTGACTAGCTTTCAACATTTTTTCAGTATTCAGATATCAGCAGTCAGTAGTCAGATGTCTGATTACTGGCTACTGACATCTGTCAACTCCCCGCGCAGAACTGTCACCGCTAGGCCTCCCAGAATCACCCGCTCACCTTCCACTCGGACCCGCACAATACCCCCGCGAGCTGATGCCTGATAGGCAACAAACTCGTCTTTTCCGAGGCGTCTGCTCCAAAAAGGGCCCAGGCAGCAATGCGCTGCTCCTGTCACCGGGTCTTCATCTATCCCTGCCCCCGGTGCGAAGAACCGCGACACGAAATCGAATCCCTGCGTAACTGCAACGCTCGTGATCATGATGCCACGAATTGACAACGCTTTTAGCATCGCAAAATCAGGGCTTAAGGTCCTTACCGCACCCTCCGAGTCCAACTCCAAGAGATAATCATACTTGGTCTTGCCGACGTATTTGGGGACGATGTTTAGCGCCTCGATCAAACCCGGTGGTGTGTTAACTGGCTCATCAGGTCTTGCGGGGAAATTCAGTTCAATCTCCTCGCCCCTTCGTGTTGCCGTCAACAAACCACTGAGCGTGTGGAATCGCGCTTGCTCCTTTTCATTGAGCAGACCAGTTTCCCAAAGAATGTGCGCGCTCGCAAGTGTGGCATGACCGCACAATTCAACCTCGACTGCAGGTGTAAACCAGCGTAGATTGAAACCGTCCTCCTGACGATGCAGGAAAGCGGTTTCCGATAAGTTCATCTCTCTCGCCACATTCTGCATCCACTTTTCATCCCGTGGTTCGGGTAGAAGACATACTGCAGCAGGATTGCCTTTAAAGGGCTTGTCCGTGAATGCATCAACTTGGTAGATTTCTATGCTCATGCCTTTTCTCCTCCACGGCGGAATTCTCAACGCGGTTACGACCGCGCTGCTTTCGCTTGACGTACGATCTCAGTGATCTGTCCGATATGACTGTCATCATGCATCAGTCCAAGTACAAATTGACCGATAGCATTTACCCGGGGTATCCCAGGCCACGGGCGGTAGTGGTTATCCAGGTGTGGCTCATGCGGCCACATTTCCAGGCTTGCCAACCGCATTTGACGGCTCTCCTCCAACCGCTGGCGGCAGGAGGCAATGGTCCTCATCGCCTCCCAGGGCATTTCATATCGCGAACGACCATGAAACGCCACACCTCGCGCCAACTCGGCTGCTAGCGCGGCCGATTCCTCCGACGATGCGGTTATATGTACGATCACGTGTCCCAGATTCCAGGCGAGATCCACCTCCTCGGGCTGCGCGGCATATGGGTCATGAGCCTCGGGGTCGTGCGGTTCGAAGAACACATCCGAATCAGCACAATCCGCGATCAGATCCACGATCGTGTCGATCATCTCGTTCGTCAGATCGCGCAAATCAGCACGGGTTAGTTCCATGACAAGTTCGGCAAATGTGATTTCTTTGTCGCGCACTGCTTTGAAGTTCAGCATAAGAATCTCCCCAGCGTTTGTAAAAACGGAGTTGGCTTACGACTACGGGTCGAGAAGTCTTGAGCATGCCGAAGGGACTGTCACCGCCTATGTGTTTCAAATGACTTTGCTCAGTCCGTCGCTGTTCCCCGCCTCGATTTTTTTACCTCTCCTCGAGATCTGTTCCTGGGAGTGATCAGGCGGGCTCTAAAACTTCTCTGATGACTTCATCTTGGCGTGTATGCAATAGCTTCAATCATGATGAGGCATTCCGGTACGATGAATTCGGAAACGGCGGTCATTCTCGCCGGGTAACCCTTGGAGAATTGATGACGGTACACCTCCTTCATCCGGTCGAAACCGTTGATCTTCTTTAGATAAACCGTAGTCTTTACGACGTCATCCAGTGTGGCACCGGCTGCCTCGAGTGATCTCTTTAGGTTGATGAAGCACTGCATTGTCTGATCCTCTATACTTTCGGGCCACTTGTTTTCTTCAAAGTTATAACCGCCGTGATGGGATGTGAACAGAAAATCCCCTGCCCTGACGCATGTCGAGAATGTAAATTCCCACGCCGGATCGTTTCGGTCAATATATTCAATTCCCATTTGAATTCTTATCCTCTCCTTAGTTTCTTACATGAAAAGAGAATACGGATGATTTATCTTCAGAGCGGATTCGAGTTCTGACAGGTTCGTCGAAGATCCTGGCGCTCTATCAGGGCTCTACTGCCTCTTCCCGCTCTCTCTTGCCCAGAAGCACTAGCCTTGCAAAAAGCATCGCGACCGGTACCCGCGCCAGTCCAGTTGTGACCAGCGCTGCCGGTAGCGAAATAACTGAACCAATTGCGCCGATAGCTGACCCGCCGATCACCTGCCCCAACGAATTAACCTGCGAATCCATCGACAGCACCGTGGCCCTGACTTCGGTTTCGGTGTTTTGGGTAATCCATGTTCTGAGGATGGGGTCGCTGGTCCTTCGAAAGGCGATGCTCAGGCAGTAGACCGTCGCTGCCAGCCAGAAGTTGCTCGTCAGCCCGAAGATGACCATGCAGATCGCCGTCCCGCTGGTCAGGAACATCAGCGTACGGACAATACCTGCCTGGCGGCTGATGTCCACTTTCCGTCGGGAAATTTCAGTTCCCGCCAGTCCCAGGATCGTCACGATGATATTGAACATACCGAACCAGACCACCGGCTTAAAGTTTCCAATGGCCGGAAAAGTGAGATTTTCCAGCATGTTCACTGTCCAGAGATTGTCGAAGCCAGAGCTGGATAGGCCGTAAACCGCGCTGATAAGGAAGATGGCAATGAGCACGGTGCGACCACGCACCAATCGGATACCTTCTGAGAGTGTCCTAAACATCGCTCGCCACGATCTATGCTCATCTTCCGAACTGCGCTGGAATCCCTCTTCGGGCATGACTATGACCAGGAAAACTGCGAGCAGGAGAAAGAGCGTTCCAGCCAGAACAATCGGGATGTTCAGCGCGATGGTGCCGAGAGCCGTGCTGATCGGAATCGCGACCAGAAACCCGATTTGCCCCACTTGCGAGCCACGCAGATAGGCATGGCCTACCCTCTCCTCACCGATTTCGTCGGTTATCCACGCATCCAGCGCTCCGCTGATGAAAGTGAAACCTACGCCTAATACAACCTGCGCCAACAGCACCAGTCCGAATATCTGGAAAAGACCTTCGACGAGAGCTCCAATACCAAGCAGCGTAAAACCAATGATGACCGAAAGGCGGCGGCTGTACACGTCAGCGACCACCCCCGTGGGGATCTCAAATATCAACACGGTAGCCGTGAATACCGTCGAAATTAGCACAAGTTGAAAGGGATCGTCCGTGACGTAGGTCGCCAGGTAGACATAGACCACGGTATTGAATAGGCTGCCAATCAACCAGTCCGCCCCGGTCATGATGAGGTAAACGATGAAAGCATTTCGTTGGAGATTCTTCATTGGGATCTCATGCAGTGTTCATCGTTGGTGGGGTAGCCTTATTCAACATAACCTGGGTCGTCATGGGCTTCGGAACTCTCTAGGTCATAGAAGCGTCTATCTACTTATACCCTAGGTCTCACATCCAGAATTTCCTGCCACGTCTGATCGTCTTTGCCAAAGGATGGTATTGATTTCAGTAAGCCAATAGCTGACAACTTACATCTGAAGCCTGGTTTCTGACGACTGATGTCTGACGACTATTTATCTAAGCTTCCCTGCTTCGTCCAAGGATTGAAATATCCTTGGATCAGATCTCAGGTCTTCCGCTGTAAACCACTCTGCGGATGGATACCCAAGTTGTATTCGAATAGGACGATACTTTTCAGCGGGGTACACATCAATCACGATGCCACCGAAGATTGCGGATGAATAGGATGTCCAGAAAGCGCCACCATACACGCGCTCAGATCCCACGCAAATCACAAATGGCAATCCTACTCCAAGTGAGATCGAAGCTTGTAGTTGTGCCATCCTCCAATAGGCTGAAGGGGTGAGCTCCATTTCGTGCGTTTCCCAGGTATATGTAGTGATATCCGCGATGGACAGAATGGGCACTTCCTCAAGTTCTAGTTGGTCCAAGTCAGTTTCCAAGATCAAGCCGGACGATATCTCTTGCTTAACCAAGTAGATCGAGAACTCACCAGTTTCGTTATATGAGCTAGTAATTGTGGGGGTGGCGAGGTGCTGCATTTCGACCGGTGCTGTCGTAGGTTCGATTGTGTTTGCTGGAGTAGGGTCTGTGGGTGTAACCGGTGTGCTGCACCCTGCAGACGTCGTGAAAAGGACTGCCGCAACGAAAAGCAACTTCTTCGTCATCGTTCTTCACCTACAATTCAAGAGCCTGGTAAATGTGGCCGATGTAAAACACCTCGATCTCTGGCTTAACTCCATACTCTTGCATCCACTCAGCGGTGGCCCTCCCTCAATCCGGAGGGTTAACAAAGGCCCCATCTACGAAATTAACCGAACCAATGTCTAGCGAACAGATCTCTGGTTGTAATGCCATAGGTCCTGGTCGCTGCTTAATAATGTCGGGGCCGTGGAGGTGGGACCCACTCCTGGTTAGGTTGATGAGCATATCACATTTAGCGCTAATGGGGCCCTTGACCTCTTGGAAATACTCGATCTTGAAGTCAGGTACCCCTTTTTATGGGTCCCGAATATGATTGTGGGCAATCACCGCGCCGGCGCGGCAACACTCGATCGCAGCTTGCATAATCTCCTCCGGGGAATATAGAACGGCGGGTTTCATCTCCTTTGTCGGTCTGGAACCGGAACCCGTTACCACCGCTTTGATGATGACCTTTGCCATTTGCGGAAGTTTATCTCCAGGCACAATACCGCTCTTGCGTAAGAACAATCCAGTAGAACTGTATGTTGGAATGAGATTTCACAGAAGCCCATCGCTATGCAAACGGTCTACGATCCCAACTGCTGATTTGCTCCGATCCATGGTGTAGATGTGCAGCCCCGGCACGCCGGCCTCGATTAATTCTCTGCATTGACGGATCGCGAACTCGATCCCAAAGGTCAGGAGCGCTTCTTTGTCCTCTTCAGGCAAATCGCCGATCCCTTGACGGAGTTCATCGGTGATCGTGGCGCCACACAAGTCTGCCAATGTTTCCATCATCTTGACGCTGTAAATAGGCATCACACCAGGCAGTATGGGGACGTTAATACCAGCCGCCGTGCAGCGTTCTAGGAAGTCGAAGAAGAATTGGTTATCATAGCAGTAATTGGTGATGATATACTCGGCGCCCCGGTCCACCTTGAGTTTAAGGTATTCGATATCCTTCGCCAAGCTGGGCGCGTCAATGTGCCCCTCCGGGTATCCGGCGACCCCAAGACAAAAGTCATACTTCGGACGGATGAACGCCATGAGGTCGGAAGCGTAGGGCAGGCTTTCCGGGTGAGGTGTGAAATCCCCTTCTTGAGGCGGATCTCCGCGCACGACGAGCAGGTTCTCCACCCCCACGACATGATAACTGTCCAGAACGGCATGGATATCCCCCGGCCCTAACCCATAGCCAGCGAAATATCCGATGACCTCGAGCCCCTTCTCGTTCTTCAACTTCTCGATAAGCTGACGCGATCCTTCTCGTGTTGACCCACCAGCCCCGAACGTTACCGAAACAAAATCCGGCTTCAAAGTGGTTAATTCATCGATGGTTTTGTCAAGTCTCTCGGCTGCTTTATCGGATCTGGCTGGGAATAACTCGAAGGAGACGGTCGGTTTTCCGCTTGTCTTCCAGATTTCTGTGATTTTCATCCTGCATTCTCCTTAATAAGTAAGACGTGCGAGGGACACGCTGATTGATTGGCCAGAGCAGTAACGGTATATCAACATGATTAATCAATCTACTACATGCTCGCTCACAAATAAAATCCGCTCCAGTGAGGGGTTGATCTCTTTATACACCCTGATAGGGTTTCCTCTCCCCCTCAAAGGATGTCTAAGTAGTCCTGTTTGATGACACGATAGGCAGGGTGGTAAGCATTTTCGTAGCGGGTGGAGTGATGAACCGCTGGAAAATCATCTTCCTGCACCAGCTTGAAAAATGCACGCATATCGGTTCGTTCAAAAGGGAGTTCACCTTCCTCTGCCAAACGCTCAGCAAAGGACCAATACGACCACAACCTTTCTGTGGTTCCGCGATACTCATTTGCGGTTCGTACAAAGGCATCCAGGAGCGAAGACGGGTCCCCTCCGCTTTGTATGAAAGGACGCAAATTGACCCTCACGATGGTGCCATCAGGCGAGATCACATCGATAGTTGGTTCATCGGGACCTTCGCGAAGGTTTGTCAATTCTTGCTTCAACCATGAGTGAGCGGCGTCGAAATTACGAATTGCGTGTTCACTTCCCATGACTGCTTGTAACAATAATTTGTAGAGGTCCTGGATCTCCATCTGTGGGTAGCGTGCGATCTGATCCACCAGGATACGACGTAATCTCTCCTCAGTGGCCTGAGGGAGTTTGCGTGGCATTACGGTCGCCATGATGATCCATCCTCCCACTCCCCGGGCATTGGTTTCCGAGTGGCGTTCATCACCTCACCAGATACCGGGAAGCAAACGGAATCGTACAGAATGAGCATACTCGCGATAGCCGCCGAGCTCTTCCATGAGGGTTCTATCCTCGAAGAAGGTGCGTATCACGAAACCACATGCTCCCACGATCGCAGGGACAAGCGCCCAAAGGGAACCTAGCGAGATCGGGAGGGCGATCGATGCCAAGATCACCCCAGCATAACCTGGGTGCCGTACCCATTGGTAGGGACCACTGGTGATGACTTTGTGATCGCGATCCTTCTGGATACGGAGGAAAGTCGAAAAATATTTGTTTCGCACCATCGCCCAGCTGCCGATAACGTTGCCAAGTGTGAACACAACAAGAGCGATCACCTGCACGATAAAGGCGATGGTGGGAGACCAGGCGTAACGTCCGATATCGAGTCCTGCAACGAGTAAAGTCAATGGAAAGAAGAAGAGGAAAGAGAGGCTGGCTAAGACCATGTCTCGAATATCGACACCCGTTCTCATCTGGGCGCGCTCTTTCACTAATGTAGGGTCTGCAAGCATGAAGTTTATGATGCTGATGAGGATGTAGATGCCCAGAGAAGCCCATCCCATCGGCCAGTCGACACGACCAGCCGAGACGAAGAGGATGGTCACAAGCGAGGCGAGGTAGATTATGACAAGGACGATCCCTCGTATCATCTGGCACACCTCAGGCGGTTGCTCGGGTAGAGAATCGTGAAATGAGTTGTTGAGACCTTCCCTTCAGTTTACCCTAGCGCAACATCCAACAACATCATCACTGCAAAACCGAGCATTGCCCCCAATGTCGCGATATCCGTGTTCCCTCCAAGTTGCGACTCGGGTATCAATTCTTCTACCACGACAAAGATCATCGCTCCCGCAGCGAACGCTAGGGCATAAGGCAGAATTGGTCGCATAAGAAGCACAGCCGCAGCGCCTAGCACACCAGCTATGGGTTCAACGACTGCCGATAGCTGCCCATACCAGAAGCTCTTCAATCGTGACATCCCCTCTCTGCGTAGCGGTACGGATACAGCCGTTCCCTCGGGGAAGTTTTGGATCCCAATGCCCAGGGCTAATGCCATCGCACCTGCCAAGGTGGCAGATTGTGAATTTGATGCTACTGCACCAAAAGCCACGCCAACAGCTAGCCCTTCCGGCACATTGTGTAATGTGATCGCCGATACTAAAAGGATAATTCTACGCCAATTTGTTGGAACGCCTTCTGCCTCTTCGATCGGGAAGCCCATGTGGAGGTGGGGCAGCAAACTGTCCACAAGCCTAAGAAATGCCCCGCCGAGAAGGAATCCAACAACCGCAGGGATCCAAGAGGGTAGGCTGAATTCCTCGGCCATCTCGATCGCAGGCGCCAGAAGCGACCAGAAACTCGCGGCGATCATGACGCCGGAAGCGAACCCTAGCATACCGTCCAAGACCTTACGGCTTACGGTTTTGAAAACAAAAACTGCCGCAGCTCCTAGTGCAGTTAAAAACCAGGTAAAGCAGGTCGCTAACAGGGCTTGCAGTATGGGGTTGAGATTGACGAACCATTCAAACACCGAAATACTCCTTTGATGGAGCGATTTGGAGATATGTGGTTGGTGAGAAATCGTGATCCGTGAAAGTCGGGGCTTTACAATTTATCACTATCAACCATCGACTTTACTTTGGTCAGGCTTTTTAATCACTTTCTGATTTCCGGAAGGATACATGAAGTGACAATCACTGCAAGTTAGATGTGATGGGAGCAACCAGACGTGAGCCACTGCTTATCCATCTGCCTCACTTTTCCTGTGCTGCTTGAATAAATGCTCTCCGATCTACAGCGGGAAGAGGCTAATTACGGTGCGTGCTGCGGTGGGAGGTTAAGATGAAAATGTAAAGCTTCCTCGGTTTGGTCGATGTTGAGATAAATCGACGGTTTACGCTGTATCAACTTCTGGTGGTTCAACATGGATGACAACACGGCTCAATTGGGGGATGCTTGAACGGAGCTCATTCTCAACGATTTCGGTAAGCGTGTGTGCATCGACAATTGCCGTTTTCGGGTCGACGGTGCAGTGAAGTGTCATAAAGAGCTCACCTGCCACACGATGTACCTCCACTTGGTGGAAGTGGCATTCTTGATCCATGCGCTCCTTTAACCCTTGAAGGACCTCTAAGACCATGCTCTCATCATCTGGTGAGCCACTCTGCCTTTCTTCAAGCTCTCCAATTGGCTCGATGTGAGAGATAACTTGATGGATACTGGTCAGAGTGTTAAGAATCTCGTTCTCGAAGGACGAAACTTTGGCGTGCGCCTCATCAACACTGAGCGTATCCTCAACTTCGATGTGCAGCTCCAGCAACCGGCTATCAGCGACATCATAGATACGCACTCCGTGAGCACTCATCCCATGTTTTGCCGCCAAACCACGAACAGTGTTCACGATGCCGTTTCCCCCACGAATTAAAGGCTCGATGTGGACCACTACATCGGCTCCGGGCAAGATCTCACACACCGCTGCCTCAGCTTGGTCAGCGATCTCGTGTGCCTGTTCGAGGGTAGTCTCGTGACTGACCATGAGTGTGAGGTCGGCGAAGGCTTCAGGGCCCGCAATTCGGACACGCGTGCGCTTTACCTTTAGCACACCTGGCACTTGAGCGGCGTAGGCGATTTCATCTCGCAAGCCGGCAGGAACGGCGTCGAGCAATGCGGAAACGGTTCTCATACCCAGCTTCACACTGACGTATATGACAATGCCAGCAACCGCCAATGCTGCAACGGCGTCAGCTTTGACCAACCACTCAACGCCGAGGGCATCGGATAAGCGTACCAAGATCAATCCCCCGATCACAACAGAGGAAGACCAGATGTCTGTAGAGAAATGAAGCGCATCCGCTTCGAGTGCTTGGCTCTTGTACTTCCTGGCGACGCGATAGAGCGCTCGTGATCGTGAGATGTCGACCGCGATCGAGATGAGCATAATGAGGAAAGCCCAAGAATTGGCCTCGATCTCGACCTCCTTGAAAAACAGTCGTTGAACGACCTCGTAGATGATCCACACACATGTCAGTAGCAAGAGAAAGGTTTCGAAAAGGGCCGACAAGTTCTCGATCTTACCGTGGCCGTAGGTGTGTTCACGGTCGGGCGGACGAGACGAGACACTGACAGCGAACCATGTCACTCCGGCAGCAACCAAGTCAAGACCGGAATGAGCCGCCTCGGACAAGATGCCCAGGCTGCCTGTTATGATCCCAACAACCAGTTTAATAAGAGTCAGGAAAACAGCCGCGAGGACGGAGCTCAGCGCAACGAGTTTCTTCTCACGATCTCCCTTAGGGATAGGGATTCCGACTTCTTGCGTATCCACGGGGTCTATCTTCAGATAAATTTTTATTTATGTCAATGTGGAAAACTGGGATGTTATTTTCAGATTGCAAGCCCTTGAACATGTGTTGTTTGACGGCGACTGACCCGACACAAACCTGGTCTTAGCTGAAATCCTCATCCTCTCTTGCATAGGGTGGCCGAACCAGCGAAGCTTGAAGAATCCCATAATCAAGCTCAGTTTCATGGATCAGGCAGGGATCATTGAACGTGGATGGTGACGTCGACACCCATTCGCTCCATGTCTTTCATCATTCGGTTGGGCTCTACAATGTTCGCCTGCGTCCAAAAGCCTGGTTTCCTGATTGGTCCATCCAGGTACTGAAGCAGGCAAGCGACCACCGGGATTGCGGTAAACATGTAGCCATCTTGATGATAAAGTGTCACATCTATGGTTTTAGCCTTGCCGCCTTTGATACCAGCAGATTCCACTTTCAACAAAGTGCCATAGGGTGGCTTCGAGAATGTCTTCAATCCCCAACTCATGAGCTTTGTCGTGGTTTTGGCCGCTCTTTTCGGGAACAACTTCAACAATATTGTGGCAAGGGGGAAAATCAACCAATCCACAAACCAATTGAATCCACCCACATAGAACCCGGTCTCGGAGATCGAAGGGTATGTCTCAGGAATACAACGCATCTCCTCGATAAACATCGGAACGGCGTATTGCCGACCGAATCCTCGACCGAAATCCATGGTTATGTAATTCAACATTCCCTGAAAACGAGACTTCTCCCACTTGCCTTTCTTGAAGACCAGGGTCTCAAAGTCGGTTAGTTCGGACATTGGGCCACGTAGTGAACCAAAGCCGCAGGAAGCCCAGGGTGAAACCCACCATCGGTGATGAAGCAGCGACCGGCTTTCTCAATCTCTGAGGTCATGGATTTCAGGAGAGAAGTTTTTTCTGTTGAATACTGGATATCCATATAATCAATACCCACCTCAAGCGCGGCCAAGGCTGCATGCGCAGCGTATTTGGCAGTGCTTGAAGCGACAATGACCATATCCACACCGCAAAATACTTGCTTAAGGTTTTCGGCGTCCGAGGCGTCCGCGCGAATCCCTGTCACCCTATTCCCTTCGAACCGATCGTTAAGCAGCTGCGCGAGATTCTCGGCTTTCTCGATTGATCGTCCAGCCAGGATCAGTTCGATATCAGTTTCCTGAAGGAGCAAACCAGCGATGAGGCGGCCTGTATTTCCATAGCCACCCAGTATGAGCAGTTTCTTGTTGTTCATGAGAATTTCTTTCGATGAGGCGTAAATTGCGGTCCCCTGAACTTCCTTATCATTGGCTGTCCAATGTGCGAATTGTCCAAAAGATCTTTTCCCATGTTTTACAATCCCAATCCCTGCTCGGGCATCCATTCAGGCCAATCCGAGACCCATTCGGGGACCCGGAACGCCTCCACACGATCGCAAACAGGGAAGTACGCCTTCAAATCGACCACGCCGGTGCCGTCATAGGCATCAATGTCGGCAATCCGCACGATCCCATTTTCCTCATCAATACCTTGTAGCTTACACGTTGTCATGGCAATGGGATTGGGACGGTACTCCGCCCTGGTGGCAAAGACGCCACAGATTTGTCCGGGAGCATAGGGAGGCTCTGTTTGCATCACGACCCGACTGGCCTGGTTGTCATGCTTATCTGCCCACCAAAACACCATCACATGGCTGAATTGGTCAAGCTGCCTCAAAGCCGGTCTGTAGGCATCGAGGATTTCGAGACGGATATCCTGATCTGCCCGTCGGACGTATCCGATGGGAACCATTTGATAGGTTTCATGGTTCATTGGAGTATCTCCTGATATGGTTTGTGCTGTTTCTCCTCCCGCAGTTGTTTGTATTTATTGGCGTCACGATTTAAAGACAGAACAACTGGGTCTTGTTAATCCTCGGGATAGAAAGCGATACCAATGGCGCCAGGGCCAACGTGGGTCCCAACAACTGGACTAACTTCAGCGCGATGGATAAGATTTGGACCCAACCTTTCTTTTGTTAATCTCGCTATGGCTTCTCCATCCTCAGGGTTATCAATATCAACGATCGCTGCCTCGGCCATTCTCTTGCCACCCAGCCGTTCCTTTGTAATCTGCAACAGCAGCTCAAAAGCCTTGCCCTTTGTCCTAGCTTGAGAGAGCGGTTGGATGAGACCATCTCTAAACTCAAGAATTGGTTTGATCCTTAATGCTGTTCCCAACAATCGCTTCGCGCCTGTGATCCGCCCTCCGCGGTGGAGGTATTCCAAGGTGTCTACGACAAAGATGAGTTGCACGTTATCCCGCATTTTCTCAGCTGCAGTGACAACGCCATCGAGATCCTCGCCAGCAGCCGCCGCTCGAGCAGCAGCCAATACAACGAAACCCAATCCCATTGAGCTTGAAAACGCATCCACAATTCGGATTGGGAAATCTTGGATTGCTGCAAGCGCTGTCTGTGCACAATCAACCGTACCGCTTATCTTGGAGGAGACGAGAACGCTGACGATCGCGTCACACTCTTTGGCAACTTGACGGAAGAATATCTCAAATTCCTTGGCTGAGGGTTGAGATGAGGTGGGAAGAGTGTCTGATTTCTTCAATCGATCGTAGAAGGTTTGAGGATCAATATCTACTCCGTCCTGAAAGCGATCATCATCCCATATGAGCCATAGAGGAATGACCGATATATCCAACCCCTCTTGAGCAGACTTAGGGATGTAGGCTGAGCTATCGGTAACGATGGTGATCTTCTTCTTGGTCATGGTTCCCTCCATGGGGTTTTCTTGGAGCGCAGGGGTGTAACCCAAAGACTGTGGATTTGTTCGCCCCGAGTTTAGTCGAGGGGGCAGTAAGAAACAAGCCACACAATATCGCATCGATGGGTTTCGCTTGCCTGTCTTGAGTCGTTATCTTGCTCGTTAGCTGCGATTGAATCAAATAGGATGAGTTTACTAAGGAAGCGAAAGAAACGAATCGATGATGGATGGATTCGCCCTATCATCGACATCGATAGACCTTACCCCATTGAAGCCATTGGCAATGTAGACATACTTGCCAGTAATATGGACTCCCTCAACCCACCCCATGAAATTAATCTTACTGATGAGATGGGGTGCATACGGATCTATCGTATCGATAATGTGAAGGCCATTGTCTATTGTTGTCGCAAATTCGATCGGCTCACCGCCCGCCTTAAACTCGAATTTGCTTCCCTGAGCCAGATAAACGACCCCATCTCTGACAGCGAGACCTTCAGCGTTGCCAATTCGGATGGGGCGATAGCTTGATGCGATCACAGGATCGCGAGGATTAGAGACGTCAATCACGACCAAACCATGGTCAGATGCGGCCACGTAGATGGTGTTTCCCTCTCCTCGTAAGATTTCGGCGGATGGATAGCGATTTGTCCAGGTGACCGAACCGATAAGTTGCGGCGCTTCTGGCGAGGAGACATCGGCGATGCTCACCCCAATGTTGAAGTCAGCAATGTAGGCAAAGTCATTATGTACCCATACATCCCATGAATAATCACCGGTTGATAGGGTACTGAGCAAGGCTGGCGCATCGGGGTTAGAGATGTCATAGATCTGTAGCCCCTCTTCATAAGCAGCTAAATAGACTTTATCGTCCTCAAGATGCAGACCAGCAGCACCACTGCTGTTGGATTGAGTCCATGTGGTCCTTGGAAACGAACCGCTGATATCCAGGACCACAAGGCCTCTGCGCGAGTCCGCAACATAAGCCCGATCTCTCAAAACTTTCAAGTTGCGATAATATCCATCATCGTAATAGGTGGTAGCGTATTTCATACGACCTTGATCCAGATCGAAAATGTGCACACCTCGATCACCTGCGGCCACGAATAACCTGCTCCCATCATCGCTTGTCGCCACATCGAAACAATATCCCATCCTTTTCTTATCGATATCTTTCTCCCCAGTTATTACCCATCCGATCTTTATGAAAAAGAACGCGGTAAGAATGACCATTATGCCCAGAACAGAAACCAAGATCGCTCGTTTCGTCTTCATGACAGGAAGCTCCTAACTATTGAGCTGCGTCACTCAAAATCAAATGAATTATTACTTGGATCACATTGTTTCGATCATCACAGCAACCGAGACTCTTTGGGGATCCCTCGCTCTTGACGATTGATCAGCTTAGTCATTAGGGGTGCAGGTGGTCGCCGTGTAGGCTAAAACCGCGATGGCTGTTGCTTCCCCTGTGGCGCCACAAAGCGGCTGAGGTTCCTCACCCGTTCTGTAAAGCACGATGTGAGCCATCCCTCCGGCCATGTCACCGTCCTGATGTTGAGCATCCCAAAGACGTTCCTCGAGGATCGGTAGCTGATCTGCGAACTCCGCCTCCATACCCATGACACGAACTGCGTAGAGGAACACCCCAAGCTTAAAGGTCGCATTCGCGAAGCAAGAGCCTTCGGGATCGCAGTCGAGGAGATTCTTCGCGACATAAAGGGTTGCTGCATCCACGAAGACTTTGTTAACGGCGTCCCAATAACAGGTATCACCTGGATCACCGTAGTAAGCCTCCCGAAGTCGTTCTCTACCTTGCTCCTCATTGCCTTCCCAAAAAGCCTGCAGAGCCTCGTACACTTGTGTTTCGCAACTCTGTGCTTGATCGATGGAGTTCGGCAGAATGTCTAAGGTACGAAGCTCCAGCTCTCTACCACTGGATGAACAGGAGCCGATGTGCGTGCCATGGACACTAAGCTTGGGAAGATGACCTAGTAAACCACCTCTGATGGGGTGGAAAAGGACTTCATGCAGACCGTTGCCATACCTCTTCAACGCCATCAGCCCTCGGTGCAAATTGTCGGCTGATGTGGGGTGGTAGGGGGCAAGGGCTTTGGAGGCCCAAAGCGTATCCGTGACCAGATAAGCAGCGAAGGCGCATTCATTGGAGCTTTCGTCTGCACAGGGATCGCAACCCGGATGGAGGGTGGGATCGTACCACGCGATGACCGAGATGGTTTCGTTATTCGCAGCTAGGTGCAGATCCCATGTGTGTCGCTTGAGCCAGTCAATCGCCTTTTCAACGTTTTCGCGATAATCGGATCGGGGGGACACTTTCTGGAAGCACACCCGGTCTTGCCACTCATCCCCGAAGTAGCCTTCGGGCAAGGGGTCCGGATCGCATTCAGAGAGTCTAACAGCCGTCGGTTGGATTGTCGGTTTGGGCGTTGGTGTAGGTGGTTGTGTTGGCGTCTCTCTCTCCCCATTCTCTGCCGTTGGCCTTGACGTGATTGTGAATTGCACCGCCGGAGTCTCAAAGCGCGGGCGACAACCACTTTGTAGGAGAAGTAGGCCAATGAGCAGAGCGATATAGACGACGACATGGATCTTCATGGATCTGCCTTCCGAGTTCATCAGAGCTATTCGACGACCAAAACCATTGATCAGGTGATTCCGTTATGCTCAAAGGATTTTTAGGACAAATAAGTAAAGTATCAATCGATCTCGGTGAGATTTCCTACCCAAGGTGATATTTTTTCCGAGTCAGCGAGCATCCTCAGCAGATTGGGCATGCTATTAAATTGCCTCATGCAAAGATTGTATTCCTCTTCGGTGATCGTAGCGGTTTTGGGATAACAAAAGACCAGCATCCCCTCACGACCTGAGATCAGGTGTTTCATTTTGTCACAAGGGAATTCATCGCAGCACACACAATTCTTCACGCCCTTTTCTTTCGCACACGGCCTGGCTTTGCAGACCTTATCCGCGACAACGCCATCACTCAGACAACCGTCGCATTTGACATTTTCAGCCGTATAGTTCTCAAGGCCGAAGTATTTTCTCCACCCGTCAACCATCTTTTGTCTGATGGCGATGTCATCTGAACGCGCAGCACACAAATGACAGTTGTAACCGCAATAGCCGATCATCTCTGATGTCATGAACGCCTCACGTTTCCGATAAATTTACATGTGAGTGTTTTAAAAGAATACCCTCGAGGAGTAGGAAAGGTTTTATGTAGGGGTGCGGGCTGCACCCCTAGATATACCGGTTCTGTTCTCGAGGTTGACTTTTTATAGTGGAGTCAAATGCGATAAATCGAGCTATGAGAATCACCTTTCTTGTTCACAGGTGAAAACGATCCGAGAGCTTGATACACGGATGTTGAAAACCGACATTGCATCTCAACTGTAGTCCTTCATCGGCAAGAGCTCCGAGACACTCACTTTTTGAGGCACATCTAGGCTTCCCACAATCACCATGGCTTCTCGATTGAAATCACTGATCAATTCTCTGCACCGCCCACAAGGTGCGAGAAGCCAATGATTGCCTCGTCCGTCCCCATAGATGGCCACGATGGTGTCCAATTCTCTTTGACCACCACTTACCATGTTGCACAGGGCGGCAACTTCACCGCAAACATCTGCGAAGCCCACTCTTGCCTCGATATGAATCCCCCCGAATATATCACCTGAGGCGGTTCTTAAGGCCGCAGCGACCTCGTGCAGATCATCGACGTGCAGGTCGTCGGCTATTTGTTTGGCGTGTTCAATTAATTCGTAATCTTCTGCTGAGAGTTCCATGTTTAGCTCCTGGAGCACATAATCGAGCGTTGCGTGCTGGCAACTAACCAGGGTTTATTCTGGGATCCCGGGAATATTCCATTTCTTTCCCCAATCGATACAGCCCGAGGGAGGTACTATTATGGGAATTGAACTTCCTCCGTCGTCAATAGCTCTGCACCGTTTCTACCAAGAACTTTATTCCATTTCTTGATATATTTTGTTGCATTCTTGTTGAAATTGCTGTGGCCATCCTCTACCAACACGACTTGGTAGCCCAACCTCAATGCATCCAAGCACGTCGCCCGTACGCATCCATGTGTAACCAAACCCGTGACCACGATTCTGCCAATACCTTTCTCGGTCAACTCTTCTCCTAAAGGCGTGTCCTGGAATGCGCTTCCGTAGCGCTTATGGATGATCACATCCCCATCTTGAGGTCGTATCTCTGGATGTAATTCCCACGCTTCTGAACCTTCAACCAGGGACGACTTATTCGCATGCTGAATGTAATAGACCGGGACACCCTTTTCATGGGAACGGTCGACGAGGTTATTGATGTTCTTCAACAGCTCTTCGGCTTGGTATATGGGGTGAGCTCGATGGAATAACCCCTTCTGAACATCGATCACCAGGAGAGCCATGTTTTCTCCATTGTTGATAGGGTCATCCTTCATCGCTTGATTTCCTTGAGAGAATGTCATGCTCGGTTAGTCTTTGATCCATCTGGATGAATTGTGCAATCGGCCCATTCGGTTTACTCGTTTTTCAGACCAGATGGCGCAAAATTTGTGGACAGCCACGTTCTTAAGGGTTCGTGGATTTCGATATCGTCCACCATATTTGGGTCTAACGTGCGATCTTCGTAAGCAATACACACAAGATCGTTGAGCGCTTGGGCTCGCCGGTCCAGAGGTACAGACTGGTGGAGGTTATAAGGATAGTTATAGTCTGGAGGTAGAAGTCGAATCCTTTGCTGGTCCAGCGTGGTTACCAGGAGGGCACTTAAAATGGCCTGGTGTAAAAAGATTCGGTGAAGTTCGTCCTGGCAATAACTTAATTGAAACTCTTCATCCTTGACTAAGACCTCGAAGGTATCGAGCCACTGTCGTAGCAATCCACTCGATGGGTTTACGGCAAAAGCGTGGGAATTAAAATAGGATCGAATGTGGTGTAGATCAACAAAAGTCTCCACCGAGGACTGAATATCTTTGACCCCCACAGCTTCATAAATACCCTTCCAGAAACCGTCCAGAGGTTCCGTATATGTGAGCCCAACATTTCTGATGTGCACAGGCCTGACGGCTGTGTCAAATGATTGGCCAAGATCGAACAACAAAGGCGGTTTGATGACCAGGCACCCAGGATCGATCCAGATCAGTGTCTGAGCCTCCTGCGGTGTCATTTCTTCTGCTCGGGCACAAGCATATACCTTGTCCCCAAAGTAATAGCGTCTCACGCTGTTTGGTGCGTTCAACGGGAGAACCTGGATCCCCATGCCCTCCAAACTCTTGCAGGGTGCTTTTACGGTATCGGCTTCGAAGAGCCAGATCGGATATTGGCTCATGGCTTCACCGAAGGAGCGAATGCTATCAATGAGAATGCGAGCCCTCGCTCTTTCGCCGGTTGTCCTGACCAATGTCAAGAACACGGTTTGATGGGTCGTCGTGTTGCTCATTAGGGTTTCGTCTCCAGGTTGTTTCTGCCGCAAGAATCAGAAAGATAATTCGGTGATGGCGTTTAGATTGTGGCTGTCTGGTCCCTTTCGTACGGATCATTCTGGATAATCAATATAAGTCATGACGATTATAACGATTTGAGTGAAATGGTACAGAAGTTCTCAGATCCAGGGAAGGTGAATTGTCCGTCCGTAGGAAAAGGATTTATGTGTTAAAGACCCTCCCAGAGACGCAATCGTTCCTGGGCTTTACGCAGCCTTTTTAAGTGATTCAAAGCTGTGATGATTGAATGCAACGAGGTGGCAAACAAAGACTACACGAAGGAGGATTGTTTATAGAAGCGTTTTTGGAGTCCAGCAGCTCTGCTGCTGGACATCGGCAGAGCCGATGGAGTCCAAAATGATCTCGATGGATGAGCTTCTATGCCCAACTGCATGGTGGGATTCGCACCATTGCTAAACGCATTTGCCCACAGAAGTCATACTTGAAAACACCTTGCATGGGTCGAGTATAAAGATTGTAAGTCAACAATCCATGTCAATTGGAAGTGAATAAAAAAAGACGCCGAGGCGTCCTTTTTGCTCTAAAATCTTTGAGTCCTAGCCCTTCGATGCTGACTTGACCACTGCGGTGAACGCTTTGGGATCGCGCACCGCCAGATCGGCGAGCATTTTTCGATTGAGGCGAATCCCCGCGATTTTTAAACTGTGGATCAGACGACTGTATGTGGTGTCGTTTTGCCGAGCGGCGGCGTTGATGCGGGCGATCCATAACCTCCTCAGATCGCGCTTGCGGGTGCGACGATCTCGATAGGCATACCAGAGGCTCTTCATCATGGCTTCGTTGGCGCGGCGGAAAAGCCGATGTCTTGTGCCATACATGCCTTTGGTCAGCTTGAGGACTTTCTTATGTCTCCGGCGGGAGGTGGTCCCACCCTTTACTCTGGTCACGGTTTACACTCCTACGATCCCGGATACGCCATGCGCACCCGTTGGGTGCACCCAACGGTCGAGACAACACTAAGATTTCGAGGATTTTCCGCTCCGGGCATTGGGGTTGGCCCTATACTTGCTGATGTAGGGGGCCATGCGACGTACGCGTTTGGCTATTCCCTTGCCTTTGACCGGGATCATCTCGGAAAATAAACGTTTGGTGCGTTTAGGCGTCCGACGCCTCAGGTGGCTCTTGCCGGCTTTTGTGCGCACGAGCTTTCCGGAGCCAGTTAATCTGAAACGCTTAGCGGTCGCCTTATGTGTTTTGAGCTTGAACTTCTTAGTTCCTTTTCGAGCCACGAGGATACTCCTATAGCCGTTCTCACTGCCTGCCCATTGAGGAATCCTGTTGGACACAGTCCCCCGCGGACGCTCCCACTGTCCGCGGGGATGGTTTTCTCCAACTTATCCCGGTCAGTTATTTTTTCTTCAACGGCGTCAGCATCATGAACATCGTACGCCCCTCCATCTTGGGGGCCTGTTCGATTTTGCTGACGTCAGATAGTTCTTCAGCGATTTGTCTGAGATCCTCCAGCGCGATCTCCGGGTAAGTGATCTCCCGTCCGCGGAAGCGGATACGCGCCAGAACCTTCTTGCCCTCCGTCAACCAGCGTCGTGCATTGCGTATTTTGAAAGATCGGTGGTGTTCGGAGGTCTTTGGCCGTAGCCGGATCTCCTTAACCTCGATCTTGGTTTGCGCTTTGCGGGCTTCCCGATCCTTTTTCGCCTTCTCGTAAAGGAATTTCCCGTAATCGAGCACGCGACAAACGGGCGGGTCGGCGTTGGGGGCTACTTCGACCAGGTCGAGGTCAGCTTCCTGGGCGACTTGGAGTGCGTCCTTGATCGAGACCACCCCGATGTTCTTGCCGTCGGGGCCGATCAGGCGTACTTCAGGCTTACGGATCGCTTCATTTATTCTGTATTCTGTTGCGCTGATCTTTCTCTCCTCAATGTGTTACGTAAGGCCGCCCAGTGCACGTCCGAGCGGCCTGATGACAGGCGGATAATACCACGATAGGGATGGAGTCGTCAAACGTGTTAAGTGATACGTGAAGCGTGAAACGTGAGGCTTGAAGCCTGTAGCTTGCGGCTTGTGTCTTATGACTTGCAGCTTGTAGCCTGCAACTTGTGTCTTGAAGCTTGCAGCCTGCAGCTTGAAGCTATTCTTCCCCTTTCGTCAGCAGCGGTCCCATGGCCTCCCCCATGGCCACCAATCCCAGGGCGGTGAAAGGCGTCACGCCCCAAGAGAAGCCCATCGCCAGAAACCAACGCTCAGTGGATGAGACCTCGGTGAAGATCGCCACGGAGAACAGCAGATGTAACCAGAGGGTTAAGAGGGGGAATGCGACCAGGCCATTGAGCAAGAAAGCTGCGATGTGTCGGGTGTTCCGCTTGGGCCCCTGTCTTTGTCTGTAAACCCAACGACGTGTCAGTACCGCACACATGGATAGACAATACGCCAACAACACGAAGGTCAATACGGTCAACAGCCCGCGGTCGGGGCGCCACCCGAAGAGCGCGGCCTCTTCCGAGAGATAACTCAGGATGGCCAGGATGTTTGCCGCAAGACTCACCATCCCTGTGACGATAACGAAGACGTTGGACCGTTTCATGGGGAATACCTTCTCTCATACGAACTCAAGCGCTTGATGATAAGCTGGGATCAGGGATCAGGGATTGGGGATTAGGGAATGAGTGTTGAGGCCAAATCCTGACCCCTAATCCCTGATCCCTAATCCCTGGGTCTCGAGCCAGTTCCAACAATGGCGTCTCAATATCCACACCTGGCGGAGGGAGTGTCCCCGGCGGCCCCCAATATCCCCCGTCTCCCAGAAGCCAGTTCTTGAGCGCGCTCTGGTTCACGCCGACCGGAACGAGCACGCTTTCGGCCGCGCGCAGGAACAACTGGGTGTAGGCCTCCCGATCGTAGGGGATCTCACCCTCGATCAGTTCCCAGGCCCGGACCTTCTCTGGCCCGGGTACGAGGAGAAAAGGCAGACGCTCGCCGGGGCTGAGCGTCACGCCGCTCTCACCCAGCTGGCGCGCCGCTCGGACGGCGGCGGTACACACAACGTATTCCTCCAGTTGACGGGACAGGCGGTGTGTGAAGATCAATTCGCGAGCTGGGACCAGGCCGGCGCGCAACGTCCGCAGACGCTCGCCAGCGTAGGCGACCGCTTGCGGCACGAAGGCACGGAACCCGGCTGCGTCGTGTCCCTGTGCGAGGATTTTGAGCATCTCCAGTTGCGTCTGCTTAATGAAGGGAGGGGTGTCGCGGCGCCGGGCTTCGATCCCGCGGATCTTGAGGCTGCCGTCCTCGAACGCGCCAAAGTAGCGATTGGCGACGGTGACCCGAGGTTCGGTCCTTGAGGGTAGGAAGGCCAACCAGCGATAGATCCCCTCGAGCCCGATCTGCAGGCCGGTCTCGGCACGAATCTCGTCCAGTAGTAACTCGTAATCCGGCCGCCTCCGGGCGCCGGGCTTGTGGATCCATAATCCGTCAACGTACAGGTGGAGCACGCGAAATCCGCGCGCCTCCACCAGCTCCTTGGTCCGGAGCAGCACCTCCCGCCCGTAGGCGTTGACCGCCTCGTGGGCCTCAATGCGCCCGAAGCGGGCGTTCTTGTAGCCCAGGTAGCCGAAGCAGGTCACCAGCAACCACTTGTGAGCCGAGTAGCGCCGACGATAGGCTTCTTTTCGCGGGTCGTCTTCGGGCAACTCGCCGATCAGGGTCTTGTAGCGGTGGCGCTTCTCGAGCAGCGGCGCTAGCGTATCCGGCACCAGGCCCCGACGGTGACGGCAGACGGGCGTACCCAGTTCGGGCACGGGTTCGCCCTGGCAGCACGTTGCACCGACGGTCTCGGGCGAGATGTTGAAGTGCACCATGATGCTGGGGTACATAGCACTGAAATCGAGCTCGGCGACGTGCTCGTGTAGGCCACCGATGGGGGTGTAAACCAAGCCGCCTTTGTCGGCCAGGAGCAGGTCGAGCCCGGTCTTGAGCATTTCCGGCTGACGCTTCTGCCACGGGACCATGACGCCGCGGCGCAGGGCGGTGGCTACCTGCATGGCGCTGATCCCGGTGCCGGTGGAGACGCGAGCCGTGGTTTGGGCCGGAAGGCCGGTGAGACGTGCGATCTCGAGGATCCCATCCATGCCGTAATCGTTGGCCAGGAAGGCGTTCTGGCAGTCGAGATGCCAGCGCCCGAAGAGCAGATGTTGCTCGTTGCGGAAGACCACCCGCCCGTAGGAGAAGTAGGAGGTGGCCGGTTTTTGCTGCACCTGTCTGGCCAGATCGCGGTTGAGTGGCAAGGGGATCCCGTAGTGCTGAGAGAGTTGGAGCAGACGGGGCAGGATGTAATTGTCGCCGTAGGTGCTGATCAGCACGTCGGGATCGTAGAGCTCGATCAGGTGTCTCATGGTGAGCAGCAGCTGGCGACCCCGCGCCCGTGGCAGACACAGTGTGCGTCCTTCGATCTCGACCAGCAAATCGCCGCGATGGCCGCGGCCTGGGTCTCTCATCTCACCGGTCATCCGCATCGTCATGACGCGTAGCGGCGGTAGCTTGTAGTCGATCTCCCATGGGGAGTCGAGGGCCTCGATGCTCTCGATGAGCCCGTCCCGGTGCTCGACATGGCAATAGGCCAGCGGAAAAACGCCACGCGCTAAGGCGTAGCGCTGAGGCAAAGGGATGTCGGCGTCGTAGTAGGTCAGATCGGGCCGGTAATCGGCGGTCTGCCGGAATAGGCGCGTCAGCATCGAGGGAATCCGTGCGCTGACCTCGAGCACCTCCAGGGGGCGGTCGAGGAACAGGTCCAGGCGCTCGGTTCGGCGCAACGTCACCGGTGCATGGCGGGCGCGCAGCATCTGGCAGACGGCGCGCAACTCCTCGCTCGGCCCGTGTGCGTAAAAGGAAGGCGCAAAGGTGTCGCGCAGGGCATACGATTGGCCTTGCTCGTCGATCAGCCAGACCGCCATTCCGTCGCCGGAGGGATAGACGTCGAACAACCAGCCGAAGGTGGACGGCATAACCTAGCCCTCCGGTCGGGGAGCATCCCGGTCCGGCAGGGGCAATCCGCGCCGGTCTCTTTCACTGGGGCCTTCACACCGGCGGGCAGCGTCTGCCGGGCGATGACTAAAAGAGGGTGACGGGTGGGTTGCCCCTGCCTCGAGGGCCGCGAGCTGTCGCCGCAGATGCAGCACCTCCTTGTGCTGTTCGAGCAGCATGGCCAATAACATGACCTCGAAGGGCAGCAGGTGAGAGGCGTAGGCAGCGGCGGCCAAGTGGTGGCGCGAGGCGGCCAACAGTTCGTCGAGCACCTGCTGGTCCTCGCGGCGCAGCGCACGGCGAAAGCGTGCCAGTGACTGCTGTTCCTGAAGGAAGGCTTGAGTGATGGACGGGAGGGTACGACCCATGGTGGACTCCTTTTCGTTTTCGGCACCCAGTCACTTGGGGACCAAGGTAGCAAGGATATGATCCCGCTGACACCCGGGTGCCGAGGTACCCGAGTTTCTCAGAATAGCCGCGGCTGCTCGACGTCGACCCCCTCCGGGGCGCGCAGCAGCCATGCGGCGTCGGCGGCGACCTGCAGCCGATCCAGCAGATCCCATCGTTCTTGGACCAACGCACGCGGCTCGCGTGCCCCGACGATCACCGGCCCGACGGAAGCCAGTCGCTTGAGATGGGCGATCGTGGTCATCAGTAGACGCTCGGTGTCGCGTAGCGGCACGCTCTCGTCGTAGAAGGTGGTTAACATATCGAGGACGAACAGCGGCTCGGGCTCAGCCGGGGCGTTCTCGATCAACTCGGCCAACTGGAAGCAGGTGAAGGCGCGCGAGAGATGGATGCGCCCGAGAATGGCTCTCGGGTGGGTGCTCAGCCGCCGCGACAGCCGAGCGACAAAGTAGCCATCGAAACGATTGCCTCCATCGAAGACGCGTACGGACGAGCCGCGGACGGCGAGGGCCGTAAGCAGCGCTAACAAGGTTCGTGTCGGTGTGTTCGCTCCCCAGAACAACGCCAAGCGCGGCTGGCGGAGCTCCTCCAGCAGAGCCGAGTCGTTGGGCAGCAGATGCAGGTCAGCCGGAAGGACCGGGACCAGTTCGTTTTGCATGATCAAACCTCTCTGGTGCGAGCGGGAGGGTGGCACCATGCCGAACATCCGCACGCGTCGACCGACCGTTTCCCACAGCACTCGAAGTTACTTGAATAGAACAAATGTGCTAACACTCTACCGCGGGGAGGGAAAAAGGCAATCCCACCAAGGGAGGAATCGCGCGGGGCATCCTGAATCACCCGCGCAGGGGAGGGGGAGGCAGAAAGGGATCAGGGGTCAGGGGATAGGGACCAGGAACTGATAGGGCACCAAGTCACTTAGGCACCAGGGCACCTAGGTAGCACGGTTATGCTCCCGGTGACACCCAGGTGCCTAAATGCTCAAGCAGCTTATTCATCCCTGATCCCCGATCCCCAATCCCTGATCCCTAATCCCTTGAAAGTGCTTCCCGTGCTTTAGGCGCGTCGCTCTCTCGCAAGAAGAAATGCCAATAGAGGAAGATCGCCAGGATGTAGGTGCTGATGGTGCCGAGGAAGACGGGGTTAAAGCCATAGTGAACCTGTAGCCAGCCGCTCAGCGTCGGGCTGAAGGCCCAGCCGAAGTTCCAGCTCATGCTCACCAAGCTGGCTACCGTCGCTCGCGCCTCAGGTTCGGCGTGTTCCATGACAAAAGCATCGTAGATCGGCCAACTCATATTCATCAGGGCCAAGCGAGCCAGATAGGCGGTCGCGCTGATCCAGTACAGAGGGGTGAATCCAAGCAGGATCAAAAAGGGGATCGAGAGCGATTGGCTCACCACCACGACCTGGATCTTTCCCCACCGGTCTGCCAGCGGCGGGGAGATCAAGAGTCCGATCCCCATCGCTAACGATCCCCAGGCGAAAAGGCTGCCGATGGTGGCATCCGACTGCGCGTGAGCAACACGGAAGAAGATGTTCATGAAGGGCATTAATAAGCCAGCGCCCAACGAGGTGATCAGCATCGGGGAGGCCAGTTTTGTTAAGAGCCTCGGGTTCTTGCGAGCGTATTGAAACGGAGAGAGGGAAACCTCATCTAATTGCCGCGGGGTTCGCTGACGTTTAAGCAAGATGAGGGGAAGGATTCCCAATAATGATATTCCAGAAATGAATGCGATCGCCCAACCGTAAGCCGTGGAACTGGTCGCTGAGACACCGATGGTGGTACCCAGCCATGTGGGCAGCCGACCACCGAGCCAGTTACCTGCAAATCCGGCGGTGGTTTGAAAGCCAGCATTGAAGGAGAACAGATAGGTACGCTCCTCTTCGTCGCTGTTCTCCATCAGGAAAGGACCCATCGTCACACCCATCAGGCTCTGGGCCAGGCCGATGACAGCGTTCATCATGTAGAAACCTGTAGGGCTGCGCCAGAGGACCATACCCAGAATAGACAAAGTAAGGGTGAGGTTCGAGAGCAAGAGCGAGGGCTTACGTCCGATGCGGTCGCTGACGTAGCCAGCCGGTAGCGCGCCGACCAGCGCCACGAGGCTGCTCACGGTTAAAAGTTGCCCGACCAAGGCTTCGTCATACCCCAGACTGAGAGCATAGAAATTAAACAAGAGGCGAAAGATGCCGTAGGCGACACCGCTGATGACCGTGTTCAGCAGGTATAGGCGAGCGTTGGGTTTGAAGAGGCGCAATTTACCCGTGTAGAGTCGCAGACCTCGTAGGATGCGAGATCGGAGTGAACCGGGTTTGTTAAAAGCCTGGGATGAAGACACACATACCTCACGTTTTGGGATGATATCAAATGGAATAGGTTTCCTGAGTTTGTTTGGGATTTGAGATGCGATTAATACACTGAAAAGGGTCAACTGCGAGAGCAAGACCGATATATGTGGGCATGTGGACGCAGCTCACACCCCCAAATATTACCCTCACAGCTTCTCGTGGGTGGTTTCCTGTTGCAAGCATGCTAGGCATCGGATTCACTCAGCAACTCACCTAACCTCGGATGATCAGCATAGGCTCCATGATAAGCAGGCGGCATCATGGCGGCGATCCGGCACATGATCTCGTCGGCGTTTCGACGCAAACCTACCGTCCGTTCTTTCTCTTGGAGGGGGGGTAAATAAAAGGGCACGCCGATGTGAACAGCCAAGCGTGAACGGCGAAGACGCAGCAGGTTGCTCATCATCGACTCGGTCCCCATGATGGCGATAGGCAAGATGGGCACCTTAGCCTGATCGGCCAGGTAAGCGGCTCCGGTCTTGGCTCGAATGAGCACACCGGTCTTGCTCCGTGTCCCCTCTGCCGCAATACCGAAGATATTTCCCTCTCGCAACCATGCCACCCCTGCTGACAAGGGCTCTCGATCGACCTCGCCCCTTCGGATAAAGATACCACCGCCTAAGCGAACGATCAGCCCGAAGAGAGGATGCGTACGATACTTGGCCGCTGCCCAACCGGTGACATTATTGTTTTTAATAACGGTTAACAGGAGCGGCGCATCAACCCGACTGAGATGGTTCGATACCAGGATATAGGGACCCTGAGGCGGTATATTTTCGAGCCCCTTGATCTTCCGGGTTGATAGAAGTGTAAATGCGGCGTTGGATAGCCAGCGAAAGAACCTAACAAACATCACAGTGATCTTCGCTTGGCTACGGGTAGGTAAGGATTTGTTGGAGATCTCCACGGCTTCGATATCCTTCCGTCCTTCGATCTTTTTATGTGCGTGTCACTTCCTCCGAGCAGATGGCCTAACCTCGGACTACCAGATTGTAAGTGCTTTTAGCGGGTGCTACAATAAAAAACCGCCCAATCTGCGAGGTTCTGATGATCACAATTGATCGAGTCGACACAAGGGTCAAGGCCGACGTGCGTCGTTTCATCGAATTTCCATTCAGCCTCTATCAGGGTCACGAGTTGTGGGTGCCACCGATCCGGATGGATGTGGCCACCCGCATGAACCCCGAGAAGCACCCGTTCTACGAACACTCCGATGCCGAATTCTTCCTCGCCGTGCGTGATGGACAGGATGTGGGGCGCATCGCGGTGATCGAGAATCGTGCTTACAACCGTTATCATGATAAGCGTCAAGCTCAGTTTTATTACTTTGAATGCATCGAGGACTTGGAAGTCGCGCGGTCTCTCTTTCAGCACGCGTTTGAGTGGGCTCAGGAACGAGGTCTGAACCAGGTCGTCGGACCTAAGGGATTCGGCCCTCTTGATGGATATGGTATGCTGGTCGATGGTTTTGAACATCGTCCAGCGATGACGATGATGAACTACAACCCGCCCTACTTTCCTCAGTTCATGGGCGAACTCGGCTTTCAGAAAGAGGTCGATTTTGTCTCATGTTATTTAAGTGCTGAAAAATTCCGCCTGCCGGAGAGGGTCCATCGCATTGCAGAGAGGGCTGCAAAGCGCAGTGGGTTGGCGATAAAACGTTTCCGCAATAAGCGTGAGCTGCTCAATTGGGCGCCTAAGATCGGTAGGACCTACAACGACACCTTCATTCACAATTGGGAGTACTATCCACTGACTGATCGTGAGATTACGTACGTCACCGATGAGATCTTGACCATCGCTGACCCGCGCCTGATCAAGATCATTACCCACGGGGATGAGGTTGTAGGCTTTCTCTTTGGTTTTGCGGACGTCTCTGCCGCCATTCAGCGGAGCAAGGGGCGTCTGTTCCCCTTCGGCATCCTCGATATCCTGATCGAGATGAAGCGCACCAAGTGGATCGCGCTGAACGGTGCTGGTGTCCTTCCGGACTTCCAGGGTCGAGGCGGTAATGCCTTGCTGTATTCAGAGATGGAGAAGACCATTCGAGAGTCCGGTTTTCACCACGCTGATCTGACCCAGGTGGCCGAGAGTGCTATGCAGATGCGCCGCGACTTGGAAAATGTCGGTGGGACAGCTTATAAGAACCATCGGGTTTATATCCGCGATATCTGAGCTCCTGATCAAGGATATTCAGTGTATCGGGAGCGTTTCGCGTTGTTGTCTTAATTTCCAACGGAATACGTTCAACTTAACACCGCAGGGGCGGTTCGCGAACCGCCCCTGCGGGGATTGGGTTTCCGACCTTTCCCACCAATGAGTGTCTTGGTTGATGTGTGTTCTGCTCCCCCTCACTGCATTTCTATAGTCCTAGGGTGTCTCCCACCACTTTTGCGCCGAGCCCCAAGAGCCCGAGGATTCCTCTTGTGACAAGCCAGACCACAGCCCAGGCGATGACGCCGACGATGACGGTGACGATCGTCTCGACCCATTCCAGATCTAGGGCTTCTTTGGCCGCCATAAACCATGCGGCGATGAGAAAAACAACGCCCAAGAGGATAGCTGGCCACGTCACGCAAGCCAGGAGTGGGAAGAAGCCGACCAACGCCCCGACGAAGCCGATGATGTTCCAAACGGAGGCCAGCCCCAAGGTTCGAACCATCTCCTCGAAGGTCACCTCGGCGTTGAAAAGTGTTCGTCCCACCCAACTGATGACGGCAGCGGCTAAGCCGAAACCGATAACCATAATGACAGTGCCCACAATAGCGCCGAGGATCCAGCGAATGAAGTTGGTGGATACGTTAGAACCAAGTTGATTGAGGAATGTGACCCCGGCGACTAGCAGCCAGGCGGTTGTTGTAAATGAGGTGTCGTGTTCTACTTCGGCATATACGCCTTTTCGAAATGTGAATGCGCCGATGATGCGTTCGGTGAGCATGGTTGAACCCTCCTCTGATGATTATTGATAAGGCAAAGGTAAACGATAAATCGTTTCTCTACGCGGGCTTGACCTCCTCTCATACCTATTGAAAAGTGTCTAGCGTTGGAAACCCAGATCGGCTTTCTGCTTGTGGGTCATTTCAATTAACGCTTTAACCCTTCATTGGTTGCGTGGATAGAATTCCAAGCAAGTTCATCCAGTTCATGGGCGGTGATCGATACGTGTCCCTTGAAATAAATAAATCTTGTACCGGGCGTGGCATTTCGCAGTTCATTGATGGTAGGTTCGCCGACCGATTTATATGCTGGAGCAGGCGTGGCGTGTTAGGGTGCTAAAAACCAACTTTCATCTTCATCCAACCGCTTGTGTTGTGGAAATCAGCAATGGCTGTCCCAGGTGGAAAGATATCGTCCAGCGTGAGAGCGGTCTCATCAGCGAGGCTCATCTCGAGCACCGCTAAGGCGTCTTCCAGATGGGCTTCGGTGCGAGGGCCGATGATCGGTGACGTCACCGCCGGCTGATCTTTGACCCATAACAGCGCCAATTGGGAAGAAGTCAGCTCAAGATCGCGGGCAATTGTGGCTATTTTCTGGGCAGCTTTGATGCCCTGCTGTGTCACTCTCTCGGCGGCCCAAGCTCCGATACGCGCTACCCGTGATCCTCCAGGTGCATCATCGGATTTTTTATACCGGCCAGCGAGGATACCCATCCCCAACGGCGACCATGGGAGCAGGCCGAGGTTGTAGCGTTGAGCCAAGGGTACCAGCTCGTTCTCGATCCGCCTATCGAGCAAGTTGTAGGGTGGCTGTTCGGTGACGTAGCGCGCGAGTCCATGGCGCTCGCTGATCGATAATGCCTCCATGACCATCCAGGATGGGAAGGTGGAACAGCCGATATAGCGCACCTTTCCTTGGCGCACCAGGTCATCCAACGCGTGCAAGGTCTCGTCCTGAGGGACATCGAACACCGGACGGTGGATCTGGTAGAGGTCGATCCAGTCGGTTTGGAGCCGGCGAAGCGAGTCCTCAATGGCTTGCGTGATGTGACGCCGGGAGTTGCCACGATCGTTGGGGTCATCCGATTGAGGAAAGTGCACCTTGGTGGCAAGGATGACCTTATCACGGCGTCCATCCGTGAGTGCTTTGCCAACAACACGCTCGCTCTCGCCTCGAACATACATGTTCGCAGTGTCGACGAAATTGATTCCGGCATCGAGCGCTTGGTGAATGATGCGAATGGATTCAGGCTCGGGTGTTGGGCCGCCGAAGTTCATCGTCCCCAAGCACAGCGGTGACACACGGACACCGGTACGGCCAAGAATGCGGTACTCCATAATGTTTCCTTTCTCATTAGGTAGGGTTCTTCTAAGGATACTAGGCTCAGGTGCGTCACGTCAACGCTTGCTTACAAAGAGTTTCACATCTCATCGCGAGTATGCAGACTGATGATGTGTGGTATGCATATGTGAGGTAGGGGCGGGGTTACCCCGCCCCTATGGCTTGTTTCATAAAGCTTCTCAAGGCGTTGGTGAATCTTGTGACCTCAATCAAGAATCAGTCGGGTCCGTTGGAACCGGCGGATACCCAAGATGAGCAACACCGTATCCACAATGGCCAATGTCATCAGAAGGCCTATCCCAAAGAGCGTCGGGTTGATCATCGCTAACCAACGCAGCAATTGCTGGCGCACACTTTCGGGTAATACATTGGCTAATGCAGGCAGGCCAAATCCGATAGCCATGAAGAGTACCCACATCGGCACGACCAACATCTGTTGTGCTTCCCGCACGCTGCTGGCACGTAGCGAGATAAAAACACCCACCCCGGAGATCAGAAGCCCGGTCAAAATTGACCCCACTAAGCCAAACAGAAACACAGAAGATGGGTAGAGATAGATGCCTGGGGTATCTTTTGCGAGGTTGATGCCGACGAGACTGGTGATCATCGAAAGGATCGTGAATGCCCAGGCGTAGATCAGCGCGGATATCACCTTTCCTAAGAAGATGGCCCTATCCGGCAAACGGGTTGCGAGCAGCGTCTCCAGCGTCTTTCGCTCGCGCTCTCCGGCAAAACTGTCGGCGACCACCCCGCTGGCGGAGAAGAGCGGTATCATCGAGAAGAAAACCACCGGCATCGTGCCTTCCATCCATATCTCCTTCTGACTTAATGGAAAGAAGCCGAACACACCAGCAAGAATTGTGATCTGTATCAGGAAACCCCGACGACCTCCTCGGGCGCCGATCAATTCTTTCAGGCCTTTCTTGCACACGATCCAGATGTCCTTCATTGCGATTGCTCCCTCATCAGGGTGACAAACGCTTCCTCTAAGCTGGCGCTGACTTTGTGGACCTCTTCAACCTGTGCGCCACGATTCACCAAGAGGCGAACCAAGCCGGCAATCTCACCCTGCTCCTTCAATCGGATGGTCAGTCCATCCTCGGAGCGTGCAACCCCCACCACTTGCGGCACTTGCCCTACTTCCGCAAGTATCTCAGGTGTGAAGCCAGAGCCACTCACTTTCACGCTGGGCTGCCGAGCCTGGGCTCCGATCTCATTCGGTCGTCCCTCGACCACCAGTTGACCCTTGTGGATCACGCCCACCCGATCACAAATCTTTTCCGCTTCGGCCATGTTGTGGGTGGTTAAAAAGACGGTGACCCCTTCCTGGTGGACCAATGAAGTAAGATCGTCGCGCAGGGCCACAGCGCTGAGGGCATCGAGGCCAGCGGTAGGTTCGTCTAAAAAGAGCAGCGCGGGCCGGTGGAGAAGTGCTCTGGCTAATGCTAGCTTCTTTTTCATCCCTCTAGAAAACTTCCCTGCCTGTTCCGACCTGCGATCCCATAGATCGAGATGCTCCATCAAATGGCGGATTCGGTTGCGACGTTCAGGGGTTGTCAGGTGGTTGATCGCGCCAAAAAAGTCTAAATTGTCATACGCCGTTAAGCGCTCATATAGGCCATCGTCCTCCAAAAGGGCGCCTACACGCTCACGTATTCGGTCAGCTTGTGTCTGAACCTCGAACCCCAGCACCTCGCCACGTCCACTGTCCGGTTCCAACAAGCCAAGAAGTAGTCGGATCGTCGTGGTCTTGCCTGCCCCGTTTGGTCCTAAGAAGCCAAAAACGATTCCAGTTGGGACCTCTAACGAAAGATTATCAACCGCGCGCACGGTGGGGAAATCGCGGGTGAGATTTTCGGTTCGAATGGCTTTCCTGTTCATTGGGATACATCCATAGCTAAGTTCGTCGAAACCAGAGATCGGAAACGAAATAGGTCAGCGCGCCGAAGAACAGAACGAGGCTGAGCACCTCGATGGGCACACTCCCAGGGTTGATGACACCGAAATATATCGTTAACGCCGCCAGGAGGAAGATCGTGACCGCGAAGGCATTACGGCTTGCCACCCCGACGATCGCTTGTGAGCGTTCATCTCGCCCAAGGGCCGTGACGCCGCGTTCTGGATCTCCAACGTAACGTCCACTCACCGGAGCCCATAGGAAGAAAGCAAAGGCCGCCGCACCCACAAGGGCTGCAATCCACCAGGACGACCCGGTCATCGCGAGGAGCCCTCCCAGCGCAGCAGAAATGAGCGCTCGACTGAGGTAATAACGCATTCCACTCATGTCTCCAATCCTTCTTTTTTATCTAGCCAGAATAGCTCTTCGATTGGAGCCTCCAGAGAATGCGCAAGCTCCAATGCCAGTTTTACGGAGGGGGTGTAGCCACCTTTTTCGATGGCGATGATCGTTTGCCGGGTGACACCGACCATTTTCGCCAGAGCTTCCTGTGTCAGATCGCGTAGCAATCGAAATTCTCGCAGGTGGTTGTGAAGCTCCATCATGTCCCTCATGTAAAGTCAACTTTACATTATCATACAACAAGACCAATGTCAAGTTAACTTTACATTGCGTATTACTCTTCAGGGTTTTAGGGAGATTTCCCACGCCTTTGTATTGACCGGATGAGATTAAAGCTCGTAGGACAGGCACGGCATTCGCTGATCTGCGGTTCGTGGACCTAACTCGCTTTTTCGCCTAAACCCCACCTTCAGAGGCTACTTAGGTAGGTGTGTAGGGGC
>Ga0111172_1031_pt1 | contig 40611 bp, 38 predicted proteins | sample DeeMarSWOR324_28_FD_80233 | JGI IMG/M metagenome (GOLD analysis project Ga0111172, IMG submission 80233) | Anaerolineae bacterium SM23_ 63 | reverse complement strand
ATTGGTTCCGCATTGGCGTCCACGATTTTAGAGGAAGTGATCGCCTTCGGGTGCAACAAGTTCATCGCTTGTGGTGGATGCGGTGTGTTGGAGAAGGAGCTCGCGACAGGACATTTGATCGTGGTCTCTGGTGCTGTGCGAGATGAAGGGGCTTCCTACCACTATCTACCTCCCTCCCGAGAGATTCTCGCAGATCCCTTAGGCGTGAAGTCGATCGTGGCTATACTAAATGATAACGGTATACCTCATTTGGTCGGCAAGACGTGGACCACGGATGCCCCGTATCGCGAGACCATAGCTAAAATCAAGAAGCGGAAAGATGAAGGCTGTCTTGCGGTCGAAATGGAAGCGGCTGGGATGATGGCGGTGGCACAGTTTCGCAATGTCCCATTTGGTCAAGTCTTGTATGCCGGCGATGATCTCAGCGGGTCGGAGTGGGACCATCGAGGCTGGCAATCGCACACCGAAATCCGCGAGCGTTTGTTCTGGCTGGCGGCCGATGCGTGTCTGAACCTGTGATGTAAAGGCATGTTAACAGCTCGCTGGAGCCCTTTACAGGATCTTCGACCCTGGAGAAGCACCAGCACAGACTGACGCCGTAAGCTGCGCACGAAGCCCCTAAGCTTTGAGGGCTTCCTTCGAGCGCTTGACTTCTCGATTGCGTTTATGCGTATCGAGAATACGTTTGCGAATTCTGTGGCTCTCAGGCGTGACCTCGAGCAGTTCATCATCGCCAAGGTTTTCGATGGCTTCATCAAGGCTCATCTCACGCGGCGGGGTGAGCCGTTCGTCGATCTCGCGAAAGGACGAGCGAACATTCGTTACGTGGCGCTTCTTGCATACGTTGACCACCAGGTCTCCGGGGCGATGATGTTGGCCAACCACCATACCTTCATAGACCTCAACACCAGGACCGATGAAGAGTGTGCCTCGCGCTTCAGCGTTTTTTAATCCGTAGGTCGTCGAAGTCCCCACTTCCCAGGCGACAAGTGACCCTTGCGTTCTTCCCAGATCGCCGCCCGAAAGGGGGAGATAGGCATGGAAAATGCTGTGCATGAACCCTGCGCCGCGGGTGGCGCTCATGAAATGGTAGCGGAATCCCAACATTCCCCGCGTGGGGACGAGGAACCGCAGACGAACGGCCTCGCCTTGGCTGTTCTGCATGTCCAGCATCTGACCGCGCCGGCTGCTGATCATCTCAATCACGGTCCCGGCGAATTCGGCCGTGGTCTCGATGTAGACCTCTTCATAGGGTTCGAGCAAATCCCCGTCCTGATTATGGAAGATCACCTCGGGACGCGAGACCTGAAACTCATATCCTTCACGGCGCATGGTCTCGATCAGGATCGCCAGGTGCAGTTCACCCCGCCCTGACACGATGAAAACCTCCGCCGAGTCGGATTCCTCGACGAGCAGCGCTACGTTGGTGCGCAATTCATCGAACAATCTCTCGCGCAGCCGCCGTGAGGTACCCCAGCGCCCCTCCCGCCCGGCGAAGGGAGAGGTATTCACGCCGAAGGTCATGCGCACCGTCGGCTGCTCGACGCGGATTGCGGGCAGCGCCACCGGATGTTCGGGATCGGCCAGCGTCTCCCCGATTGCCACATCTCCCAGCCCGGTCACGACGACGATGTCCCCCGCGCCGGCCTCTTCCACCTCGACGCGCTCGAGTCCCTGATGCATATAGAGGTAACGCGCCTCGGTGGGATGGATCTCGCCGTTGAGGGCGATCCGAACCAGCGGTGCGCCGGCATGGAGCCGGCCGGCAGTGATCCTGCCTGTAGCCGTAACACCGCGGTAGGAATCATGCCCCAACGTGGTCACCAACATCTGAAACGGGGCCTGCATATCGACCCGCGGGGCTGGGATGTGGCGCAGGATGGCATCGAACAGCGGCTGAAGGTTCGGTCCAAGATCCGGCGTGAGGCCCGCTTGGCCGCTAACTGCGTTTGTGTAGATCACGGGGAAATCGGCCTGCTCATCCGAGGCTCCGAGTTGAATGAATAGGTCAAATGTCTGATCGAGGGCCTGATTGGGATCCGCGCCTCTGCGATCGATCTTGTTGATCACCACCACCGCGCGGTGGTCCATCTCCAGCGCCTTTTTGAGCACGAACCGCGTCTGAGGCATTACCCCCTCGGCTGCATCCACAAGCAGCAGCACTCCGTCGACCATGTTCAACACGCGCTCGACCTCGCCGCCGAAATCAGCGTGACCCGGCGTATCGACGATGTTGATCTTGACCGCAGCCTCGATCTCCGCGTCATAGATGGAGATGGCAGTGTTGCCACGCGCTGGTTCTCGCGGAAGATCTTGGCTTGCTTCAGCATGCCATCGACCAGCGTGGTCTTGCCATGATCCACGTGGGCGATGATGGCGATGTTGCGCAGTTCTTTTCTGACCATTTGCATGTTCGTCCAGCAACCTCGACCGACTTGCTGCCTCAAAACCGACCCCGGCTGCAAGTCGCCGAGGTCGGTTTATTGGCAGGCGTGAATCATATCAGACCCAACCGGTTTTGTGAAGATCGATGGTTTGCTGAACCCATCTTCTTGTATAGCCTAACCTACTACGACGTACTTAAAATTCGCCCAAGAAACAATCATGGCGTGCCCGAACGAAGTTCTCGATTCGATCAAACAACAGCTATAATGTAATCCTTACGCATCCAAAATTACTTATCTATAAGGAACACCACACTCTATTCAATAACTCAATAAATGATACAGGAGCACTGAGATGACAGAGACTTCCCTCCCCACCCGTGACGAGATCGCACCCGAACATACTTGGAACGCACCGAGCGTCTTCCCCTCTCCGGAGGATTGGGAGTCGGAGTTCAATGATGTCGTGGCAAGCCTCCCCAGCTTGAAAGCGTTACAAGGACACCTCGCCGACGGACCGTCAAAACTAGCAGACGCTTTAGACGTCTTCGATAGAATCACACGCCGCACTGGTAAGGTTTTCATCTACGCTGCCATGTCACACTATGTTGACACAACGGACCAAGAAGCAACTGAAAGGTACTCTAAAGTTCAAGGACTATACGGTCAGATACTTGCTGCTATGGCTTTTCTCGATCCCGAGCTTCTCAGCCTCGGGGAGGAAAAACTACAAGGATGGATTGACTCCGAGCCGCGCTTGGCGATTTACACACATTACATCGGGAATCTCTTTCGGAAGCAGGCTCATGTTCGCTCACCTGAAGTAGAAGAGCTTCTTGGGATGGTCTCCGATCCGTTCCTTGGCGCGAGTACGACCGCTCGAATGCTTACGGATTCAGACCTGCAATTCGAGCCAGCCACCGCGCAGGATGGCAACCTGGTACCTGTTTCACCAGTGACTTTGGAAAAGATCCTCGCAGGTCCAGACAGGGAGGCACGGCGGACGGCGTGGGAGAACTACGCAGACGCCCATCTTACATTCAAGAATACCTTGGCCAGCAATCTGATCACCTCAATCAAACAAAATGTCTTCCAGATGCGCGCCCGCCGCCACGCCTCAACACTCGAAGCCGCGTTATTTGACTGGAATATCCCCACAGACGTCTTTCATAACATGATCGATACTTTCCGAAAGCACATCCCAACCTGGCATCGCTATTGGGCCATTCGAAGGAAAGCGATTGGGGTGGACACATTACATACGTACGATATATGGGCGCCCCTGACTGGCGAACGAGCCCATATCACATTTGAACAAGCCGTCGAATGGATTTGTGATGGTTTAGCCCCAATGGGTGAAGACTACACTAACATTATGCGGCAAGGATGCCTCAAAGACCGTTGGGTCGATATCTATCCCAATCAGGGTAAGAGCGCAGGCGCCTTCTCCTATGGCGCACCCGGAACACTTCCCTTCATCATGATGAGCTGCAATAATGACATCTACAGCTTCAGCACGCTCGCCCATGAACTTGGTCACTCCATGCATTCGTACCTGACTTGGAAACATCAACCGACAGTGTATTGTCAATATTCACTGTTCTTGGCGGAGGTAGCTTCGAATTTCCACCAAGCTATGGTTCGAGCACATCTCCTCGAGAGAGAAGACGATCCAAATTTGCACATCCAAGTGATCGAAGAGGCCATGGATAATCTGCACCGATACTTTTTCATCATGCCGACTCTGGCACGGTTCGAATTGGAGACACACCAGCGCATTGAGCGTGGAGAAGGTCTAAATGCGGATGCGATGATCGAGATCATGGCCGATCTCATCAGTGAAGGATACGGGAGTGAAATGCATCTCGATCGCCAACGCGACGGGATCATGTGGGCCACATTTTCACACCTCTACCGAGATTACTATGTCTACCAATACGCAACTGGGATTTCCGGTGCGCACGCTCTCGCCAATGGGATCCTGGCTGGCAAGGGTGATGCTGTGCGTGCCTATCTTGAATTCTTGAAAGCCGGAAGTTCGGATTATCCGCTGGATATTCTAAGAGGAGCCGGGGTAGACCTCACCACACCACGAGCCGTTGAGGAGACATTCGGCGTTCTAGCCGGTCTGGTGGACAAACTTGAGGATCTGGTTGGGTAAGGAAAACGGCGGCGTGGGAGCCGCCTCTACTAGTAAAAGTAGGTTGAACCTGCTTTGAAGCAAATATCTCCAGAACAATAAAATTATGTCGACATTCCACAGGTATTGTATGAGTTTTTCATTTTTTCTCTGTCAGCAGCAGTTCAATCTCGCTTCGAGCTCGCGGGAAGGTGGACTTTAACGCACCCTCTAGTGTGAGAAAAAACGCAGGTTAAAGCTTGCGACTACAGCGCAAAGTAATAAACATAATTTCTTCGATCAACATTACGTCATACTTTCGGGATGACGATTTTCTTGTCACAATGTGAGACAATTCACTATCTTTAGCGGGATTCGTATCCTAACCTAACCATAGGTCTCGTCGTGGAGATTGATCTTAATATTCACCGGATCGCTCAGGGTACCGGTCAGCACAGACATTCACTGAAGGAGGGTTAATGAGGCAGCGCAAACACATCGCAGCCGTTATCGTTCTGGTCTTGTTGATCTTTATCGTTCTCCCTTCGATCTGGGCTTCAAGAGCGGGTGCCGAGCCAGTTACAGTTGAACTGCCCGAGAACCATCCGGAGCAGGATGACCCACTCTCAGGTAAGGTTTTATCTGAAGCGGTTCCTTTTCCAACGCCCGAGCAGGATACCTGCCAACATTGCCATTTACCGGGTGAGATCACCGGCATGTGGACGCCATTGTTGCGTTGGATTTTATTCGGCAGCATGGGCTTGATATTCGTCTATGGGACCTATAGAGCCAGTAGCGTTTGGGTCCAACGTAAACCATGGAAACCCCTTTGGGCACGCATCGTAGATTGGGTCGATGAGCGTTATGACATCGTTGAACCGATGCTCAAGATCCTGAAAAAGCCTGTTCCCCTCTTTGCGACACGTTGGATGTACTGCTTAGGTGGGATCACATTCTTGCTGTTCGTCGTACAGTGCATCACAGGTGTCATGTTGGCTTTCTACTACAAGCCAACGCCAGAAGAAGCCTACGCCAGTATTCAATTCATCGAAAACGAAGTCCGCTTCGGTGCTACGATCCGAGCCATACACCACTGGTCGGCAAACGGCATGGTGCTGATGGTGGTCGCACATATGCTGCGCGTTTTTATCACCGGTGCATTCAAGCCCCCACGGGAACTGAATTGGGTGAACGGGACATTACTTGGGCTCCTCACCCTGGGCTTTGGCCTCACTGGGTACCTCTTACCATGGGATCAGCGAGCTTATTGGGCCTCGACCGTCGCAACTGAGATCGCCGGTGGTGTTCCACAAATCGGGGACATCGTTTTGGTCTTTATGCGAGGTGGATGGGAAGTTACTGCCATCACGCTAAGCCGCTTTTACGCTGCGCATGTGTTGATCCTGCCTGCAGCCATGATCATATTGATGGGGCTTCACTTCTTGATGATACGTCGACAAGGCATCGCTCGACCGTTGTAGGATTTTGATTGGATTGATTTGCCCTTAGTTAGGGTGGAGGACTCATGACCGAAGGTGAAACTGATCGAGAAGAGGGTACGATTCCCTTCTACCCGGACCATGTGACTAACGAAGCGAAGCTTGCATTAGCCATCCTTGGCCTTGTCGTAGCTGTGGGGATTCTTGCACTGTGGTTTCCTGTAGGTCAGGGAGAACCCGCTGATCCAATGAACACCCCAGCTCATGCCAAACCCGAGTGGTATTTCCTGTTCTTATACCAAATATTAAAGTATCTCCCGAAGACCCTCGGCGTTATTCTCCCAATTCTTGGATTGATGATCCTCATCGTGTGGCCCTTCCTCGATCGTCGTGAGGACACGAAACGTGCTCGTCGAATGCGAGTGATTCTATCGATCGTTGGTGTAGCTGCGATCATCATCCTCACCTTGCTGAGTGAATTACCGTAAAGATGTGCTTCTAGTGTGGGCAGCCAATAGCAGCTTGATCATACGGAGAGATGCATGGCAAAGGACAATGCGACATTACCGAGAAGAGGTTTCTTAAGGCTGATCAATCAGGCGCTCATCGCGACCGGCTTGGCTGCGATCCTTGGACCGATCGTGGCTTTCTTCTGGCCTGCAAAACTAGAGGAGATGCCGTCAGAGCCTGTTGCTGTTGGTCCGGTCGGATCGATCGCCGTAGGCGAATCGAAGACGATCCGGTTCGGTCGCTATCCTGCCCTGGTGATTAACACACCAGATAATGGTCTGCTTGCCTATTCAGCTGTGTGTACCCACTTTGCTTGTCTGGTCAAATGGAATCCCGAGAGCGGGATGATCGAATGCCCCTGCCATGAGGGATATTTCCATCCATCCGATGGCTCTGTCATTAGCGGTCCTCCCCCCGAACCGCTCGAGTCGATTCCAGTGTTCATCGAAGATGACACCCTTTTCATCGGGGGTGAAGCGTGAGCGCTCAAACCGCTGCTCCCCCAACACAAACCGCTCCAAGTCGAAGAACACGCTGGCTGAGGGGCGCCCGTGAATTTATCCTGCATGCTATCCTACAGGATCGTGTCCTTCAACGTGCTTACCCAGGCGTGATGCACCTTCTGATCTTCTGGGGCATGGTGATCCAACTCATAGGGACAGTGATTGTCATCTTACAGTATCCCCTGTTCCTACCCATTGAACTGCCTTGGCCTCGTCAAGCTGCATATCTTGGTTTCGAATTGGTCATGGATTTGGGCGGTCTCATGATCATCGTCGGCATCCTGATGGCAACTCTCCGTCGGATCGTTAGAAAACCATCTTTTCTCATCAACCGCTGGGATGATTGGTACGCGCTGGCGTTGTTATTCGTCATCGCCCTCCTCGGATACAGCACGGAAGGTGTGCGATTAATGTCAGTTTCACCAGAGTGGCGTGCTTGGTCCCCGATTGGTAATCTCTTCGCTAAAGGCTTCACGGCAGTGGGGTTGGACCTCTCCGGAGAATCTAGCCTTCATGATTTCCTTTTCTGGGCTCACACAGCAGTTGGCCTGCTCTTCATTGCCAGTTTGCCGTTTACCAAACTGCGACACATGATCTCCGGGTCGATTAATATCGTCTTTCGACCGCAGCTCGCTTCAGGAGCGCTCGAGCCGATTAAGGATATTGAAACGGCGGAGAAGTTAGGCGCGGGAGAGATTGATGAGTTCCACTCCAACGCTCTTCTGATGTTCGACGCATGCGTGCAATGTGGGCGATGTGAGGATGTTTGTCCCTCAACGTTCAGTGGTATGCCCTATTCACCTCGATCACTCCTCCAAGCACTTTATACCTCGATGAAAGAAAATCTCATCAGTTCCAGCAATACCAAAGAATCTATCTCCTTTGGAGACATGGTCGGAAAAGAGAACCCGTGGCTTTGTACAACATGCGGCGATTGCATCTCGACTTGCCCCCTGTTCATCGACCCGGTGTTGGCTGTTATTGAACTCCGACGCTACATGACGCTGACCACGGGTGATGTCCCCGGTCCTGTCGGCGAAACGCTGACCCACATGGAAAGACGGGGCAACCCTTGGGGATTGCCGAAGGAAAACCACGCGCCTTATCTCAAGGAGCTTGGCGTACGCGTCCTCCAGCCTGGTGAATTCACCGATACATTGCTTTACTTAGGCTGCGCCTTCGGATATGACAATCGAAGCCAAGGTGCAGGCCGCGCGTTGATAAGCCTTTTGAAGCGTGCGGAGGTGGATTTCGCCGTCCTAGGACCCGCGGAGGGATGTTGTGGTGAGACGGCTCGCCGTCTCGGTCATGAGTACGTTTTTCAGGTGATGGCTGAGGAGAACATCGCAACTTTTGAATCGGTGAAATTCAACCGGATCGTCACACCCTGTGCACATGGCTACAACACCCTGAAGAACGAATATCCACAATTCGGCGGCAACTATACCGTTCTCCATCACACAGAATTATTAGCTGAGTTGATCGCTGAAGGTCGGCTGACAGTAGACCGTGAAGCCGATGATCAGGTTCACACCTATCATGACGCTTGTTATATCGGTCGTTACAATAAGATCTATGATGAACCCCGAGATGTCCTCGGGTCAATCCCCGCCTTGAAACTAACCGAAATGCCGCGACATCGAGAACACGCATTTTGCTGCGGTGGAGGTGGCGGTCATATGTGGATGGAGATTGATCCGAATACGCGCATTAACCATCGCCGTCTTGCAGAAGTTACCGACGATGCTAAAGCTGATGTCGTGGTTACAGGTTGTCCCTATTGTCTGATCATGCTCGATGATGCCATCCGTTCCAAAGGCTTAGTTGAGGAGGTCGCTGTCAAGGACATCGCTGAAGTTCTAACAACACATATGGACGAATGATGATCTGGGGGAATTAAAGAGGAATCAGTGGGTAGACATCCACTCAAACCGCTGATTCTAGGATTTCCTTTTCCAGGGCAGATCCAAATGATGCCCCCAGAAAGATGATTACGCCGGAGAGATACGTCCATAACATCAGCGTCACGACCGAAGCTAAAGAGCCATATATGAGACCGTAATTGGGTAATCCTGAGATCAGGAACCAGCTAAAAAGGACTTTCCCTATCTGCCAGAGCGTACCCGCTAAGAAAGCACCAGCAAAGGCCGCACGCCATGGCACCAATCGATTAGGCAACAAACGATACATTAACCCAAGCAATAAAACAGTCACGATCAGATCTAGACCTCGACTAAGCCACCGCCCCACGATCGTAAGCATCCCCTGCCATGGCCAAGAAGCCAGCGCGCTAAACCACATGGAGCCGATAAATAGCGAACCAATAATCAATACGGTTACAATAGCGAGTATCCGTCGTCTCCAGAAAGGTCTGGGAGTAGCATTCCATATGACATTGAGCGCTCTTGAAAGCGAGCCAAACATGGCCGATGCAGACCACAACAGCAGGACACCGCCAATTACCCCAACCGCGCCTCTCGCGTCCAGTGTTTGGTCGACAATGGACCTGATGGTATCCGCCGCCGCAGGGATGACCTCGTTGAGATAGCGATCCAAGGCTTGCCGCGTACCCTCAGCGCTAAGCACATTGCTCCCCACAAAGATGAGAAAGAGAAGCAGCGGGAATAGGGATAGCAACAAATGATAAGCAAGGCTTGCGGCTCGCAACGCACATTCACCATCCTCGAATGCTCGATGCGTTTGGCTCACCAAGCGCCATAACCTCGTCAAGCCCGTCGGACGATTCTCGCTCGTTTGTTCCCCTTCCACGAACACCCTCCAAGAAGGAAAATGGTTGGATATCCCCTAGCCCTATGTCGTAGAACTTAAATTATACGCCGCGTTCATGTTCAACCGATACGAAAGATTCGTTTATGCAATCATTGACATCTTCCAATCCACCATATTACGATCAATCGAAAAAAGCGAGGTGTCATCTATGAAGCGGAGATATTTATACCCACGTGAGGTATTGGAAGCTCAGTCGGTATTTATAAACACTGTAGCATACGAGCGGGTACGCGTACATGAAAATGCTGCGTGGCCCTTGTGGATCGCACGCCTTGGAGCCAGACTCTCGCATACATCTCCTCCCTCCCAAAATGCTATCACCCTCGGCAATTGGATTTTTCTCTCTGGCGATCTCTCTACGGATAACGGTGATCTTAACGATAAATTCCTAAATGATATGTCATGGCTTGCCCATGAATTAACCCATGTCTGGCAATACCAGTATGATGGATGGATCTACCTTTTCGAGGCTCTTCGGACGCAACTTAAACTTGGCCCTGATTCTTACGAATACGGTTGGGAGACAGGGTTAATCGAGGCAAGAGCACAAAACAAGAAGCTTAGGGATTTCAACCGCGAACAGCAGGGGGCCATCGTGCAGCATTACTATTATCGCTATAAGCAAGGGCTTGACACCACGGCGTGGGAACCCTTCATTCACGATTTACAGGTCGGGTAATGGGTAACATAACGCAGACTCAGGCCTGCGACTACATATAAACACCAGAGTGAGTGAAATGCGGTATATTCTCTGTCCCTGTGATATGAATTAATAATGTAGGGGCGCACGGCCGTGCGCCCCTACAATGGCCTTTGCAAATCAAACATACCCTCGGTGATATTACACCCAACGTAACCGCACCCTTTCGGGTGCGTTGAGAAGCGCAGGTATAACCTAAGACTACAGCTTGCGGCTTGAGACTTGCGGCTTGTTACTTACAGCTTGTGGCTTGTAGCTTGTGGCCTAAAACTTACGGTTAAAATAACGATACCTTGATCTTTCATTCGTTGAACAATTCACCAACGGATCTGCCCTCATGCGCTCGGAGGATCACTTCACCCAACAATGTCGCAACCGATAAAATTGTCATATTCGGCAGGCGTTTCTCTGGTGGGACAGGGATCGTATTAGTGGTGACGATTTCTTTAATCGGTTTCTTCGCCAATTCTTCATGTGCTGGTGGGACGAGCAGCGCATGGGTGAATGAGAGGTACACATCTTTCGCACCATGTTCCTTGACAATTTCTACCGCTTCACACATTGACCCCCCGGTAAGCACCTCGTCATCAACCAAGACCACGTCCTTGCCATTGACATCCCCGATTACAGTTGTTGCCCGCGCTCGCGGTTCGTCGCCCCTCCGCCGTTTTTCAACAAATGCCAGCGGAACACCAAGCTTGGCGGCAAAATTGCGGCCTTTTTTCGCGAAACCTAGATCCGCTGTGGCTACGACTGCATCCGAGAGATTTTTTTCGACGAAATAATCACTCAGTAGGTGAAACGCGGTAAGCACGTCGCCAGGGATGGAGAAAAAGCCTTGAACTTGGCCAGCATGCAGATCGATCGTCACATAGCGATCTGTACCTGCGACTTCGATCATGTCCGCAATAAGCCGAGCAGTGATCGGTACCCTTGGTTGATCCTTCTTATCAGAGCGCCCATAGGCCATATAGGGGATCACCGCAGTGATCCGGCCGGCTGAATCGCGTTTGAGACAGTCGATCGTAATCAGGAGCTCCATGATGTTTCGGTGAACGGGCGGGATCATGGATTGAATGATGTACACATCCTGCCCCCGAACACTTCCCCGCAATTTCACGAACAAATTATCGTTCGGAAATTGGATCAGATCGTACTCTTCGAGCGGTAAATGGAGGTAATCAGCGATTTCCTGTGCCAGTTCCAGACTTGCGGTGCCAGTGAAAAGCTGAATGTCCCCGTATGCATACATGTTCCCCATATCAGGCTTCAACCTCCTTTAGAGTTTTCCACTCATCACTTAATATACCTATAATGAGTGTATCCTCAAAACGCCCCTGGGAGTACCGATCTTCCCTCAACCGTCCCTCAAGCTTGAAACCGACACGCTCATAGACCACTATCGCCCGCTGATTGCTCTCAAAAACTCGCAAAGAAACCCGGTTAAGATTCAGTGTCTCAAAGGCATGGCGAAGCAGTGTCCAAATGGTATCAGAACCGTAGCCTTTATTCCAATATCTTTTATCACCAAAGTTCTGCATTGCGATCTCGCGAATTGATGGAGAACAAACCGCAGCTCCCAACATGAAGCCACTGATCCCCTTTTCGGATATCGATCGCTAGAGGTCGTTCAGCAGCGTCTCCCTCCAGCATTCGATCGAACCAGCGTTCCTCTTCCGCCAGGCTCATGGGTAAAAAGAGGTTCAACCCTTGGCGAACTTCCTCATCGTTCAATCAATCAACAAATCTCGGTAGATCATCACGCCCAATCGCTTGTAGACGAATCTCCTCACCAGCGTTTACTCGTCTTCACCTTCTACCATTGAGAGGACAGCCTGCCGGGGGGAAAGACTCCGGGCCAAGACCTTTTCCAAAACCTCTTCAAACCGTCCGTCCGGCTGTCGTTGTAAGAAACGTGTGGCTAAGGTTTCACGTAACAATCCTTCTAACTCCGACCGAATCCTGCCGCGTTCGCGAATCGCCCACTCACCTGATCCTTGTAAATGAGTTCGATGATTCTCGATGGCCAGAATTAATTCCGCAACGCCCTCCCCTTCTGTGGCGATTGTCGCAATCACCGGTGTTTCCCAGCCGCTTGACTCCTCCTCTCGTTCTATACTCAGATCGCTACGGTGAGGGTCATTTGGGGAGTAACTCTCTGGTTTTGCCATTTCAAGCGTTGCTCGTAATGCTCGAAGGGTGTTGTCCGCACCGGGGATGTCTGCCTTATTTACAACCAAGATATCGGCAATCTCTAGTATGCCGGCTTTTATCGCTTGCACTTCATCTCCCATGCCTGGGGCAGTGATCACAACGGTAGTATGAGCCGTGCGCGCGATGTCCACTTCAGCCTGCCCAGCACCTACGGTCTCGATCATGATGACATTAAATCCCGCAGCGTCTAACGCTTGCACCACGCCTGTCGTCGCCCTAGCTAAGCCACCCAATGCCCCCCTGCTGGCCATGCTCCTGATAAACACGCAAGGGTCACCTGCCAAGTCTCGCATCCGTATACGATCGCCAAGGATTGCGCCGCCGGTGAATGGGCTACTTGGGTCAACAGCGACGACTGCAATCCTGATAGACGATTCGCCGTCCTTATCACCCGCTTGTCGCATACGTAACACGAGCTTATTTACGAGCGTGGATTTACCCGTGCCTGGTGCCCCCGTCATACCGACAAGGTGAGCTCCCCCGGTATGAGGATACAAAGCAGCCAGATCATCGAGACCCGTAGTTTCTTCATTTTCGATCTGGGATAAGAGTCGGGCTAGCGCCAAGCGATCGCCAGCGAGAACACGCTCAACGAGGCTCATACGATTACAGCCCTTAAGTGCGGGCTGCTTCGCCACCGACGGCTTGGATAACAGCGTCTACGATCGTTTTTGTGCTGGTACCAGGCCCAAAGACCTCCACCACACCTAGCTCCTTCAATCGCGGAACGTCCTCATCAGGGATGATCCCACCAATCAGCACTCTGACATTCCCTTGGCCTTGTTGACGTAACAATTCCATTAACCGGGGCACCAACGCCATGTGGGCTCCCGAGAGAATTGAAAGCCCAACAGCGTCGACATCTTCCTGTAAAGCTGCTTCGGCTATCATCTCCGGCGTCTGACGGAGACCAGTATAGATCACTTCCATCCCCGCGTCCCTCATCGATCTGGCGACCACTTTCGCTCCACGATCATGTCCATCGAGACCAGGCTTGGCGATAAGCACGCGTACTTTTTTGCTTGTCATTTTCGTCGTCCATCAATTACGAGGTGAGGTCGTCGGGATTATACACCAGTCAGCTTCGGACCGCCTTCTCCTAATGATCCTGCATTCATGTTTGAGAGGATTCAATCCATTGAGTGGACTAAAAAACTACCCGCTTGAAGTAAGGAAGGGGTATGGATTAGTTTGCGGGCTTCGCCTGTAGCCCCACATTTATTGGTCCTCTTCTCACGGTTGGTCTTTCAGTGGAGCTATTTAGTGAATTCGACCTGGTTACTGCGTTACAAAGGAAGGCGATACATCCCCATCGCTTCCCGAACCAAGGACATCGTTTCCATCGCTTCATCTCGCATACGCTTGGTGCCTGCGATCAAGATGTCTTCGACGATGGAAGGCGTACGCATGAATTTCGCTCTTCGATCACGGATGGGATCGAGGAATTCATTCAGCGCCTCTAATAGATGTTGCTTCACCTCAACATCACCCACCTTGCCTTCTCTGTATCGTTGTTTAAGATCCTCCACCTGCTCCAGGTTGGGATTGAAAGCCTCGTGGTAAATAAATACCGGATTTCCTTCAACCCTTCCGGGGATATCCGCATGCACGCGGGCGGGATCGGTGAACATCCCCATGACTTTCGTTCTCACGGTAGCGGGATCATCAGCGAGATCAATGGTGTTGTTACGCGATTTGCTCATCTGCGCCTTCCCATCGGTCCCCACCAAGCTTGGGACGTCCCCGATCAGAGCGTCAGGGATCGGAAAAACTTCACCGTAAAGACGGTTGAAGCGGCGTGCGATCTCTCTCGTCACCTCGACGTGTGCTTCGTTATCCTTTCCCACTGGAACCAAAGTCGCTCGTGGCAGGAGGATATCTGCTGCCTGGAGGACTGGATAACCAAGCAAGCCTAGAGGCATACTTTCCAGAGAAGCCGTGGTTGCCATTTCTTTGAGACTCGGCACCCGTTCAAGCCTCGGTACGCTAACCAGCATCTCGAATATGAGATTCAATTCATACGTTTCCGGAATCCCTGATTGGAGAAAGATCACACTACGATCAGGATCAATTCCGACCGCGAGATAATCAAGCAGCATTTCTCGAACGTTCTCACCAACCGCGCTGATATGGGATTTATCGGGTCTTGTGGTTAAGGTGTGCAAATCCGCAATGATGAAGAAACACTCATATTCATCTTGTAGGCTTAGACGATTACGCAACGATCCAACATAATGCCCGAGGTGCAGTCTTCCGGTTGGACGATCTCCGGTCAAGATCCGCTTCCTAGCTGCTCCCATTTGTGCCTCCTTGCGTCTTTAATGAATCTCCTGATCATTCCAATAAACAAAAACTCGTCCCACTGGGGACGAGTGAAAAAGGACCCGCGGTACCACCCCGCTTAGGCTGTCTTATGACAGTACCCTGTCGGAGAAGAAACAGGGAGTGATGAGCCAGCCTCACTTTAATTGAGCATTGCGATCAATGCGCGTTGCCCATCGCCATGATAACGGAGGCAACCCCGGTCTGAGCTACTCGATCACCCCAATAAACCCCGAGAAGGATGTACCTTTCGCCCGACAGCTCCAAGGCCCATTCAACACTGGCGTACAGACGGGGTTTCCACCTACCCCCGATCTCTGGTCAGTCGTTTCAGTGTCTACTAGCCCTCTTCACAGCTTTTTGATTATTCGTGATTGACCCAAGTCTAACCTTTGACGATGGATGCGTCAACAGTCGTCTCGGATCAAATTATGTTCTCCTAATCCGTACCTCGACATTCCTACCTTATAAGACACAAGACAGGTAAAGCCCATTCTATTGAACAATGAAAAATCGGGCTTTTCCATTTAGCAATTTGCTTACAAATCCAGATGAGGTTCGACCGCATCGACGATTCGTTTCCTAGGCACCAAACCGGTCATCCGCTCAACCGGTTCACCATTGACAAAGAGGATCAAGGATGGAACGCCCATGACGCCGTAATTCATGGTCGTATTGACATTGGCGTCAACATCGAGCTTGAATACCTTAATCTTACCCAGCCACTCTTCGGAAAGCTCCTCAACGATCGGGTCAAGCTGTTTGCAGGGATGGCACCATTCGGCTCCAAAATCCACCAACACCGGTAATTCCGCATGAAGCACCTTAATCTCAAAAGTTTCATCATCTATTTCAGGAATAGAACCCATCACACCTCCAAAACCAATGCAAGTGAAGTTCAGGCCGGGATACTACCTAGAGTCCACTTTTTTGTCAACCCAAAGGCCCGCTTGACGTCATACTTCGCCCATGGTATCATGACTCTTTGATTATTTAGCACTCTCGATGTGAGAGTGCTAAAACAAGCAGAGGATCATGTGAATCCGCTATCGGAACGCCAGGAGACCCTTCTGGCGCTCATCTTACATGAATATGTTGACACCGCCAAGCCTGTTGGTTCGAATAGGTTGGTCGAAAAGTACAATCTCGGTATCAGTTCCGCAACCGTACGCAACGAGATGACTGCGTTGACCGAGGCCGGGCTTGTTCAACAACCCCATACCTCGGCTGGGCGGGTGCCAACCGAGATTGGCTACCGTTATTTCGTTAGGCGGCTCTTGGGTGAATCGGACCTTCCAGCGGCTGAGAAGAGGCTCATAAGTCACCAATTTCATCAAGCCACCGCTGATATCGACGAGTGGGTGCAATTGGCGGCATCAGTTCTTGCGAAACACTCACGGGTAGCCTCACTCGCCACAACTCCCCGCCCTGAGCGTGCGTTCTTTAAACACCTCGAATTGATCTCGACCCAAGGTCGTCAGGTCCTACTTGTCCTTGTTCTTCAAGGTGGGGATGTTCGTCAGCAGATGCTGACCTTGGCAGAAGTGATCAGCCAAGCGAAATTGGATGAGGCCGCTGCACAGATCGCACATGTTTGTGATGGTAAAGAAGCGTACGAAGTCGCCCAGTTGGCGGAGAACTTTACCGGTTTAGCAAAAGATGTCACACGTTTGGTGGCAGAAGTAATGGCGCGCGCAGATGCCTTGTGGACCGGGGATGTTTACCACGATGGTCTGACAAATATGCTGACACAACCCGAGTTTGTCGAATCGCCTTCTGCCCGGCTTGCATTGAGAGTGCTTGAGGAACGAAGTTTCTTGGAGGAGGTGCTCGCGCAAGTGCTCAGTCCCTCCGTTGGCGGCGTACAAGTCGTCATCGGTGGCGAAGGGGCGTGGGAAGAGCTTAAAGATTGTTCGATGATCCTCACTCGCTATGGCGCGCCAGGTTATGCCACAGGAGCCCTGGGTGTACTTGGGCCGACTCGCATGGCCTACGGACGCACGATTTCGGCAGTACGCTATGTAGCTGGGCTACTGAGCGATTTTGTGATCGAGTCTTTTGCCGGTTAATACATCGAGTGTGAAGGATGGCGAACACCAGGTATGGAGTTTGCATCCCTCATCACGACCCTGACCACTCCGCGAATAAATTACCCCCTTTTTAAGGGACAGACTAGGGAGAACCTGTGATCAAACGGAAAAAGCAGACCGAAGAATCTCAAGCAGAAGAACTGGAAGCGCATCTTCTCGAAGATCAGGATGAAGCGTTAGAAGCACATAGCCCCGAAGCTGATACTGAGCAGGAAGATATTGCACAAGAGGCCCACATCGATCAAGTGAAAGAAGCTGCAGAAGGCGAAGGGGTTGAGGAAGCGCCTCGAGAGATCACTGTCGAGGAGAGGATCAATGCATTGCTTGAGGAGATTGAGCGCCTACAGAAGGAATCGAGTGAATATCTCGACGGTTGGCAACGAGAGAGGGCAGAGTTTGCCAACTACAAAAACCGCACTGCACGCGAAAAGGAAGATGCGCGAACTCAAATCGCAAGTGAAATTATCACTAAATATCTGGAAATTCTTGATGACCTCGAGTTGGCGATCATCAACCGACCGGCCGAGAACGAGTCTGAAGCTTGGGCTGATGGCATCGAGTTAATCCACGTCAAACTCAACACCATCCTTGAAGATGAAGGTGTCGAGGTGATCCGCGCAGAAGGTGACACCTTTGATCCTAACTTCCATGAAGCCATCACCTACGAAGAGGACGATGATCACCAAGATGGCCAAGTCATCGAAGTCGTACAAAAAGGATACAAGCTGGGCGATCGAGTGCTCCGACCAGCCAAGGTTCGAGTAGCCAAGTAGGAGTAAACAGATATGGGCAGAATCATCGGCATCGACCTAGGCACGACCAATTCTGTTGTAGCCATTATGGAAGGTGGAGAACCCACCGTCATCGCATCCTCGGAGGGAGGTCGGCTTATTCCCTCGATGGTTGCCATCAGCCCGAAAACAAAAGAGCGTATCGTTGGCCAGGTCGCCCGTAGGCAGGCGGTAGTAAACCCTGAAAACACGATCTTTTCCATTAAACGCTTTATGGGACGAAAATATTCCGATCCCGAGGTCCAACGAGCGGTTGATTTGGTCCCCTATCAAGTTAGTGCCGCACCCAACGGCGATGTACGTGTTCACATGGGTGGAAAAGAATATTCACCCCCCGAGATTGCAGCCATGATTCTCGGCAAGATCAAAGCCGACGCCGAGGCTTACACTGGCGAAAGTATTACACAGGCTGTGATCACCGTTCCCGCACATTTTAACGATGCACAGCGTAATGCGACCAAGGACGCCGGGAAGATCGCTGGCCTTGAAGTGCTGCGGATTATTAACGAGCCAACGGCCTCTTCCCTCGCTTATGGGCTGGACAGGAAGGCAGATGAGACGATCGCTGTCTACGATTTAGGCGGCGGCACCTTCGATATCTCGATCTTGGATGTAGGGGACGGTGTCTTTGAAGTTAAGTCCACCAACGGGGACACCTTCCTTGGTGGTGACGACTTCGATCAACGGGTTATCGACTGGGTCGCCGAGGAGTTTCATAAGGAGGAAGGGATTGATTTGCGCAGTGACCGACAAGCCCTTCAGCGATTAAAGGAAGCTGCCGAGAAAGCTAAGATTGAACTCTCAAGCGTGATAGAAACCGAGATCAACCTACCCTTCATCACGGCTGATGCCAGCGGTCCCAAACATCTCAACATCACACTAACCCGAGCCAAGCTTGAACAATTATGTGATGATTTGATTGATCGGTCCATTAAACCATGCGAACAAGCATTGGAGGACGCCGGTCTCAAAGCTCGTGATATCGATCAGGTCATCCTTGTAGGTGGCATGACGCGTATGCCAGCAGTCCAAGAAGCGGTGCATAAGATCTTCGATAGAGAGGCTCACAAAGGCGTCAATCCCGATGAGGTTGTAGCTGTTGGGGCAGCTATCCAAGCTGGTGTACTTGGTGGAGAGGTGAAGGACATTCTCCTCCTAGATGTCACTCCCTTGACGTTGTCTATCGAGACGCTGGGAGGCGTAGCGACTGCGTTGATTGAACGCAACACGACCATTCCCACGCGCAAGAGCCAAGTTTTTTCAACCGCCTCAGACAACCAATCTGAAGTTGAAATCCATGTTGTGCAGGGCGAAAGGCCTATGGCCGGAGATAACAAATCGCTTGGCAAGTTCACACTCGACGGAATCCCGCCTGCACCACGTGGCGTACCACAAGTCGAAGTAACCTTTGACATTGACGCAGACGGGATCCTCAAAGTCAACGCTCTCGATGTGGCAACCAATCGCAGTCAACATATTACTGTAACGGCTTCTTCCGGATTGGATGAGAATGAAATCGATCGAATGCGTCATGAAGCGGAGCAATTTGCCGAGCAAGATCGGCAAAGAAGGAAATTTGCCGAAGCAGTTAATTCAGCCGACAACGCTGTATACGCTGCCGAGAAATACTTATATGAGGCTGGAGAAACCGCTCCTGAAGAATTGCGTTTTGATGTACAGACCAGGATTCAGGATACACGCCAAGCGATGAAAGGCGACGACATCGAAGCTATTAAAGCTTCTACCAATGAACTGCTCGAATTAATCCAGAAATTAGGCACGAAGATTCATGAGCAGGGAACAGGCTCATTGGGTGAAACGACCTCCTACGATGATGATCCGCCTTCTGACGAGGATGTTGTTGAAGGCGAGTTTAATGAAGATTAATTTCGTAAGTTCACCATTGGTGAGGGGTGGTGATCCTCTCACTGCGTACTTCTCACATGGCCAATAAGCAAGATTATTACAAGGTCTTAGACGTCAATCGCGACGCCTCCCCTGATGATATTCGCCAAGCCTATCGCAGACTGGCGAAACAATACCACCCTGATATTAATAACGAACCAGGGGCAGCGGAACGATTTAAAGAGATCAATGAGGCTTATGCTGTCCTTTCTGATCAAGAACGCCGTGCGGCCTACGATCGCTTCGGACATGCTGGTCTCGAGGGGATGCAATTTGATTTTGATTTCGGGTTCGGCGACATTTTCGAACAATTCTTCGGCTTTGGCATGGGGGGGCAACGCAGTAGACGGGCACCGCGTCGTGGTCCGAATTTACGGTATGACCTGACCCTAAACTTCGAAGAGGCTGTCTTTGGCATTGAGAAAGAGATCGAGATAAGCCGTCAGGAAACCTGTACGAGATGTCAAGGCTCACGCGCCGAGCCTGGCACAACCCCGGTACGATGTTCGACGTGTAACGGTAGCGGTGAAGTCCGACAAGTCCGACAAACACTTTTAGGTTCGATGGTCAATGTAAGCACATGCCCTTCCTGTGGCGGATTAGGTGAAACAATCAGCACTCCTTGCCAAACATGCAGAGGGCGAGGACTGGTGCGAGAGAACATTCAACGGATGATCGCGGTGCCGGCAGGAGTTGATGACGGAACCCGAATTCGAATAGCAAACGAGGGTGAGCCTGGCGCGAATGGCGGACCTAGCGGAGACCTGTATGTTTTTATCCACGTCAAACCTCATCGCTTCTTCCGCCGTCGTGACAACGACATCCTACTCGACTTGGGGATAAACATCGCTCAGGCAACACTAGGAGCTAAGGTTTCGATACCGACCCTTGACGGAGAAGATACACTCACGATCCCTCCCGGCACTCAACCCGGAAAAGTACTTCGTCTCAAAGGAAAGGGTGTACCTCGATTAAGGCGTAACAGTCGCGGAGATCAGTTGGTGATCGTTTCTGTTGACATCCCACGTTCACTCAGTGCTGAACAAAGGACGTTGCTCGAGCAACTGGCTGACACACTCGGCACTGAAGTTCATCCCCAGGAGCGTGGCTTCCTCGATACTCTTAAGGACTTACTCGGGGGCCTGGTCGATTGAATTGGCTTGAGGTCTCCTCCACAGTCAACGGTGAACTTGCCGAGGCGATCGCCGAACTATTTTCGCGCTTCGCTTCGGGAGGGGTGGCGATCGAAAGCTTGAGTATTGAGGAAGACAAATCTGATCCTGCTGGAATGGTCATCGTACGCGCGTACCTGCCAGTTGAAAACCAATTGGAATTGATCAAAGAGCGTATTGAGGAAGGGCTTTGGCATTTGAGCCAGATTCAACCACTTCCACAACCCGCCTTCCGTTTGATCAAAGAGGAAGATTGGTCTCAAGCCTGGAAATCTCACTACCAAACAATGCCGATCGGTAAACGCTTGATGATCTTACCTGCATGGTCTCAACCACCCTCAAGTGATCGCTTACATGTGATTCTCAACCCAGGGATGGCATTTGGCACCGGCACTCACCCTTCAACGCGTCTTGCTTTGATGGCATTAGAGGATTACCTTCATTCAGGCCAACGAGTAACTGACTTGGGTTGTGGGTCAGGGATATTAAGCATCGCTGCAGCGCGTCTGGGAGCAAGTTATGTTCACGCATGGGACAACGATGCGAAGGCAGTGGACGCCGCTCGAGATAATGTCAAGCTAAACCGTCTTACGAAGCGTATTACGGTGGAGGCAGGTTCTTTATCCGAACTATTGGCGAAAGCGGAGGAAATCGATCACAAAGCAGATTTGCTCGTGGCCAATATCACTGCTGCTGTCTTAGAGGATATGATCATGGCCGGCCTGGGTAGAGCGGTCAAAGATCAAGGAATTGTCATCCTATCGGGTCTCCTAGTAACGCAAATCGAATCCTTATCTGCCACTTGCGATTCACACGGTTTAACGCATGTAGAAACGCGCGCTGAAGAGGACTGGCGAGCGTTGGTGTATCAGGTAGGCAAATAAAGTCTGAATATTTACATGGGGGATCGCTTAAGATTCTGGTTGATGAGGGATTATTTAAATCAGATTGAGATGACTATTAGACGCGCACTGCCCTCCAGATACAGAGGGCAGTTTGCATACAATGGATAAGTTCAAGAAGGGCTAGGTGTGCCCTAGCTTTCTTCTGAGCTGGGAACTCGTTTTTTATAGCGGTAGACGATCCGACCACGGTTGAGATCGTAGGGCGATACCTCGACTCGCACTCGGTCGCCCAACAAGATGCGGATGTAATATTTACGCATCTTCCCGGATAGGTAAGCCAACACCTCATGATCGTTGTCAAGTCTGACACGAAATTGGGTTGCCGGTAACGCTTCTACCACGGTCCCTTCTAGCTCTATCTTCTCTTCTTTTTTTGCCATGAAAGCCTCATGCGGGTGATACTTCTAGGACCACCCATATATCCCGGTCCAATTAATCCCGCTGCCTTGCATCTATCTTGCGCTGTCGGCGCTTAAGCCGACGAATAGCTTTCTTACGCTGTATTCTTCGAAGCTCACTTTTCGATACAAACCAACGCTTTCGTCGAACCGTGCTCAGTATTCCGCTTTTTGCTACTTTTTTCCGAAAGCGTTTAAGCAATTGCTCTTGTGATTCATTGGGTCGTAGAATAACTGATGTCACTGAGTTTCACCTCCTTTATCTAAGTCATCGCTGTTTTCTGATTGCAGAGTGCCGTGAATAATATCGACGAGTTCTAAATCCAGCCGCTCCCGTGCGGGTTCAAAAGTGGACACCCGGACTTGTACTTTCATTCCTGGTGTTAGTGAGCCTGGACCATCAGGTGGTCGTAATAATCCTTCAGGCCCGTCATCCAATTGGATGTAAATTCCCGCCGCGGCAAGTCGTGAGATATTCCCCTCAATCACTTGACCGATCTCAAGTCGGCCTATCGCTCTTTCCCACGGGTTGGGTTGCAACCTCTTCAAGCTCAGACCGATACGATTCGCCTGATAGTCAAGGAGGATTACCTGGGCTTCCACCTCTTGTCCAATTGTCAGGATCTCAGCTGGGTCTTCCACTCTTTTCCAAGACAACTCTGAGATGTGAATCAAGCCATCCGCTCCACCAATATCTACAAATGCCCCGAATTCACGTAAACTCGTCACAACTCCTTTGCGTATCTCTCCTTCGCTCAGCTGCTGAATCATTTGTGATTTGCGATCTTGTCGCCACTGGCGGATCGCTTTTCGCTCCGAAAAGACCAATCGTCTACGGCGTGGGTCAACTTCGATAACTTTGAATGGAAGCCTTTGGCCGACCATCTTGTGCAAGTAGTTCGATCGGCCATCTTCATCTAAACCACGGGGCAGCTCACTCAAGTGTGACGCTGGAACAAAGCCCCTTAAACGTCCAAAGGGCACAATCAACCCACCCCGGTTAAATCCCGAAGGTACGGCTTCGATAATTTCATCTTTTGCCATTAGACGATGAGCTTCCAGCCAATCCTCACTTTCTCGTGCTTGAGCAATGGACACGACCAAGTTGCCATCACGATCGACGGGATCAACCACCATCACTGCTATTTCGGCCCCTACCTGAATGTTGGCTTCTTCAGGTGGGAGATTTTCCAAATCTTCACCAGGTATCACGCCATCTCGCTTTAGTCCAAGGTCAATGATCAAGCCCTTCTCATCGATCGAAATAACAAGTCCACGCAGCAGATCACCCCTTTGGGGTTCAGCCACTCGTTCCGCTTGCGAGAGCAGAGCTTCTAGATTCTCGTGTATCTCAGTCACTCAGACCCATCCCTGGCAAACGAAAATCTGGCCAGCGAGATTATAAGCCGGCCAGATCAACCATTCCATATGGCATCAATTCAGATTGACCGGATACCTGCTTGACCCACTCCTCTATATACCAGCGTAAATACCCAAAAGGGGATTTACGAACGTGGGCCCATTATACCTATGGCCAAGTAGGTTGTCAAACTTGATATCCTGGCGTGCGCTGTTATTCGTGCTTAGCTGAGCTCATCTATATAGCTCAAGGCTGTTCGCTACCTGTCCTGAGCCCGATCCTGCTATTTATAAGACTGTCAAAGGACTCAGCGTGCCCAACGGCTCGCACGACCTTCTGACTTGAAATGTGTCCGTCGAACGGATGTTATTCTAGGAAGCCGTCCTCCAGCTTCTACACCCTATCCAGGTTCATCGCGGAGGATCTTATCCGTCCCACGATCCGTTTCCCACGGGTAAATGATATAGGTATCGGTTATGGCGGCGAAGTAATCAGGTTTAGCTGGACCAAAGAGGCTCCGATATGGATTGTAATGAAGTACACATGTATAGGGGAATCCTCCAGCGGCTGCCACCTTGTTCTTGACCGCCGTGATATACCTCCCTGAACCCCATACATCGTCAACAACCAGTATTTGACGCCCAGTCAGTTGTGAGTCTTCGGGAAATTGGATGAATTTTGGCCAGGATAATAACTTGGCTGCGTTCTGACGCGTCTCAGAAGGAAAATCGACCGACGCCGTAAGCACATCCTTAATATCCAAGGCTTCAGCCAGTATTCCACCTGGAACGATTCCACCCCGGGTAACGATCACCATTGCATCGAACTCGGTCTCGAATTGGGGTATGAGGTGGTCAATGATCTGCTCAACCTCCTCCCAGGTAAGTAACTCCCTTCGTTGTTCCATGTTTTCCCACAATCTTCACAATGATTTCATTTGCATAATAGCATAGCTTATCAAGGATACAAATAGCTCCCCGCATGACCAGATGCACGCGAAGAAGTTGTGCAGTTTCGAGGAGCGTTGTAGCTCGAGTTATGAGATGGATTTTGCCCTGAGCAAGCCGAAGGATTGAAGCTATCAATGGCAATACCAGCCAATTTTCGGAGATCGCACCCACATAGATCGATTCAACGATCAAGGCTATTATCGATCCTTATATTCGCGTTAATTTCAGAGTCTCTTCTTGAGAACCACATAGACGCAATCAGCGAGGAAATCCCCTTCGTCCAGTTCTGCGATCTTGGGGATTGCATGTGCTTCCTACCCGAGCAGCCTATATAAAAAACAGCGTTTAAAAGCTAAGTATCTCAGCTTTAACCGCCGTCAAGTGGGTCACTCTGCGATTATCGATAACCAAGTACCATTAGCTTAAAGCGCGCGTGAGTTCGATAAATTCTTCCCACTCCTCCTTAAAGAAATGCAAGGTTACTGTTCCCAACTCGATGTGGAATGTGATTTCACCGTCCGGTTCTTCAGCTTTCCATGCGATAAAGTTGGTCGTTTCGGCAATTGTTTCCGTTTTGATCTCGGTTTCCTTTTCCATCACTTATCCTTCCCTGGGTTCTCTCTCTCATCATAAGCCTTAAGCACCTTGAGAAGAGCTAAGAGGCTGGAGCCTGCATGAGCGATCTCATCCACCTCTTGTAGGTGGTATAGACGTCTGTACTCATTTGGCTTGAAATCTGACCGTTCTACGATACGCTCAACGGCTAAACGCGTAACCTGCCTGCGTTCTACCGGTCAACCATTCACAAGATCTGTCCAGTAAACAGTATAAGAAAAGCCAGCACCACCCTGCTCTTCTCCCTGCCGGAGAAGTAATCTCTGGATGACTTCAAAGATGGGTGTCATTTTGAATCCTCAGGCACGACAGATCGTTATTTACGTGATTTTGCCTGCGTCCCACAGGCTGTAAGAATGAACAACATCTCATTAAGATCTTTGGATTCTTTCCCTCGTTCGACGAAGGAAGCCTAGCACTCGGGACTCCCGAGGCGGTTTTTTGCCCAAATCGTCGATGGGAGGGTCCCATGGGTCGAGATCCACAATTTTTCGGTAGATATAGCGACCAAGCAGAAGCAAAGTAGCCATGAAGGGCGCAGCGAGCAGCAAACCCAGTATCCCTGCTAAACTAGCACCGATGAGCAAGCCGATCAAGATGATAACAGGGTGTAAATTAAGCGAAGTGCCCATAATACGGGGCACGAGCAGATAGTCAATCGACTGATCTAGGAGCGTGATACTTGCGACGACAAGCAATGCATGTCCTAATGGTGTCAAGCCCAACCAGTTACTCGGTTGGAAGAGAGCGACCAAGGCGCCTATCGCTCCAGCAGTCGTAGGTCCGACGATAGGTACAAACTTAGCTAGCCCCCCTAATACGCCCAGACCGATCGAAAAACGGACACCTAACACAGTAAAAACGATCCATGTGAGAAAGCCAGTCGAAAGGACGATGAGTAATTGTCCACGCAGAAAAGCGTTCCAGATTCCAAGAAGCGCGATACGAAGACGACGGAAATCATCCGTGAAACCCGGAATGGAGGTGTTGATGACTGCCGCACGAATCCGGTTATAGTCGACCGTAAGAAAGTAACTCACGGCCAACACGAAGACCAACCTAACGATCCACTCGACCGCACCAGTCGCCAAGGAAGCCAGAATCGCGCTTAATTGACCAAAAATTGGTTGTACGGTAGCCAGCAATTGCTCCGCAAATGGCACCAAATCAAATTGCGAGAGATCAAGTTCCCATGGGCCAAGGACATATGTTTGTTGACTTATAGTCTCAAAGATATTCGGCAGGTCGAATAAGAAATTTTGAACGGTAAGGAACAGCGCCTGTAATTGCTGCACAACAGCAAAACCTGTAACCGTAGATGCGGCTACCACGATTAAAACGAGTAACAAGAAACACACATTAGCAGCCAATCCCCACGGCACTTTGAACCTGGTGTGAAATGTCCGTACGACAGGGACGACCAAAAAGGCCACAATTCCAGCGAGAACGATTGCAGGGAGGAAGGAGTGAAAACGCGTAAGCAGGGCTCCAATCAGCACGATCCCAATCAGCGCAACGATAATTTTTACGGAGGAGCTCCAGTTGGGTGATTTCACTTCTTCGCCTTCACTCATTCCTCTTCCTCGGTGTCTTCCCTTCGCAGACGAACTCGCAGCTTTCGGAAACGTTCCGGCAAACGGCGAAATGTCTCAAGGGGTTGATAGCCTGGTGCAGTGCTGATCATTGGCGTGATCCACGTATCTAGGCCAACTGATTTTCGGTATACATAACCCAACCAAATTCGCAGCGTGGCCACTGTTGGCGCTGCAAGTAAAAATCCGATCAAGCCTGCCAAGAGGCCTCCGGCCAGGATGGACATGATAACGAGTAATGGATGCAGGTTTAAACTATGACCGATGATCCCAGGGTAAAGAACATTATTCTCTATTTGTTGAATGATTGTGAACACAATGAGGACGATTAGAGCAAAACCCAGGGGAGACAAACCCCAAATATTGCTCCCTTGGAACAACGCCACCATGATGGTAACCACACCAGCAATGATGGGACCAAGCCATGGGACGAATTCCATCAATCCTGAAATTAACGCCAACATCACAGGAAATCGAACCCTCAGAAGAGTTAAGACTACCCAAACCAGCAAGGCCATGGCAACTGCTAGGATAGCCTGCCCTCGAATAAAGGCATTCCAAACATGGCCCGTCTCATCCATTAATCGACGGAAATCCCCACGATATGCAGGCGGCACAATGTTCATGATCACAGCATCGAGTTTGCCGAAGTCAAGGAGGAGGTAATAAGCCAGAACCAAGGCCAAAACAACAAGCGTCACAACTGACGCAGTCGTTCTCGCTACAGAAGCGAGCAAGCTTCCGGTTTGTGACAGAAATGGGCTAATGAGCGATGCCAAATCCGATAGGATAGGCTCAAGATTGACTTGGGAAAGGTCGATCGTCCATCGTCCAATGTTTATTTGCAATTCAGCTAAGGCCTCAATCTGAGCGGGCAACGTCTCAGAAAGTTCTCCCAGATAGGAGGCCAATTGTACGGCTCTCTGAGAGATCGTCAATCCTAGCCCGGTCATCATGCCGATCAGAATGAGAAGCAAACCGAGAAACACGAGAAGAACCGCAACAGTGCGCGGTAATCGCCAATCTTTTGATAATTTAATGATGAGAGGGTGAAGAAGATAAGCCAATAGCAAGGCGAGGAACAACGGAGTCAATAAAGAGCGTATAAGATAAAGAAGCAGTAGTGCGAATAGAATGAGAAACACCCCGGCTGCTAGCCGGGTGCCCGGTTGCCAAGGCGGAGAGGACGGTGTGGGGCCTGCGTTTGATTTCATGGCTATATTCTTTCTTGTCTTGAGGAAAACTTCAAATCAAAGTTAGCTCTGACCTTTTTATATATTTATGAATAAGCATTTCCAACAGGCATGTATTCTATCCAAGGCTACTCATGATGACAACAGGATTTTGAACCGAAAATATAACGCCAACATCGGAAGCAATCTAACAAACGATGAATGACACCGGAAGTATACATCTCTATGTTAATTCGTCTGAGAAACAAACTCCCCCGCATGAGCGGGGGAGTTTGAGAGTTCATTAATCTCAGCGTCTCCGATCTCGAGAACTTTGGGGACGCTTCCCGCGGTTGCGTCCGCTCATGCGCTTTTTTGGACGCTTGTCGCGCTCCATTGCTTCCTCAGGAGTCCATCCCTCCAGAACAGCCTGGCGAGACAGGCGGATCCTGCCTTCAGGATCGATGTTTGTTACCATAACGGTGATCTCGTCTCCGACCTTAGCGACGTCCTCAACTTGATCGACATGTTCCGTATCTAATTGGGAGATATGCACCAATCCGTCTGTTTGGGGCAAAATTTCAACGAATGCTCCAAAATCTGTTATCCGCACAACCTTCCCGGTGTAGATACGCCCGACCACCGCCTCTTCGGTCAGACTCTCGATCATTTCCTGGGCTTTGAACGCGCTTGGCCCATCGACCGCCCCGATATAAACCGTTCCATCGTCCTCGATGTCAATTCGCGCTCCAGTTTCTTCTTGGATCTTTCGGATCACCCTACCACCTGGGCCGATAATCGCTCCGATTTTCTCAGGATCTATCTTGAGGACTGTCATCCGCGGGGCATGAGGTTTGAGATCGGTTCGTGGTTCGGGTATGCATTCCTCGATCTTATCTAAAACATGCATCCGCGCCTCGCGTGCTTGGGATAAGGCTTCAGACATAAGCTGGGGAGTGAGCCCAGAGATCTTGATATCCATCTGTAATGCTGTGATACCCTTACGTGTACCGGCGACTTTAAAATCCATATCTCCTAGATAATCCTCAATCCCTAAGATATCGGTCAGGATGGCATATCGTTCACCTTCTTTGACAAGCCCCATAGCCACGCCTGCTACTGGCTCTCGGATCGGCACGCCGGTATCTAGGAGTGCTAAAGTCGAACCGCAGACTGAAGCCATCGAAGTCGACCCATTGGAAGAGAGCACTTCTGATACCAGACGCATTGTGTAGGGGAACTGTTCTAATGTTGGCAGTACAGGAACCAACGCCCTCTCAGCTAATGCCCCGTGTCCGACTTCCCGACGTGATGCTCCTCGCAAGAAACGAGTCTCGCCGACAGAGAATGGAGGGAAGTTGTAATGATGCATGTATCTCTTTTCCTCGATTGGAGACAAGCCATCCAGCTCCTGTCGTTCGCGAGGAGTCCCTAGAGTCGCCAGCGTCAACACCTGAGTCTCACCTCTTGTGAACAAACCTGATCCATGGGCACGTGGACTAAGGTCCACCTCGGCAACGATCTGTCGAATATCCTTCGTTCCCCGACCATCCGGCCGCTGACCGTGCTCTAGGATCCGTGCTCGCACTTCAGCTTTGTGAACCTCAGCAAAGGCTTCAGCGATGGAATCTTCATCAAATTCAGTGGTCTCGATCAGAGCAGCCACAACTTCAGCCCGTAATTCATTCAACCTTTTATCCAATTCTGCTTTGGTCAGGCTTTGAGCAGCCAAGTCAGCTGCTCGATCGCCAACCCAATCCTTGACAGCTTCATGCACTCCCTCTGACAATTGATAGGGCATATACTCGACCTTGGGTTTTCCAACAGCACTACGCATTTCATTTTGCAGATCAATGATCGGTTGCATGGCACGATGGCCGGCCTCAAGAGCAGCAACCATCGTATCCTCATCAACCTCGAGCGCGTTGCATTCGACCATCAGTATCGCATCGCGCGTTCCTGCTAACCGCAGATCGAGATCGGACGCCTCCATCTCATGATACGTGGGGTTGAAGACAAACTTGCCATCTTTGTGTGCGACACGTATTGCAGCCACGGGACCGCCAAAGGGGACATCTGAAATCGTCAGCGCGGTAGAAGCACCGACGATACCCAATACATCAATCGGTGTCTCCCCATCAGATGACAACGCGTAAAGAATTACCTGTACATCGTTGTGCAGATCCTTGGGAAATAACGGACGTATGGGGCGGTCTGCCAACCTGGCGATGAGAATCGCAGCTTCGGAAGGACGTCCCTCACGACGGAAAAATGAGCCGGGGATTCGGCCACCAGCGTAAAGGCGTTCTTCATAGTCCACACGAAGAGGAAAATACGTTAATCCCTCTTGAGGTGTTTTGTCCATGGTTGCGGTCGCGAAGAGAACTGTATCGCCTTGACGGACTGTAACAGCACCACCAGCTTGTGCAGCCAGTTTTCCGGTCTCGATGGATATCGATTTATCATCTACTTGCGTTTGAAATTGTTTTGATTCAAGCATAGAAAATCCCCTCCCCACCGGAAATCTGGGTGGGTCAGGGACTGGGGTGCGTCCGCCAGCTGAAGTGAAAATGATGTTTGACGGACAAACCCCAATACCCAACCCCTTCCACAGGTTGCGGTGGTTAGAACGCTTTACTTATTTCTTGTTCTCTCAGTGAGCTTTGCCAGCCGGTCCCCTAAAAAGATTTGAGCAGATGATCACCTCTCCACCATCTACTCTTGTGGTCCAAGGACCTACTTTCGTCGGATGCCTAAACGCTCAGTGAGCGTCAGATATGTGGTTGCATCTTTCCGTTTCAAATAAGCGAGATGTTTTCTCCTTTGCCCCACAAGCTTCAGTAAACCTCTCCTTGATGACTCATCATGTTTATGAGTTCTTAGGTGTTCCGTTAGCTGTTGGATTCGGTTAGTGAGAATCGCTATCTGAACTTCTGGCGAACCAGTGTCGTTCTCATGGCGGTGGAACTCACCGATGATTTCTTGTTTCTCTTTCGTTGTCATTGCCATGACATCTGCTCCTTGGCAGGTCACCCAGTGAGGAGAAACCAATCCAATAAGTTGGATCCACCCACCGGTCTAGTCATTTAAGGTTTACGAATTATACCAGCCTGATTTTTTACCGACAAGGCATGTTCAAGCAGACTGCGTTGACGGGCGGGAAAGTTCTCCAAAGTATTTTGAACCATGCGTATTGCGCCTCCGCTACCGCGTGCAAGCTCATCCATGAGAAAGCGAGCCGCCTCCGGAGGGCTCCGTCTCGCGAGGGTACTAATCAACCGATTGAGAGCATGAAACAATGCCCCACCAAATCTCCCGGTTGTACCATCAAGAAGGCGGAATACGCTGGGCAAATCTTCAAATGATGGATCTTCTACTGCTGAATGTAGAGCGAGGATTGCAAACGACTGAAGTCTCTTCTGCGTCGAATTGAGCCAAATCTCTACCTTTTCAAGGAATATTGTGGGGTTTGCTTTCCTCCAGCTCGCTAAACCTTGATTAGCTAGCTCCCATAAAGCCATCTGATCATCACACGCTAAAGCCCAGATTTCTGCCCAACCTGGAACTTCCTCTCCGTTTAGCTCGCCAAGAATAGCAGACGCTAGCACGCGTGTTTCACGGTATCCTGCCTCCCAAAGCGCGGCCGCAGCAGGGAATGAGGAGGTCGGTTGCTCCTGTAAGCGTGTACGTAGACCAAAACTAAGTGCCCTCATCAATGGCTTAGGGGCACCGAAGGCACGGTATGTTTCGTCTGCCTCTCCGATTGCAATTGACTTCAGGGTACGATCAGCGTAGAAATCCAAGAGTTCAATACAGCCTCTCTGCAATTCTACAGGGTCACTCACCACGTTTAGGAGACGATCAACTTGTTGTTTCAATCGCTCTGGGTCAATAGCCGGCATTCAGAAGAGCTCCATTTAGTAAGCGCGAGCGAAGATAGCTCGTTCATATGCAGATTGACCACAATGGATACACGTACCCTCACCCCCAGGCTGATCCAAGGGGATACATCGCGTCGTGGCTTTGGTCTCCTCCTTGATCTCGGCCTCACACTCCGAGTCACCGCACCACCATACGTCTGCCCATCCAGATTTAACAACTTCGATAAATCCTTCATAATCCTCTGGCTGATATGTGTTTTCATCAAGAAATGTCTGTGCTCGATGGAAAATAGAATCGTGGATATCATCCAATAGATCTTCAACCACATCCACTAAGCCTTCCTGCTTAACAACACTTTTCCCTTTCCTGCCAGGCTGATCACGTCGTGCCAGAGTAACTGTCCCTTCGGCCGCATCCTTCGGACCCAATTCAATTCGAAGAGGTACGCCACGTAACTCCCAATCGTTAAATTTGAAGCCGGGAGTCAGACCGTCCCGATCGTCTAGCTTAACTCTGAGATCGGATAATTGGGCATGGATCGACCCAATATTTTCCATGACGTGACTACGCTCCTCATCGTTTCTGAATATTGGCACTATCACCGCTTGGTATGGAGCCAAGCGAGGAGGCATGATTAAACCTTGATCATCTCCATGAACCATGATGATGGCACCGATGAAGCGGGTCGATAATCCCCAAGATGTTGTCCAGCAGTATTGCAGCTCGTTTTCTTGATCCAAATAGCGGATCTCAAAGGCGCGTGCGAAGTTCTGCCCCAAATTATGTGATGTCCCTGCTTGCAAGGCTCGTGTGTCCCCCATCATCGCCTCAATACTGTAAGAGGTTTTCGCTCCCGCAAATTTCTCGCTTTCGCTCTTGCGACCTTTAATCACCGGTACAGCAGCTTCGTTCTCCGCGAAGTCTGCGTAAACATCCAGCATTTGAAGTGTCTCAGATTTCGCTTCCTCCTCCGTTCCGTGAGCCGTGTGACCTTCTTGCCAAAAGAATTCTGTTGTGCGCAAGAAGAGCTTCGTACGCATCTCCCATCGAACGACACTGTTCCATAAATTGATTAATACCGGAAGATCTCGGTAGGATTTGATCCACTTGGCATACATATGACCAATAATGGTTTCCGAGGTGGGACGCACCACCAAGGGCTCCTCCAATTCCTCCCCTCCACCGATGGTCACTACTGCTAACTCTGGTGAGAAACCCTCAACGTGCTCACGTTCCCGTTCCATGAAGCTGAATGGAATAAAGATCGGAAATGCGGCATTCACGTGACCGGTAGCCTTAAATCGATGATCGAGAGCGGATTGGATATTCTCCCATAACGCCCAGCCATATGGACGGACAACCATACAACCACGCACAGGCGAATAATCCGCAAGTTCAGCGCGCAATACCAATCGGTTATACCAATCAGAGAAATCTTCCGACCGTGAAGGTAGCTGTTCTTTCGTCATGAATATCCTCACAATGTTGGATTCGCCACTACCACTTCGTCAGCATACCTATACAAGATTAGCATTGTTCTTCTCTGTATATCCCTAACTCCATGTGGATTTGTCGCTTTTGAAGATAAGACCAACGCCTTAAATACGCAATGAGGCGCAACATGTAATAGCGTTCAACTGTTCAGTCAAAGACCAACCTTCTAGAAACAGCGCTGGCAACAGGGTGAAGCCAAACATGATCAAGCTGCTCAGCGCGCGTCTCGAGGAGTGGATCAGGAGAAACCGCAAGTAGGTCGACCCACTCTTGGAGAAAACGCCACATCAAGGCGTGGTCCCATATGAGGTTCCACTCATCTTCTTCCCAGTACACACCAGGACCAGCTGCCATCCCTTCTCGGTAGCATTCGACGATTTCTGCGTGGCTTAGGGGAAGCTTGTCGAACCACCAAGAACTCTTATTGACAAACACAAGCAGGTCCATCACGCCTGGTCCAACTCCGGTTAATTGCCAGTCATACACAACTTGTCTGCCATCTTCTAGAACCGCAATATTTCCGGGCCAATAATCCCCATGTAATAACGTGCTTGGTTGCATAAGAAGTGGTGTGACAATTTGATCGGCTTGCATTGTCAAAGCCGCCAACACCTGCATCCGTTCCGGTACTGCTGCCAGTGGTTCAGGTTGCGCTTGATTGACAATTCGTTCAATCGCCTTCGCAGCGGCAGCTACGTGCACTTCAAAATCAGCCCTTATCGGGCGGCTGAGCCATTGAAAAACATTGAGGTCCGTTTCCAGTCCCCAAAATCTGTCATGCAACTTTGTAAGAGCTTTGATGGCTACAATATAGTCTTCTTTCTCCCAGCGAGAAGGATCGCGGACAGATTGAACGTCTTCTAAGACCAACCAATCACCAATAGAAGATGCAGCGATAAGGGTTGGCGTAGGTAGAGGTAAATGACTGGTAAGCGAACGATAGACCCCTACCTCCCGTCGTCCAGCACCCGCTAAGCCTATCCGAGTTGTACCACGCGGTTCTTTGACCACAAGATCACAAGTTCCGGATCCGATGGATGTTGAATACTCCACCCGCATCGCCCTTACTCGTCCAATGGCAGGTCTACGATAGGGCATGGTTTTTGGGCGAATCTGGCTCACTCGCAACGAGGTATCTTCAAAGTACCGTCGTAATCCAGCAGTGATGTCGGCCAGACTGAAGGGCCATTCCCAATCTAAAGTTGTCTTAGTCACTCATCCCCCACTCCAAAAGTATCGTTATCACCCTCTTTTATCGTCTCAACAAAATCCTTGGCTGCGCTGGCAGCATCGATACCTTCCTGTCCTGGTCGATCATGTAAGAAGTGCAAATGGTCCATCACCCACAGATATAGATCAGCCACCTCGCGTTTTGGAAATGCCTCAAGGATTCCAGATTCTTCGATAATTGTGGCCACTGGTTGGTAAATTGTATCGTACCAATGCGCTACAGCATCGGATTCCGGTATCGGCTCTTTTGCTTCGATCCCCATAAAATAGCGGTGGACTGCGATGTGTTCGATGAGTCTGTCATATCCTCCCAAAAGGGTTGTCTCGATCACGGCAGCGGGACGAATGTGGTCAAGGCGCGAGCGCTCGAGGAATTCAACTCTCTCACCCAGCCTCTCCAGATCCTCAGGTCTAACCTCTTCTGTAAGTGGTACTCGTGCAATGCACTCACGCACCTCTGCATCAATATAGGATTGACCCTTACTTCGCGCCACCGAAACCCGGTGGTTTCCGTCGACAACAAAGTATACATCTCCAACTTTATATAGCAGAACCGGAGGTAAACTGATGTCTTGATACCAAGCTCGGTTGATGCGTCTCCATCTGTCGCGAGTGTGCGACTGAGTGGGCAGGAACAGGCGATCGAAATCTTGGTAGCGATCTACGCTTCCGATAATTTTTTCAACTGGTACAGGTTGAAGGCCCCGATATACCGGTCCACCAAGCCTCAACTTTTCCCGAACTTCATCATAAACCAAAAGCTTGCGTGGATGACCCGAAAGTGTAGTCAATAATATATTGAAGAAAGCGCGACCGCGTGCAACATTAAAGTCAGCTTCAGAACGACTCTCCAACCCGCTCATCTCGCCTCCGGTAAATCCACAACCCGATACGGGAAGGCATTCACAATCTCACAACTGTTCAACTGACTTCGGGTCTCATCCAGATTTCTAGTCACATGGGAATGTCCGTGCAACATCATGGTCGGTCTTAAGGTTCGTACGAAGTGATGAAATGCGGCAAAGCCTTGGTGGGCTAGATCAGAGGCATCATGAATACCCTGTGGCGGTGCGTGTGTGATCAATAGATCAACCCACCGACCCTTCGCTAGCCGAGTAGGCAGGGATTTTAATAGCAAGCGCGCACTCCTCCAACTCATTTCAGCTTCTGTATATTGATGCTTGCCTTTCGATTTATAGCGACGGCTGCCCCCAAGCCCAACGATTATGGCACCATCGATTTGCACAAGTTTTTCATCTACAGATATACCACCGGGAACAACCAGTTCATCTGGATCATGATTTCCAGGGACATAAACCAGTGGAACATTGAGTTGGGTGACGACAAACTCAAGGTAGTATGCCGGCAGATCACCACACCCAACAATAAGTTCTATGTCATCGAATCGCTCTCGGACGGTTGGGCTATAGATCAAAGGATCAACCTGGTCGCTTAGCGCTAAGATCTTCATCCCCTCACCAAACTCGTTCGTAATTGTTTTCCAACTTATCGAGGATGGCCTGCTCGAGATCTATCTCACTCATGCTGGCAAGTTGCAGTAGGTAAAGGGCTACATCTGCCAGCTCGGAGGCGAGGGCCCCTTTTATCGGTATCGCCTCAGACCACTGAAATAGTTCCAAAACCTCGGCAGCTTCGACCACCAGCGAACTTGCCAGGTTACGAGGAGATTGAGGTTTTGGACTATTAGGTGCATACCAACCTCGCGCCTCTACAAAACGGTGCATGAGAACGGTTAATTCAGCCAGATCCATCGATGTTATCCTCAAAAAAATCGGCTTCCACCTATCTGGGAAGCCGATTGTCACCCGGATTGACCGAAAAGCCTCAACCAGACCAGCGGTTTGAGCAGGTCCCTTTCAATGGGCATGGGTCCGGGTTTACGCTTAAAAACATACATGGATTATACGGTAAGCGAAATCCCTTGTCAAAATTCAGTTGTAGTACACCAAGAGCGGCTGTATCTTGATGTTGAACCCTCACTTCATGTTATCGCTTCTACTGAACCTACAGCCGTTCTTATTGCCTCCAACCTATCCAATCGCTCCCATGGAAGATCGATGTCATCGCGCCCGAAATGGCCGTAAGTAGCCGTCGGTCGAAAAATCGGTCGACGGAGACCAAGATCACGGATGATCGCTCCTGGACGAAGGTCAAAATGTTCATCAATGAGGTTAAGAATCTCCGCGTCCGGTATACGCCCAGTGCCAAATGTCTCAATATTCACGGACAGCGGACGTGCCACACCAATTGCATAGGCCACTTGGATTTCACATCGATCAGCTAATCCTGCGGCTACGATGTGTTTCGCAACCCATCGGGCCGCATATGCGCCCGAGCGATCAACTTTCGTCGCATCCTTACCGCTGAAACCACCTCCACCATGTCGTGAGATCCCACCATACGTGTCGACGATGATTTTCCGACCCGTCAGGCCAGCATCTCCAAGGGGTCCTCCAACCACAAATCGACCCGTCGGATTGATGAAGATCTTTATCCTCTCATCAACCATTTCCGTTGGTAGAACGGGCATGATCACCTGTTCGGTAACACCCTCACGAATCTCGTCCTCCCCCACTTCAGGCGTATGTTGAGTACTGATCAAAACCGTATCTACGCGGCTGGGTTCTCCGTACCGATATTCTATGGTTACTTGGGTTTTTCCATCCGGTCGAACCCAGGGCAAGATCCCGGATTTACGAACCTCGGCTAGTCTTCGGGCAAGGTTATGGGCTAAATGGATCGGTATCGGCATCAACGTATCGGTCTCATTACAAGCAAAGCCAAACATCATGCCCTGGTCACCAGCTCCGATCATCTCTACTTCTTCTTCCTTCAATTCGCCGGATCGTTCTTCTAACGCATGATTCACACCGATCGCGATATCTTGACTTTGTTGGGCAATCGCCACTTGCACCCCACAAGTGTTTCCATCAAAACCTATTACGCTATCGTTATACCCGATTTCGTTGAGAACTTTGCGAACCAATTCATCGTAGTTGAGTTGGGATTTGGTCGTGATTTCACCAAACAAGAGGACAAACCCGGTCTTGACTGCAGACTCGCAAGCGACACGAGATCGCGGATCCCCCGCAAGACATTCGTCTAATACTGCATCCGATATTTGATCGCAGATCTTGTCTGGATGTCCTTCCGTTACTGACTCGGAGGTAAAGAGTAAACTTGGTGATTCCATAAATGTTGAGCTCATACAAATATCTCCTTAACGTTTATGCCCCTTCAGCAAGAGAAGGGGCATGATGATCACATTATCCGCCACCCTCTCATCTTCCAGACACTCCGTCTGTCGGAATTCGCACCACACCGCTATCAATAAGCAGGTAGGTTGCCGAGGCTTCGCAGGGCCGGTCCCTCCACCTCTCTGGATAAGAGTGCTTATAGGGTATTCGATTGTCAGCGCTTTATACCACAGCGGTATAGAGGTGTCAATTTTACGTGCTCAGGTGCTCTCATGGCAGGAGCCTATGCGAAGTGTGCCTTTCTTTAGCTCCCCGAGAGCTTAAAGCTCGCGGGGAGCTACAGGGAGCATCGACATAGGGTTCAACAAGCCTCATTCCTGGTACATTTGATGCAACAATCTCTCCTGTAATCTATCGGGACTCAAGTGCGATTGCCACCTTTGATAGGCTGGGATAGCATGGTTCCGAGCGCTGGTGCTGGAGTTCATGCGCAGATATTTACAGCAAGCCTGTTTCAGGGGAAATGGGCAGTAGAAGACGAACGATATATAAATTGATCCCTATGGCTGAGGTTTAAATCGTATATATGTACAATAAATCCTACTCTTTTCGTTCAACTTTCATCACGATCCTTATCATAGCGCTCCTAGGAATCAGCCTGTCCAGCTTTTTGATAGCTGGATCACCTCCTATAAGCGTAAACCATGGATCCTTCACGTACCACATTCCTTCGACACAGACACCCAGTGACTTCCCCTTCCAAGAATGTTTATCTCATTCAACAGTAGACACATCGAATGTGATCGGCGCGGGTGGTCACTTCTCCAAACATGAAGTGCCTCCTACTGCTGAAAAGTATCCGTGGCCTCCATCCGGACATTCAGAGCGTGCATGTTGGGTCGATGTTGCAAAAGACATCGAACGATCGTCTCTGGATATATCACTTAACCCATCCGCGATATTGCCCTCCCAGATCTATCAGTCGGATCTATCATCTCCGCTCCTGGCAGATGGCCAATTTGTATGGGGACCAAACGTAGGTGATTTCGATATTCGCAATTACCTTGAAAGTATAGGATCACACTTAGAACCTTATTCAGAAGATGTTGAGATTTGGGCAAGGTACACCACCGTAAACCCGAAGGTTCTGCTTTCCATTCTTGAGCTTCAGCACGGCTATGTGAACTCCTTGTCGGCTGATCTTTCTCCCGAGACGATCCGAGAAACAATCGAGAACACCTCCATGGATTTAGCTATCGCTTTCTATGAGCATTTACACACATGGGGCACTCGAAAATCTACAGAGGATCCAATAGACGCGGATCCAAATCCTGTTGTGGTTTTCGCTGATGGAACTGCCGCTCAACTGAGCCCTGATCACTCTTCAGGGACCTTCGCTATCGCAGCTACACTTGCCGAAACGACTGATATGACGACCTGGCTAAAGCAAATCTCTGCCAAAGATCAAGGTGGATTCTCAAGCGTCTTCGACTCTCTATTCCCCGAAACTGATCGCCTAGACAATTCAAATAACATCAATCCACCGAGCTTACCTGCTGCGGATCTTTTTCAGTTCCCATTTCCAGTAGGCGCGACCTGGCATTTCAATGGACCACACAGTTGGGCTGGAGATGACAAACCGCCATTTTCCTCGATGGACTTTTATGCTGGTGGAGGCACATGTGACTCTCCCCCAAACTTATACACTGTAGCTGCTGCAAGCGGAACCGCAATCAGACCTTATGGGTATGACTGCTGGCTGGAGATCGATCACACTGATGAGTGGACGACAAGTTATTATCACTTGCAAAATATGATCGACCCTCAAGGTGCTACCGTCCACCAGAATGCAAGCCTCGGGACCATCGCTTGCGAAGTCTGCGCCGGTGGGTGGGCGACCGGTCCTCACGTCCATTGGACACTCAAATATAACGGAGCTTATGTGAGCTTAGAAGGTGTCAGGATATCAGGATGGACCATCCATGTTGGACCCGAGCCTTACGATACAGGATACATCGAGCGAGATGGTCAAACATTGGATCCCTTCAGCGCAGTTCTCAACGATTATCATTTATATTACCCGCAAGTAAACACCTCATTACGCTTCTATGGAAATGGGGAGAATGATATCGATCGGATAAAAATCCCTCTCAACGAACCTCCACGCCCTGTGGATCTTGGATCAGCAGATTTCACCCTCGAATGGTGGATGAAAGCGAATCCCGGGGAAAACAACGCTGGCAGTTGCATGCCAGGCGGCCAAAATTGGGAGAGCGGTAACCATATATTCGACAGAAGCATTTACCAGGAGGATGGGAGCGGTGAGCTGGGTGTCTCCTTGGCAGATGGACGAATTGCTTTTGGCATCAACAACGGGACAGAAAGCGATACCCTTTGTGGAGTCACAGATATCGCAAATGGAAATTGGCATCACGTCGCGATTACACGGGGTCTAGACGGATCGATACGCATTTTCATCGATGGGACATTGGACGCTGAGACAACCGGACCTTTGGGCGACATCAGCTATCCTGACGGCCGCGCTGAAACCCATCCGAATGATCCTTTCCTCATTATCGGAGCAGAGAAATTCGATATCGATCCTCTCCTGTACCCCTCGTTTAGTGGCTGGATAGATGAGATCCACTTCTCCAACGTTATCCGTTATGCCGTTGACTTTACGCCCTCAACGGATCCTACATCACCTGATGGAAATTCCGTCGGGCTTTATCACTTCGATGAGGGCATAGGAGATTTTGTCAATGACACCTCGGGCGCCTGGGGTGGGCCGAGCAATGCAGCTCGCTCAGCCGGCGGTGATCCTGCTGGGCCTGAGTGGTCGACGGACACGCCAAT